>Ga0207988_1000607_pt1 | contig 20833 bp, 19 predicted proteins | sample ETNtaG_11_FD_185773 | JGI IMG/M metagenome (GOLD analysis project Ga0207988, IMG submission 185773) | Marine microbial and viral communities from oxygen minimum zone, Eastern Pacific Ocean - ETNP201310SV74 (SPAdes) (version 2) | ecosystem: Environmental > Aquatic > Marine > Oceanic ...
TCACGCATAGTGTGAGGGCACTATAAAACAAGGCTAATTTAGTGGAGCAGGCTACTGAAAATCCTCGTGTCGGTGGTTCGATTCCGCCCCTGGCCACCACACTCCTTTCAGCGCCCACTAACCGGCGACATACACTTGCGTATGCCACATCGGTGAGTCGCGGTCGAAGACACGCTTGAATCCACCCGCCTCGATAGATTCCTGGACGAGTCGAGGCTCATGTATGAAGCTGCGAAAATCCGAGCGAAACAACCAGAAGCCAAAGTTCAAAATCTTATTGCAAATCTCGCCGAGCAAGTGTTTTCTCGGATAGGTGAGTGCGATAACACGGCTGGTGCAATCGAGGGTCGCGCGAATCAATTCCTTGGGCGCGGGATAGCAGCAAACCACTTTGTCCAAAACCGTTACCTCCACTGTGTCCAGCGACTCGCTCATCTCGACGAAATCACCAAGCCGGTACTGCGTGCGCTGCTCTAATTTGTGCTCCTTGGCGCGGTTCTTAGCAAGCTGCAACATACGCGGCGCGAGGTCGATACCGGTGGCGTTCAAAGCCCCCTTCTCCAACAATGTTTGGTGTAATGCACCCACACCGCAGCCTACTTCTAATAAGGTGAGACCATCGAGCCCCATCGATTCGAGTTCGCGCACAAGTTGCAGTTGGTTGTCATCGAGCCCTTTGCGTCGGTATCGGCGCTCATAACGCTTCGACATCCAGCCGAAACACGTTTGAGCAGCGCCTATATGTCGTGAGCAACAGTTCATGTAGTCTTTCCGAATGGGCCATAGACTTGCACAGCAGGATACCACGCCCGGAAATGGGCTGTGCCAACCAACACCATTGCGGTCGAGGTGAGATCGACGCAAATGTTTTTCTATCCGGCTAATTTTCATATACTGCTTTGCACAACAGCTTTGCGAGACTCACATGACCGAAGATTTTGTTGATCCCACACGGGATAGATTTCGAACCTTTCGCTCGATGGCGAGCGACGGCCCGATCCACATGCTGAACCTGGTCTGCCTGCGGCCAATCGCTGCCTACCCCGAGGGACATGAGCTGCATGGCCAGTCGGTGAGTGGGCTGGAGGCTTACCGGTCCTATGGCCGTGAGAGTGGACCCATCTTAAAGCAGGTGGGTGGCCGTATTGCCTATAGTGCGGACTTCCAATTCACCCTTATTGGGCCAGAGAGTGAGCATTGGGATATCGTCTTTATTGCCGAATACCCCTCTGGCGATGCTTTTGTCTCGATGGTGAAGAATGCTGACTACCAGAAGGCCGTAGTGCATCGCCAGGCAGCGGTCAGAACTTCGCGTTTGCTGAGGTTGTCGCCTAATGCGGTAGGAGAAGAGTTTGGTTGAATCGGTTGAGGTTCACAGGCTGGACCCTGTCTACTCAGGCAAAGCTGCAGCCGGCCTGATAGACCTCAGCAGGCGTGGGCACTACCCAAAAGGGCAGAATATTGTCTTTTTGCATACCGGTGGTGCGGTCGCATTGTTTGGTTATCCCGATTCGTGGTGATAGGAGGGATAAGAGCCCTTACTCAGCTCGCCATTGGCCAGTTTATTCCTTGCCGGGTCGTTGCGGCCCAGGCTCGACCATCACCTCGATCAGACGAGTGCGAGGTGCTTTCAAGGCACTGTCGAGTGCACCCCGGAAGTCCTGTGGATTGACAATGGTTTGTGCTTCAACACCTAGCGAGCGTGCCAGTCCGGCAAGATCGATTGGTGGCGCGTTGAAATCCATTCCGATAAAGCGATCGTCATCATGAAATGCCATCAGGCGTTCTTTGAGGATTCGGTAGCCTCTGTTGTTGAGCACGATGAAGGTGGTGGGTAGGTTTAGGTGTGCCGCAGACCATAAGGCCTGGGGGCTGTACAGTGAACTACCATCACCGAGTATTGCGACAACAGGGCGATCAGGCTGTGCAAGTTGCACACCGACAGCTGCGGCAATGCCCCATCCAATGCCACCGCTGATCATACCAAAATAACTGTAACGGTCGCGAAACGGGAGAAAACTAAGCAGGTTTTTCGCAGCCGTCAGGCCTTCATCAACGACAATAGCATCGTTCGGCAGCTGTTCTGCGATCTGCATCATCAGCCAGTCGGGGTTAATCGGAGTGGCAGTAGCCAAGTCGATGACCTGGCTACGTTTCTGTTCGCGATGTGCTGACCAGTTGGTATTTGCAATTTTCGTTAGCGCGCGTGCTGCAGTTGCCTTGTGTCCGGATCCTGCTTGTTCCTTTAGCAGGGGTATGAGCGCTCGCAAGGTTTCACCGACGTCGCCTCGAAAGGCCATCTCTGCAGGGTAGTTCTTGCCCATTTCCCAGTCACGCAGGCCGATTTGAACAATCGGCATGCCATTGGGCAGTGGTTCGATTTCGCTCCACACTGACATCTGCAGGACATCTGATCCTACGCATATGAGTAGATCGTATGGCGATAGCACGGCCTGAACCTGTTTCTGGTCGCGGCTTAGGGCGCCCATGAATGCTGGGTGCTCGGATGGGAAATGGGCGCCGTGGGGTACGCTCTGCTGATAGACCGGTGCGCACAAGGTTTCTGCCAACTGCACCGCCTCAGCTTGCGCGTTACTGCTAATGATCTCGGTACCGGCGAGAATCACCGGGCGTGTCGCTTCCATTATCCGCTTTGCCAGGCACAGCAATCCTCCCTCGGACGGCCGCGTTAGAGTATCGACCCTCGTCGAGCTGGCGAGCTCTACACTTGCGGTTTGGTTCAAAACATCGCCGGGTAGGGATAAAAACACTGGACCAGTTGGGGCCGTAGTCGCAATCTTCGCCGCGCGCCTTATCACTCTGGGCAAGTCGTCCACTCGACTGATTTCAAATGCCCACTTCACCACCGGACGCGCCATCTCGACCAGTGGGCCGTAGAGCAGGGGTTCGGTCAGGCCATGTCCCTGTTCCTGTTGGCCGGCCGTGATAATAAGAGATGAACCCGATACATTTGCGGTGTAAAGAGAACCTATCGCATTGCCAAGGCCAGGAGCAACGTGGACATTGCAGGCAGCCAGTTTTCCGGAGGCACGGGCGTAGCCATCTGCCATTGCGACGACGATCGACTCCTGTAGACCGAGCACGTAGGTTAGATCAGGATGGTCGTTAAGTGCGTGCATGATGGCGAGTTCAGTGGTACCCGGGTTGCCGAAAATGTGGGTAACCCCTTCATCCTCCAGTAATGAGAGAAACGTATCTCTCCCGTAGTTTTCGTTCAATGCGTCATCTCCTCAGATGAAAATGTAGCCACAGTCAAACCGGGTCCCTTGCCAAACTCCCACGACAGTAGTGTTTGGTAGACGTAGAAAAACATTCGGGTCGATCTTGATGTTGCGACTGCCACCACCCGGCAAAATGTAATCATGGCACTACGACATGTTGGTCGAACCAGCATTCCCAAGAATCGACACACTTACCTTACCATTTGCCGAAACAAGCCCAGACTAGTTTAGTGTCGCAGCCGCAGGCCTATTCCTGATATAGGTCAAATAGAAAGGGTAGAGGAGAATGCAGTTAATGAGTTGAAAAAGAAGGGTCAGTTACTGCAATTACAGCGTACCTATGGGCATTATTTCACGCAGTTTTCACGGATACGCAAAAAGCACCGTATAGAGGTTTATTTAATGGGAACAACCTTCTGAAAAACCTCGTGTCGGCGGATCGATTCCGCCCCTGGCCGCTATTAACCATAGCGCCAACCGCTATGGTCCCGCCCCGTGTCTAGCTCTGTTCGTAAACAGGCGTGATGAGAGCCCGGGCCAAAGTATTACCAAACATGTTAAAGCCGCAGACGGCCGCCGAGGTCTGTTGGTCGATTGGCAGGGTATCTATGCTCAGCGCGTGCACCGCGAAAATGTAGCGATGTGGGCCGTGCCCGGCTGGCGGCGCCGAACCGAGATAGCCATACAGGCCGCCATCGTTCTTCAATTGTTTCGCCCCATCCGGCAGCGCCGCGCCATCAGCAGTACCTGCACCGCTGGCCAGTTCCTGGATATCGGCGGAAATATCGTAAACCACCCAGTGCCAGAAGCCACTTCCGGTGGGGGCATCGGGATCAAAGCAGGTAATGGCAAAACTTCTGGTCTCTGGCGGGGCGCCGGACCACACAAGGTGCGGCGAGATGTCCTCGCCGCCGGCACCGAATATGCCCGATACCTGGGGCAGGGCAAGCATCTCGCCGTCACTGACATCATCGCTGGTCACAGTGAATGAATCGACGGCGGGTAGAAAATCATACGGGGCAGGGGGACGGGGCATGGTTCTCTCCTTTTGTACTAATAGCGCGATCTCCTTGGCAACCAAGCATACACCCACCCTTTGCCGGGGGCTAGCGCAAGCCCGCCACCACGAAGGCGCTTGGCTGCAATCGCATATGAACGGCTGTTGCGTTAGGCTTGCGACCGTCGTGTTCTCACATACCCTTGTTGCGGAGAGTTTCAATGGCATACCGATCGATTGCACTGGCCCTGGTTGTACTGGCAATGTCGCCACTGGCGTCTTATGGCACGAGCACCCTGATTTCTCCTTATGCCGGTGAGCAGGAGCGGGTGATCAAGTCGTTGTCGGTTGAAGATGTTGATGACTTGCTGAACGGCCGTGGCTGGGGGCTGGCCAAGCCAGCCGAGTTGAACGGCGTGCCGGGGCCGGCACACCTGCTGGAGATGCAAAGCGAGATCGCATTGTCCGGTGCGCAGATCAGCGCAATCCAGGCGATCTGGTCCCGGATGAATCAGAAGGCGCGTGAACTGGGTGAGCACTATGTAACGCTGGAAAAAGAGCTCAACGAAAGATTTGCCACGGGGCAGGTAAACAGTACCCAATTGCAGGCCCTGCTGGTGGAGATCGGCGCAGTGCGAACCGAGTTACGCTACACACACCTCGGCGCGCACCTTGAAGCCAGGCCTATCCTTAAGCCTGTACAGGTCTTGCTATACAACCAGTTGCGTGGCTACTCCAATGACGATCCGTGCCAGAACATTCCGGCCGGGCACAACCCGGACATGTGGAAAAAGCATAACAACTGCGAGTAATAAGCCTGAGTTGTCGCCGTGATTAATCCGGATTTATTGCTGGCTTTTGTCGCGACTTTTGTAGTGGTCTGTCTGTTGCCCGGCCCAGTGGTGCTGGTGGTGGTCGCGCAGAGCCTTTGCGGCGGCAGCAGGCGCGGCCTCACTGCTGTGGCTGGAGCCACTCTCGGCAATATCATTCTTTATATTATTGCCGCGACGGGCCTGGCAGTGCTGGCGACGTTGTTGGCCGAAGCCTTTGCCTGGTTGCGCTGGTTCGGAGTCGGTTATCTCGGTTGGTTAGGTGTCCAGTACTGGCGCACAGCCAAGGCGGTTAGCGACAAACCAGAACCACTCGTCTGGCAACAGCGCGCTGCTTTTATCAGCGGTTTGGTGGTCGCGGTTTCCAATCCTAAGGCAGTATTGTTTTATGCCGCTTTGCTCCCGCTGTTTATAGATGCGGGTCTGCCGGCTACGCCACAGCTTGTAGTGCTCGGTGTTATATCGATACCAATGTCGGTGGTTTTCAATATTGCCTATGCGTTACTGGCAGGCAAAGCTTCCGGTTATCTGGTGGAGCATGATCAGCGGGCCTGGATAGGCCGTGTGAGCGGTGGCTTTTTTATGGTTGCAGCAGTACTGCTGGGCGCTGCCAACTGGCAGCGCTAGCAAGATTCAGGCGCCCTTGCTTGCGCTCCAGCGCGCCAGGATTTCGTGCGCGTCACCGTTATCACCCACGTTATTGTCAGAACCAGGACGCTTGGCAGTCAGCTCGATCACGTAGCCGTTGGGGTCGCGAAAGTAAATCGAGTCGATAAAGCCGTGATCTGAGATACCGCGGCACTCAATGCCGGCTTGGCGGCCTTGCTCGAGCATCGGTTCGAGCCGGTTGTGATCGACCTCAAGCGCGATGTGCAGATCAAAATCGCGTTGCGCCTTAAAATCAAAAGGGGTATCCGGGTCATCGAAAAACGCCAGGAAGGAGCCATCGCCCATCTGGAAAAAGGTATGCAGTACCCGGGTCTCGCGGCCGGTTTTGGTGGTGCCGATCTCCAGGGCGCCGCTGAGCGGCAGGCCAAGAAAATCCTCGTAGAAGGCGCGGGTCTCCTCGGAGTCGCGACAGCGGTAGGCGTTATGGTGCAGTCCCTTGATCATGTAGATTTTTGTCCTTGTGATTCAGTCCATGAGTGTATCAGTGCGTATACGTTGCGCCTTGGCAGCCAGGTGCAAGGACGTAGCTTTGCCATACAACTCGCGGGTGCGCTCGACGCTTGTGCAGAGGCTTTAAGGCGCTCCCGGTTCTAACAAAGTTACCAGCACCTGCTGGTGTCGGCGCCGGTGGCTCCTTGGACTCCAAGGTGGGTCAGTGTCAGGGTGGTGCAGTCGGTGTCATTGGTTGCCTGAGCCCCCTGCGGGGTAGCCGTCAGAGTAAAGGTGCTGGCCGACAGCGTAGATGCGGTCACCAGATAATAGCCTTCGGGCGAGGTCTGACTGACCGCGCCAGCCGTCACAACAGAACAATTGTTGTCATTGTATTCAGAGAACTGCGTATAGCAGCGCTCGAGCTCCTGGGCCACCTGCAATAAGGTGCTTTGGCCATCGATGCGCCGGCTGCGCGTCACATAATCGGTGTATTGCGGTAGCGCAATAGCGGCCAGTATGCCAATGATCGCCACCACGATCATCAGTTCGATCAGGGTGAAGCCCCTCTGGTGTCGCATTTTCAATATCCTCGTGAATTTTTTCCGCAGTCAGTTAGTTTAGAACAATGTGCCTGTTAGTCTGGGAAGAGCTGGTTCCAGGACAGCCGGCCGGTGACGGTGGCTTCGGTTTCCGCCAGCACCGTTTCCTCGATCTCGCTGCCCTCATCGGTCGCACTGCCCGGAGTAAAGCGTCGGTCACCGATGATGGAAGGGCCAGCCGGCATACCTTTATCAGGATCGAGTTTCCTTCCTGCATAGCCAACGGTGGATTCCGAGCCGTCATCACCGACTACAGTGTAGGAATCGCCACCTTTTCCCTTGAGTACTTCTCCATCTTTATCAAAGTCAAATACGGCATCGTCGGGGCTGCCTCCGTTCTCCACCTTAACTGACATCTCCCAGCCACTGCCGCCAGAGGCGCAAACGCTGATTTCCGGAATAATTGTGTTGAAGTAAACGATACCGTCGCGCACCAATGCTTCTGAAACCACCCGCTCGCCGGCGTCAGGCAGATCTATGTACCAGCCATGTTGACGTCCTGTTGTCGTGGCGTATTTGACTTCAAGGTTACTGACAGTGACTCGCCCGGCGCTGTCGCTGTTCAGTACGAATGACTGGGCAGCCAGGTTCGATCGGGTGAGGCCTCCTGTGCCGTTGTCCCAGACGCCGTAGAAAGACTGAGAATAACGGAGGGTCTTGTCAGCATCTGCCAAGAATTGCCCGGTGCCAAACAGCACCATCAAGTTGGGGTCTGTGCCATTGTCGATAGTAGGATGGCGAATAACTGTTGGCTTGACGGTAATCGGTTGGTTGGCCTGCCCGGTAAAAAGTGGGTTGGAACTATGAGCGATGCCCCAGCCATCCTGGCTGGTACTCGAGAGATCAAAAGCCCAAAGATTGCCTTTAAGATCGCCGGCATAGACACGATCAGCAGTGCCATTACCATCGAGATCAATAGTGGCTGGATCAAAAAGTCCATTCCGATTACCGGTGGACCCTGAACCGGTTGAGATTCGAAGAAAGTCGCTGCCTTCTGTCCATGTGCCGTCGATACCGCCGTCAAGGTAAATAATGAACAACTGACTCTGTCCACCGGTGCTGTCTGTTGCGGTATCGTCCAGGCCGTTGCCACTGATCACCGCCCAGCGGCCATTGTTCATCAGTGCGATCGTTGGTCGGCTGTAGGTGTAGCCCAGATGACTATCATGACTGTTGGTGAATTCCCACAGCACCACGTTGGCAGCGTTGCTTTCGCGAAAGGCGGTGCTATCAGGGTTGGTGATATCAAGCGCGAAAAGCCCGCGCCCCCCGCTACCCTCGGTGCCGATGAGAACAGTATGCCAGGTTGCAGAGTCTGTACTGGTTGAGCGAAACCAGGCATCACTGATCGTGGGTGTGCCATCAACATAGAGATTGTTGTGATTGAAGTTGGGATCAGTCAGGCGATGATAGCCCGCGCTGATACTGTTGCTGAAAAGGTTACTCGGTGCATAGGCAATCAGTTCCTTACCGTCACTGGCGCGAAAGCCGTGCAGGAAGCCGTCATTAGCCCCCACGTATACCATGGGAGTTCGCCCGCTTTTGTCAGAGGCAAAGGCCGAGTACTTGGCATCTTCAGGAAAGCCACCGCCCGAGTCTGGCCAGGGCCGGTTGGGTTTGCCGACGTAGATCGCGCTGGAGTGCCAGATGTCACCAAGGCGCCCGCCCATCCACTTGCCCTTGGGATCCTTTCTGCGCGGGCCACGGTAACGAAAGCCCAGGCCAGTGCCTTCGTTAGTTCTGTCACCACGCAGGTAATTGAGTCGGGCAATACCCGAGGAGGTCGCACCGGTACTGCCGTTGGACTCGGTCCGTAGATCCTGTTGCTGGGCGCTGGTCAGAGAGCTCCACTGGAGGGGCACGCCGTCAGCTACACCCTGGCTGATACCTTGGGTCATCATCACCCGACTGGCGGGGTCGGTACTATCGAGTTTCTCGGCAGCGCTCCATGCTCTATCGCCAAGTGAGCCGTTGTCATCCAGCTCATAGGCAACCACATCGCCGGACCAGTCTTTGGCGTTGAATTGGCTCTGGTATAACTGACTGCCTTCGGTTAGAGAAGCCGTGCTGAAGGAAACCGCGGCGGCCGAACCCGACTGAGCAATGCCACCGGCCACCGCATCCAGGATGGCGCTCACTGTCCCACTGGTTCCGCTGACGTTGTTGGTCAGAGTGCCGTGGGTGGCATTGGTGATCACTGAGGCCTGGCCATCGGGCGCACCTGAGCCGAACGCGCAGGAACCACTCGCGGTAGAGGCGCGATAATCAATACCGCGATCTTTGCTGTGAGTATTGATACCGGCCACAATCACGTTGTTGGCAGCAAGCGCGGCAGTAACCTCGCTGTTGTCTACAGTTGTGGTCCACGAGCAGGCATCGCCAAACCAGACGATGATTCGGCCAGAGTCCGCGCGCCAGCCGACGTCATAGCCGGTTGCAAACCCCTTGTCGGAGCAGGTTCCAGCAGAGGGTTTGCCATCATGGGCATGGAGCGGATCTATACAGGTGCCGTCGGTGGAGGCACCGCCCGTGGCCAACTGATGCAGGGCAAAAAAATTGGCCTCCGCCCAGTCGCCGCCGCAACCACCCGGACTGCTGCAGGGGCTCCATTCGTTCATGGCTGCCTGGATCTGTGATTTCGAATCGGTCAGCGGCTGGTTGATTCTGAATGCTTTTTGGGCTGCAGTTGTGGGGTCTTTGCTGCCGCAGTAGCCCCAGAGACTACAATAATGCGGCCAGGTCCCCCCCTCACACCAGTAACGACTGCACCACGAGCAGGTTTCTCGAGCACAGAACCATGGCCCGGTAATGTACTCACGCGGGTCACCCCAGTAGGTGGCTACCGCATACTCGGTATCGATGCCGGCAAATCTCGGATCACCTCCTGAGATCGCATCCAGGATGGTCGAGGCATTGTGTTTGGTGCTGGTGATCGGGCCGCCCATACTGCCGGTGTTGTCCATCAGGAAGACTACGTCGGCCCGGCAGGCACCTGCATCCCCGGGGGCACCTGGGTCGGGTTCATAAATTGCCGGCGGGGGCGGGGGCGGCGGATCTGATGTATCAGAATAAGTTATTTTCACATACCCGTGGCCCGATCTTCCTATCATGGTGCCACCGGTCGGGTCAGGCATGGAAGAATTTCCGGCAATAGTTTGACCACTGTCAACACCACCAATATAACCAGAGCCACCACCGCCACCAGTACTGTTCTGGCCAACTTTCCCGCCCCAATAACCACCCCCACCACCGCCGCGTAAGTTGTTGCCAAGTGAATTTGCGCCGAGGCCTGGTGAATTGCCTGATGATTGGGTGCCGCCTTTTCCTGCAGTCCTGTTATGGAACTGGGTTGAACTTGGCATCTGAATGCCTGAAGTGCCACCACCTGCACCGCCATTACTCCGAACGGTTGAGTTCTGACTGTTTCCGGCACCACCACCACCGCCGGCCACGATTATGCGATTTGGATAAAGATTGCCTCCGAAGCGCACATCGGTCGCACCACCGCCACCAGTCATTCCATACTGGTTACCAGTGCCACCACCATTCCACCCCCCCGCATAAGTTGCCGAACGTGATGCCACTCTTACCCCGACCGAACTTGCGCCTTGGCCGCCGACGTAGATATACAAGACATCATCTTTCTTTAAAGACTTTTCTCCCTTAGCGTATCCTCCTTTACCACCAATTCCTGTTGCATGCTTATAGCTGTACCATCCAGCATCTCCTCCTTGGGCACCCCAGACCTCTATTGTGTAAGTGGTAGTCCCCGGCACTGTCCAGGTCTGATAGGCGCCGGTATAACTGAAAGTGACAGTCGGGAGCAGGCTGGTGTAACTGTCAACCTCGATGGCTGCGGTAGTGACAGCGCCGTAAGCGTACTCAAGCTCCCAGTCTCCACCTAGGCTCTGTGTGCCGGTCGGATCAGTGGAGGCGGCCACATCGGCCTGGGTAAGCCTGGCGAGTTCATCAACCAGGGCAGTACCGGCATCAGTTGCGGCGACATTACAGCCGTACAACAGGATATCGCCCTGCTCACTTAAGGCATTGCCGATGGCGGCAAGCGCCCCGGTATTCTCAGTAATGGTCTGGGCGTTTAAGGTAGTGGTGCCGAGAGTGGCGGCCCCGGCAGCGCCATGGCCGAGCACGTGCACGGCAGCGATATCACTGCGCCCGGAGAGGGTATCGGCCATCACTGCCAGGCCATCGGCGCCTTCTTCAACCAGATGTATTTCAGCCCGGGTATTTACGGTGTTGATCAGGGTCTGATGATCGCCGAGGGTTGAATCAATAAAGGCGATCTCGGTCGTGACCTTGACCTCACTTGCATAACTGAACTGACCGACGACGACCAGGAATACTGCTGTGGCCGTCAGGACGAATGTGTGGCCGCGGCAATGTCGGCAAAATACTGTAGCAAACCTTGGCGAAAACCAGCTCATAACGGCAGATACGGATGATCCGGAGTGATTATGAACTGTCCGTCTGGGAACACAATCGCCCGAATAGATTCCACCGACAATAAAGAAAACAACTTGATTTCCAGCACACCGAGCACTTCGGGTGTCGCGCACTCGAATTCCCAGCCGGCGCTGATCCTGGGACCAAGTGCAGCATCGGGTTTGGTATGGGCTATGGCTTCGCCGCCCATCCTGCGGCACCCGGCCGCCTCCGGCAGGATAACGACGCGCGCCACGTCTTTCAGCATTCCAGCCAACGCGCGTAGGCGTACCGCGAGAGTATCGTCGGAGACGGTAGCGGTAGCGGCAATGGATGCCGGTATTTCCAGTGCCAGCAGAAGAGAGTGCCCGATCTGAGCGGCACTGACCGTGACTGGTGCAGGTGTGTCAGATTGGCTCCAGCTGGTATTACAAGTGAGCAGCAGGATCGCGGCACTGAGAATTAATCGGGTCATTAAAGTAATTCCGGGATCATTAAGTCACAATATTGCCTACCGGGTAATACCGATACTTGCCCCAGCGGGCAAGAGGGCCTCCGGTTTGTTCGTTAAAGACGACATCGATTTGCGCTAATACGCCCTGGCGTAATGACTCCGCAGGATAGTCTGGGTGCTGTCGTCGCCCTCGGTTTGCTCGCAGCCGGTGGCCTCGGGCAAGACAAAGGCACGGGAAACATCAGGCAGGGCGCGCGCCAGGGTCTGCAGGCGGGTGTTGGCGGCACTGGCAGAGTCTCCATCAGCGGCTGCGGGAATCTCAGCCGTCAGCAGCAGATTCTGGCCGACCCGGCCTGTATTAATGGTGATTCGGCCAGGCGCGTCGATTTGACTCCAGCCAGTATTGCAGGCGAGCAACAGGGCAAAGACACTCAGGGTCAGTCGGGCCATTCAGTTATCCGCAGAATATTAGAACATAAAGTCGGCCAGCAGGCGGTGCCAGGATTCGAGTTTCAACAGGGCATTTAATCTTTTGGCGCATGCCGGCCTCTTTATTCGGGGGCTAACTGATCCCAGGACATCCGTCCGTCCAGCGTAGACTCGATTGACGCAATCACGCTGACATCCATCTGAGTGCCTTCTTCACCGGGGTGCTGGGCTGTCTGCGTGCCGGTGGTATAGCGTTTGTTGCCGATAATCGCAGGCGCTGCCGGCAGACCTTTGCTGGAGGCAAACTTCTCTCCCGCAGGCGCGTACTGCGCGCCATCGTGCGTTATGGTATCGCCAGCAATGAGTACTTCGCCATCATCATTCAGATCAAACTGAGGAGAGTCCGCATCCGGATTAGAGCCATTGCCTGCCTGCACAGACATCAGCCAGCCGCTGCCACCAAAGGCGCAAGGCCTTTCGTCTGGTATCTGAGTATTGAAATAAACAATACCGCCTCGAACGAGGTAGTCCGAGACCACCCGCTCGCCCGCGTCGAGATCCAGGTACCAGCCGTACTGAAGTGACCCTCCCGTGCCAGTGTAGTTAACATCATTCTCGGTGATCAGCCGCACCGAGGCGCCGGTGCCTGCTACCAGGGATTGAGCCTGCAGGTGGGCCCGGATGCGGTTACCCTCACCCCGATCCCAGATGCCGTAGAAACTCTGGATACCGGTGGTCGCCTTATCGGCTTCGACAAGATACTGGCCAGTGCCAAACAGCACCATCACATTAGGGTCAGGCCCATCACTGACGCTCGGGTGGCGGATTATCTGCGGACGGGTCGTGATCGGTTGCGGGTCGCCTGCGTCATTGGTGGCCACAAAAAGCGGCTGGCTGCCATGTGCGATACCCCACCCAGTCGAGCTGGTGGCGCTGATATCAAAAGCCCACAGCCCGCCATGCAGGCTGCCGGCGTAGACCCGGTCGGCGACAGCGTCACCGTTGAGGTCGACTACTGCAGGTGTTGATAAGCCATCGGGATTTATCGAGGTACCTGAGCCGGTGCTGATACGCAGATAATCACTACCGTAGGTCCAGATGCCATCCAGGGCGCCCTCCAGGTAGACGATGAACAGCTCTGCCTCGCCGTTGCCACTGTTGCCATAGCCGTTGCCGACGATAGCAGCCCACTTGCCGTTGTTCAAAAGGGCAATGGTCGGCTCGCTGAAGGTATAGCCAAGGTTGACATCGTCGGCGTCACTGAATTCCCACAGCACTACTTGTGCCGCCTTGCTAGAGGTGCCGAGGAAATTGCTGGGGTCGGTTACATCGAGAGCGAAAAGACCTCGCCCACCAGCGCGGTCGCTGCCGATCAGCACACTGCGCCAGGCCGCGCTGCCCGCGGTTGATGCCTTTACAAATGCATCGCCAACCACTGGTGAGCCATCAACATAATAGTGGTGGCCGTAGTCGGGATCACTGAGGTAATGATAGCCACTGGCGCCAGCTGTGTTTGCCAGGTGGCCCGGAAAGTAGGCGAGGATTTCTGTGCCGGTATCGGCATCAAAGGCATGCAGAGCACCATCGTTGCCGCCGGCGTAGACGGTGCCAGCTCGCCCGGCAGCCGCGCTTTTGAAATCGGAATACAAATTGCCAGCGCCATAATCAAAATCGCCGTCATCTGGCCAGTTGAGGTTGGGATCGCCGATGTAGACTGGTTTGGAGTGCACAATATCACCCATGATGCTATCGGCGTTGCGGGCACGAAAATCATAGGCCGAAGCGGGCGCTTCTTGTGTGCGGCTGCCCAGCAGGTAGGACAGGCGGGCGGTAGCTTTGTCGGTAGCCGGGGCTTCGCTGGAGCCGTCGGGATCCACCTGGTAATCAGCCAGCAGGTCGGTGGTGCCGAGTGAGTTTTTCATCAGCACGCCGTTTCCTGCCAAGGCATCCCAGGTATAGGCAACTCGACTGGCGGTAGTAGGGTCATCAAAGTAGTCGTCGCTGAACTGTTCTTTAGCGCTCCAGTTCGCTACGGTCGCCACCGTACCGTCTTCAGCCAGGTCAAAAGCCAGCAAATCCCCCGACCAGTCTGCCGAGTTAAACTGCGTAAGGAAGAGAAGACTGCCGGCTTCAATGGCGCTGGATGAAAACGAGGCACCGGCCGCGGCGCCAATCTGCGCAGTAATGTCTTGCGCGATATCGCTGAAGGCCTGATTAAGGTCATCGGTGTTGTCGGCGGTGAAGTAAAGTCCGCCACTTTGCGAAGCCGTATCACTTAATAGCGGATGATCAATTGCAAAACCAACGGTGTAGGTCACTACATTGTTGCTAGCGCTCTCACCGTCAAGGTCGTTGATATCCGGGCGCAGGTCCAGCTCGTAAAGGGCCTGGGCGACATCATCGAGGTAGTCACTGCCACCCGAGCCGTAATCCCGATCGCTTTTGCGATCGTGAGATTCGCAGCCGCCACCGGCGCAGTCACCATCGTAATCGCGCAGTCCACTATCGGCGCTGATGTTGTTGTCGTAGTAGGGTTTGCCATCGGTCAGCAGTACGATAAAGTTTTTCTGGCACCAGTGGCAGATGGGCGACGCGCCCGAAACCCCGCTGGCGAGCAGCGGGACATCATGAAAAACCGTGTCGTCGTCCTCAGGTAGTGCAGCGCCTTCCGGATGCAGGGTCAGCAGACCATCGTACTGGCCGTTGACTGTGCAAGCGCTTTCCTGATTGCCCGGGTTAGTGGCACCGGCAAAGCCCGTGAAATAACGGCCAATGTCGTGCAGTGCTTCAGCTAGTGGTGTCCAGTTGCTTGGGCTAAGCCCATCGATCGCAGCGCGAATGGCCGACTCGTTGCTGGCAAGGTCGGCTACGCCATGGTGAAGTGTCGCGCCCGCGCCACCATTGAACCCGGCCACCCCGACACGCACGTCACTGATGGAGTCCAGCAGTTGGTTGGCGGCCAGTTGGGCTGCTTGCATACGGTTTATTGCCGCCGGCTTGCGGGTGGCGCCTGGCCCAAACGGGTTGCCCCCATCGTAAGGGCCAAAATACCAGTTGAGGTAGTTGCCGCTGTAATAGGCGGGATACCCCTCAAGGTGCGCATAGTACGTTTGCGCCGGATCAAAACAGTACTGGGGATTAGAGCCATAATAGTTGAGGTCACCCCATTCGCCCCAGCCGCCCCAGGCCATGCTCGGTGTGTACCAGGTGAACCGGGCGTACCCATCCCACCAACGGTATTCGGCATAGAGGATACCGAGGGTAGCGGAGTTCAGCGTAGCGCCGGACGGACAGGCGTAAGTTGTGGCTGAATCAAAAGGCGTGCCTGGCGCTATCGCCTTCATGGAGCCCGAATCATCCAGCAGCAACATGATATTGGCCTTGGTAGTACTCGCAACAAAAAGTGGCGTCTGGGCGGGTGTGGTGATCCCTGCATGTGAAGGCAGGTACGCGACGATCGTCATTGTGCAAAAGAGGACGATCGTCAGTAGTTTGTGGTGCCGGGTGATCATGAGTGTTGCCTAGTACGCTCTGGCATAATGACTGCGCAGTACCGTCTGGGTGTTGTCGTTACCGCCGGTACCGCGCGCGGTGATCCGGTAGATCACCGACTTCTGGCTGAGATCGGTTTCACCATAGCCGCCGATATTAAGCGAGCCCTCATCACCGCTCTCGCCCACTTTTTTGATCATGTAGCGAGGTGCAGTGGTCACGCCCATCGGCGCGCTTGAAAGAATTCTTGAGTTGGTAGCACTCCAGGTGGTGAGAAAGGCATTGGGCTCAGTGTTGCCCGATTCTGTGCCTTGTGCATAAATGCCGGCGCTGGTGGTGGCGAACAGGCTGTCATCGGACTGGCTCTCGATAAATATCTCGGCGCCTCGTAGCGCTGTCTCGGCGGCTTCGAAGGATAGATTGATATCGCGGGTGGCGCCGGCCATTTTCTCTTCCATCAGTGTGGTGCGCATCAGGGCGATGGCGATAATGCTTAGCATCACCAGCACCACCAGGCCAATGACCAGCACCCAGCCGCGCTGTTTGTGACCTCCAGGAAAATAAGTTGGGTTATGCATGATGGCTATCCTGCCTTGTTGCGCAAGGTGATCGTGGTTGTGAATACCTTGCGCAGGTATTTATCCGTAGCGCCTGGGGTCACCGCAGTGCCGTTAAAGGTGTAAGGGGATGGCTCGGTGGTCAGGTTATTGTTCAAAGAACGCGCCAGCAGTGAGAGCCGCACACTGACAACTCGGTCGATATCCAAGCTGGCCGTACCGATAGGGACATAGCGATTCGCTGTGCCGTCACCGTTGGCGCCGTCGCTGTCGGCGTCCGTATCTTCACCGTACAGTATCTGCATGTTTTCCACACCCTCAATCAGTTCATCACCATTGCTTGCACAGCTCTGGCCGGGTGTCGGGTTAGTCAGGCGTCTTAAAGAGGGTTGCGAGGGGTCGGCTCCGGGTGCGATGCAAAAAGTACTCTGTTGAGCCTGGTAGACCCGCGAACCGCTGGCGTAGACCTCGCTGAGATCAGCCGAGGTATTGGTGTTGGCGCCTACGGCATGTGCCAGCGACGTCCCTGAGATACCGGTTACCTGGAATATATCGCCGTTGTCACAGTCGCTGATCAACGCCGCCATACCGGAGGTGATGGTTGCGACGCTATTCACAGATACGCTGTCACTTGCCGCTGTCATGGCGGTGTTCACCAACGTGCCGCTGCCAGTAGCACTGCGAAAGGTGATGCTGTCAGCGCTGTTCAGGCCGTCATCGTTAGTGCCGGCGATATGGCCTGCGTCGACGTCCACCCAGGCGCTGCTGGTAGTGGAGATCTGGTTGGTCAGCGGTGCATCGCTGTAACAGCCCCAAAAGCCCGCAACCCGTGCATCGCGGCGAATGAATTCCAGCGCGAAGCGGCCGTTTTCCTGCACCCGCGCCAGGCCCTCGTTAAAGCGGTACATCCGGCTGGCATCGACATAAACCTTGAGCATGGCGACCGTTATCAGCAGGCCCAGGGCCAGCGCGACCATCAGTTCGACCAGCGTGACCCCGCGCTGGCGGCGCAAGGACTCGCGAGCGCTTTGAAATGGAAGTTGTTTGTAAACCCGGTTCATGGCTGCAGTTGAAAAACAAAACTCTCAGACCCGGCAGCGGCTTCTATGCGCCCTTCAATCCAGGTCACGGTGATGGTGTAGGTATCACCAGTTTTGCTGACACTCCCGCTGCCGCCCGGTAACAGCGATTCATTGGCACTATTCCATTGCCAGGCATCGAAGGTAGCCATGGCTTCCTTATCGCAAGAGCAGGCTTGATTGCAAAGACAGCTTGGAGGATCTCCAGCAGGAGGATTGATATCACTGTAATAATATGGTGACTCCAAGCCAAGGCGATTGGCCCGCATCCGGTCGGCCATATCATAAGCCTGGGTGGAGGCATAGGAGCGATGCAGGGCACTGGTGTTGTATTGCAAACCCTTAGCCATCAGCGCCGCCAACGCCAGCAGCCCAAAGGAGAAAATCACCAGTGCGATCAGCACTTCCAGCAGGGTAAAACCGTTGGCCTTCATCGGTTTTCAGGTCCCGCAGTTGCTGACCCCGGAGCCGGTCGCGTTGGCTTCGAGCACCTTGATCCGCCCGGCCACGGTAATAACGATGGCCCGGGCATCATTGCCGAAACCGCGGCTGTCACAAAGCGCAAAAGACCCAGCCTGGCCAGCGCCTGAAATATTGGCTGAGCCCCCATCATGGCGAAAAGAGATAAAGGTGGAAAAAACTGCCGAGCGCAGGGTGTTATTGCCGTCCAGTGCGGCGGAGACAGAAATGACGGTCTCGTCACTATCGGGATCGAGATCGAGTGCAGTATCGGAATTGGTATCGATAAATGCCACCCAGCCGTTTTCCCAGGCGCTGCCGGCACAGCCGCTGCCCGATGTTCCGGGGCAGATGGTTACCCGCGAGGCCGTGCGCATCGCCTCTGAGCGGGCCTGACTAAGTTGCGCCATGAGATCGCCGGATTGGCTGCGGATGCGGTTGTTCAGTATGAAATCGCCCATTGCGGGTATACCGATCATTGCGATCACTGCGACGATGGCAATGGTGATCATCAGTTCGATCAGGGTAAAGCCGCCCGTCCGCACTGCGATGTGCGGGTAATTGCGGGCATCTGGCAATTGGATATTCAAGGTGTTTACAGTTTTTGCCGGTTTTCTCCAACGTGACCAGTGTAAGTCTGCCACAGGTGGCCCACTGTGACGGTGCGCACAGTTGTGGGCAGTACGGACAGACCCGTTATTGGGCCTGTTAAGAGGGCAGTGCACTTTAATGGCACAATACCCGTCCTTTTTGCCGAGTTCTTTGCATGATTGTCAGCGTTGTCATACCGGTTTACAACGAGGCCGCCACCTTGGCCCAGATCGTTGAGCGTGTCCAAAATGTGCCCGTCACGACCGAGATCATCCTGGTGGATGATTGCTCGACTGATGGCAGTCGGGAACTGGTGAAAACCCTGGCGCGCGACGAAGGGGTTCAAGGGGTATTTCATCAAGTCAATCGAGGCAAGGGCGCGGCGCTTCGTTCAGGTTTCGCGGCGGCTACCGGAGACATAGTGCTGGTACAGGATGCCGACCTGGAATATGACCCTCGGGACTATTCCCGCCTGCTGGCGCCCATAGAGCGAGATGGCGCCGACGTGGTCTACGGTTCGCGTTTTGCCGGTGGTGAATCACACCGGGTGCTGTATTTCTGGCACTCGGTTGGCAACCGTGTACTCACCTTACTCTCCAACATGATGAGTAATCTCAACATGACCGATATGGAAGTCTGTTACAAGGTTTTTCGTCGTGAGATTATCCAGGACATCAACCTCGTTGAAGACCGTTTCGGGTTTGAACCGGAGGTCACCGCCCGCTTGGCTCGCTATCGCAAGGCAGATGGCAGCCGCCTGCGGATATTCGAGGTAGGTATCAGTTATGCCGGGCGTACCTACGAAGAGGGCAAGAAGATCGGCTACAAAGACGGCCTGCGGGCGCTGTGGTGCATCGTCCGCTATAACCTGAAACCCGACTGATACTCTTTGCCCCGAGCAGGGCAAAGAGTACTGCGGGTCAGCTTTGAATCTTCCAGCTGCCGTCAGCCTGACGGCATGCTGTACCGTAGCCTTGCTGAGTCTCGCCACCGACCTGAATCTCGGTGGTGAATTCACGGCACGGGCTGCCGTCAGTGGCAGAGGTTGTCTTGGTCGGAGTGGCTGTACCGTTGTGCCCGGTATTGGGGTTCTGCCAGGTTGTGGTAGCGCCGTCCTTGGTCGATTCCAGCGAATATTGCAGGTTCTGTGCGGCAAGCAGCTTGTCACGCTCATCCAGTTGCGCGCCGATCTGATCGCCGACAATGGCACCGAATATCACGCCCAGCGCGATTGCCCAGCCCCGGTCGCTGTGGCCTTTTCCCAGTGCAGAGCCAAGTACGCCGCCCACGACTGCGCCGGCGGCTGCACCTTGTTCCTGTTTACTCGGCACGGTACTGCAACCGGTCGCCAGCAGCGCCAGGCTTATAACCCCGGCCGTGATCAAAGTCTTTTTCATGTTGGAGTGCCTCATTTGTGATGTGCTTTTGTGCAAGCGCGTTAACGCGTGTTTGACCTAGTATAGGAAGGCCGGTTCGCGGTTGGTGTGATCGCTATCACCTTTATGTCGCTATAGGCAGAATCGGTGATGCCTTAGAATTCCAGCAGATCTTCAATGGCTTCTATGCCGGCAAAGGCGCAGATATCGTCCATGTCGCCGCCTGGTGCGCCGGAAACGCCTATGCCTCCCACCAATGAGCCAGCGGCCTCGATTATGACACCGCCGCCGACGATAATTACGCCGGGCAGGTTACGAATACCCGCAGCAGGTTGCCCGGCTGCTGTGACTGGCACCATATCCGAGGTGTTGGTGCGAAAGCTAACCGCGGTACGGGCTTTGCCGATTGCCGTATTGATGGTGCGTGCACCGGCAAGCTGGTCGCGCAGTGCGACCTGTACCCCGCCGAACCGGTCTACTACTGCGACTCCGACCTGAAAGCCCATACCGCGGCAGTGTTCCAGCGCGGCCTGCGCTGCGTCAAGAGCCGTTTGTGGCTTCATGACCTCAAAACTCACTGTGCCTTCTGCGGCCCGGGCGGTGGTTGATGCCAGCACGATGATACTGACAAGGAATGCGCCAAGAAAGTATTTCATAGTTGTAAGTATTTCATAGTTGTAGCCCGCTGCAGGTTCTAAGTGATCCTATCACTGACTGTGTGATCGGAGATAGCACTTGAGGGGTGGATTTATTACGATCAGTTAATTATCGCTATCAAGTGTGTCGCGGCAAGGTTGTTCACATGGTGATTTCATGTGCAAAACGATGCGGCTTGTGTGTTGACCCTCGGTATCAGCCCGGGCCAAGAGCGAGACCACCGCAGCGGCAAAGGTCGTTGGCGATCACCGCGTAGGCAGTATCATCCAGCGGTTGAAAACTTCTGATACCCGTTACCTCGCGGGTATTTTCATCGAGACCTGCCACTGCGCTCGCCAGAGCCTCGCGCATAAGATCAAGTTCGGCTTGGGTTTTGCTGCCCGCAGTAATCAGCGGCAACCCCGGGCGGCTCGGCGTATGGGCAATGATATCAAGCGCCTTAGCAGCAGCATCGTGACGCCTTGCCAGCTGCCAGTTGATACAGTCAATCGCCGCGGTATCGGCGCTGCCATTGGCCACTGCACGGATCG
>Ga0207988_1000616_pt1 | contig 20670 bp, 18 predicted proteins | sample ETNtaG_11_FD_185773 | JGI IMG/M metagenome (GOLD analysis project Ga0207988, IMG submission 185773) | Marine microbial and viral communities from oxygen minimum zone, Eastern Pacific Ocean - ETNP201310SV74 (SPAdes) (version 2) | ecosystem: Environmental > Aquatic > Marine > Oceanic ...
CCGATGTCACTACCTTATCGTCGGGGCCGATAAATAACCGTGCCAGGTAACCAAAAAGGCCGTCGATACCCTCCCCCACCATGATGTGGGCAGAGTCAACACCATGATGGGTTGCAATTGCGTGGCGAAGATCAAAAAACTCGGGATCGCCGTATTTCCAGGCCTGTGCCGCGGCATCAGCGATCGCCTTTATTACCCGTGGGGAAGGCCCAAAGACGTTCTCGTTAGCTCCGATACGCGCAGCGAACGTTTTGCCGAAGGTGCGCTCCTGCGTCTCAGGCCCAACAAACGGAACCGTCGCAGGTAATCCCTTTGCGAGGGGAGTGACTTCGTACTCAGCCATCGCCTGATTGTGTCATAGCGATTAAAAAAAACACAACCCGATCCGTGCCCATCCGTTGTTTCTTGATTGCTGATTCAAAAAGAGACAGCTAAACAAAAAATTGCCCACTCACGACCTTAGTCGCAACTCCCCCGACCCAAAGATCAGTCGGAGTTTTGTCATCCAGCGCCATTCTTGTAGTCACTACGCTGGGCCTGTCCATCTCATAACCTTGCTCGCTGGTGACAGTGCGGGATTTTTCATCAGAGCATTCCAGAAGATCATGGCGCACAAGATAACAGGACAAGGCTCTGTTGGTGGTTCCGGCCGCCGGCACCTCTGGGGTGCCCACCCGAGGTGCAAATTCACGACAGTGCACGGTGCTGTCAGGATGCACCGTCTGCTGGGAAAAAAGTATAACTGTATCAATAGTATGCTGTGTACAGAACTCATGTATCCGTTCAAAATCAGGTGTGACTGCCCTGATATCGTCCAGACTCTTTAGCGGAACCACCAGGTGCGAAAAATCCGATACGGTGTATTCAACCGGAAGCGAAGAGTCCATTGCTTGTGAGCAGACCCCAAAGAACACTTTGAATTGATCAGCTGTCAGCGAGGCCGACTGAAATACGGCGGGGGTTAACTTAAGCATCACCTCGATGCGACTATCCGATCGATGGGTGACTTCGACCACTGCCGAACTCGCAGTCGTATGCAGATGAAACTTTTTTGTTTGCCCAAACGACACTTCAAGGTGGCCACGCTCAACCAAGCCAGTCATCAGCCCCAGCGTGCCGTGTCCACACATCGGGTACTCCTGGACAGTTGAAAAAAAGCGCGCGTGAACATCACATCGCTTAACGCGGATGACAAAACAGGTCGCCGGTGCACCGACCTCCCGGGCTATTTGTTGCATTTGCGCCGTTGAGAGCTTTGCCCCATCGTAAATAATTCCCGCCGGACTGCCGCCAAAGGCGTTTTCGGTGAACGCATTGAACAGGTCAAACTGATAAGAATGCATAGCCAAGCCCGAAAGTTCAGATTCGATCGTGCCAGGGGCTGGCAATCTCGAGCTCTCGCGCCAGGCGCAGCAGCGTTTTTTCCTGACCCAGTGCGGCACCGATCTGAATGCCGATGGGAAGTCCCTCTTCGCTCTTTGCCAATGGCACCGAAGCCGCCGGTGCCCCGGTGGCATTAAAAAGAGGGGTAAACGGAATTTCATCTAACAACGCATTCAAGTAATTTTCCCAATCGTCCATGGCCATACTGATCTCGTTCAGTTTCAGAGGTGTACGAGCCAGCGTTGGTGTCAGCAATACATCATAGCCATCAAAGAAATCGGCAAGATCTCGGGCTGCGCGTTGAATACATTCGATGGCTTGTACGTACCGCATGGCGCTACACCTGCGCCCAGCTTCGGCACACGCCAGTGTCACAGGCTCAAACAAGGATTCCGGATCTTTGGCATTATTTTCCAATAACACGGCTTTAACTGCACTAGCGATATTGGCAGAAAACAATACATCGAAAGCATCACGCAGCGCCACGCCATCTACAGGCGGCATCGCCTGTTCAACCTTGCAACCCAACGACTGGCAAAGAAGGCCCGCATCTATCGCGGCTTGCTTACACTGTGAATCGATGTCTTCTCCTGCAAAGCCATCAATACAAAGACCCACTCTGAGATCTGGCAGATCACCCTCAAGGGATTCCAGAAACGTTCCACTTAGCTCTGGCGCACTGTAGATGGCACCGGGTATTGGCCCATGCGTCACATCCAGCAGCATTGCCGAATCTCGCACGCTATGAGTTATGGCATGGGCGACACTGAATCCCGCCAAACCCTCTGCCCTGCCATGCCCAAGCGGTACCCGGGCCCGGGTAGGTTTCAGGCCAAACAAACCGCAGTTGCTCGCTGGAATCCGGATCGATCCCCCGCTATCGGTGGCGTGGGCCGCGGGAAGCATACCGCTAGCTACCGCACAGGCCGAGCCACCGCTTGACCCTCCTGCTGAACGGGAGTGATCAAAAGGATTGACCGTGGGCCCAAACAGCATGGGGGAGGTACAGATATTCAGTCCAAATTCCGGGGTATTGGTTTTCCCCAGAATCACGAGACCAGCCGCCTTTAAGCGCGAGATCAACAGCCCATCTTTAGTGGGAATGGTTTTTGCAAAAGCGCGGCTGCCGTTAGTCGCAGGAAGGCCGGCAAGCACGGTGTTCAGATCCTTGACCAGATAGGGAACCCCGGTTAAGGGTCCGGTGGGGAGTCCTTGAGTAATGCTGTCACGCGCCGTATCAAAACACCGAGCGATTATGGCATTCAGTTTTGGATTGAGTGACTCGATTCGGTTAATCGTAGTCTTAATAAGCTCAGAAGAGGTGAGCTCTTTTTTTGCGATCAACCCGGCAAGGCCTATCGCGTCATATCGATCGTACTCTTCCCCGATCACGAGAATCCCCCATGCAACTTGGCCTTACTGGGCGAATTCCGCCTCGCCCAGATGACACTCGATGGCATGACCGCCGCTCAACATTCTTACCGGAGGGGTCTCCTGATCGCAGGTATCCTTTATCGCCCGCGGACAACGATCAAAAAATGGGCAGCCTTTATCCGTCAGTGTTACCACACGATCAATGCCGGCCTGCGCCTCCTGGGTCTGCATGGTTTCTTCAAGCCAACCGACGCGCAACTCAGGAACTGAGCTGATGAGAAGACGTGTATAGGGGTGATATGGCGGAGAGAGCACGGCATCTGTGGTGCCCTTTTCCACCACGCGACCCGCGTACAGCACGATGATTTCATCGGCAAAGGATGCCACTGTCGAAAGGTCATGGCTGATAAAAACAAATGACACGCCGGTCTGCTTGCGCAACTTCTTCAGCAATTCAATGACATTCGCGCCAACGATGGAATCCAGTGCCGAGATTACCTCATCACAAAGCAGTACTTCCGGCGATGCTGCCAGTGCTCTCGCGAGGTTGATTCGCTGCTTCTGGCCGCCTGAGAGTTCCTCGGGATATCGCCCAGCAAATTCCTGCGGTAGTTCGACGATCTGTAGCAGTTCGCCGACCCGTCGACGTTTTTCTTTTCCTTTAAGGCCAAGGTAGAACTCGAGCGGGCGCCCCAGGATATGATCTATTCGCTGGCGTGGGTTAAGCGCGGTATCCGCCATCTGGAAAACGAACTGTACTTTCTGTAGGTCGCTGCGACTTCGCTGCTGTAAGGCAGGCTCCAGCGGTTCGCCATCCAGTAGAACCTCGCCCTGCGCGGCGGGCAAAAGCCCGGCCATGACCCGGGCCAGGGTGGATTTTCCACAGCCCGATTCACCAATCACCCCGACACTGTGGCCACGCTCTATGGCAACGTTCACATCCCGAAGCACTGTTATCGCAGGCTTTCCGTCTTTGACTTTACCGTACCCGGCAACAAGGTCTTTTACTTCCAGCGCAGGCGCCTCTCGGCGATGCTCCCCACTGGTTTCGTCGCCCTGACCCGCTGCGGGTGGTGGTCGAACAGCATACATCAGGCGACGGGTGTAATCGTGCCCCGGATCGCTCACAACCTGCTCTGCGCTGCCATACTCCTGCGTTTCGCCCGCGTATAACACCACAATATGGTCCGCAATCTGGGCGACCACCGAAAGATCATGCGTCACATAAATAGCGGCAGAGCCTTCCTGTTTAATCACTGACTTGAAGGCTTTTAATACCTCGATCTGCGTCGTGACATCCAGTGCAGTGGTGGGCTCATCCAGCACCAGAAGGTCCGGCTTACCGCACAACGCCATTGCGGCCATTAGCCGTTGCAACTGACCACCGGATACCTGGTGAGGATATCGCCTGCCCAATCGGTCCGGATCGGGTAATTCCAAGGCGCGGTAGAGTGTCTCGGCACGTTCAGCGGCCTGTTCCTGGTTCAATATGCCGTGCAGAACACACGACTCCGTCACCTGTTCACCGATCGTCAGTGCCGGGTTGAACGTTGCCGCTGCGCTCTGTGCCAGGTAAGCGACCCGCTGGCCACGCAGAGTCCGCAGCTGATCTGACCCCATGGTAATAACATCTTCACCCTCCAGACGTACCTCGCCACCCGCGAACTCAAGACCCGGCTTGGTATACCCCAGAGCTGACAAGGCTATCGTGGTCTTGCCCGACCCCGACTCGCCGATCAGCGCCACAACCTCGCCGCGGGCCACATAAAAACTGACGCCTTTGACGATCGGCAAGAGGCTGTCATCGTCCCTGCGGGCACTGATCTTGAGGTCATCAACCTCGAGCAGAACACTCATGAAATCATTCTCTTGGCCAACTTGCCGCCAGAATGGGCAGAGATATCATCCACGATCATGTTCACTGAGATGGTCAGGGTTGCGATAGCAAGTGATGGCGCTAGCGGCGCAATCGATCCATAGATCAGACCCGGAAGGTTTTCTTTGACCATGCTGCCCCAGTCCGACATGGGCGGCTGCACCCCGAGCCCCAGAAAACTCAGTGCGGAGATAAACAGGATGATCCAGACAAAGCGCAGACCAAAATCAGTTGCCAAAGGCATCGCGATATTCGGCAATATTTCCCGGGTGATAATCCACCATAAGCCTTCCCCGCGCACCCGGGCTGCTTCGACAAAATCACTGACCATGACCTCTTGACCCAGCGAACGCGCAATGCGAAACACGCTGGCCGCGTAAATGATTCCAGTTAACAGGATCAGCAGAGGGATCGTGCTGCCCAAGGCAGCGATCATCACAAGCGCCAACATCAATGACGGTATGGCAAGCACTGCATCGTTTAGCCGGCTCAAAGTCATGTCGAGAGGCTTACTGCCGACAGCAGCTGCTATGCCCAATGTGACGCCGATGGCGTACGCCCACAGAGTCGCAATAAACGATATACCAATGGTCGTTCTTGCACCGAAGAGGATGCGGGACAGGGTGTCCCGACCCAAATAATCGGTCCCAAGGTACACGATTTTACTGGGCGGCTGAAAATCAGTGTCCGGATACTCGCCCCCCCCCGGCACCATGAAAAGCGCCTCGTCGAGAATATCCCCTTCGTGATAAGGGGCGATCATTGGCCCTATGGCCACTATGATGGCCCAGAATATCAGGACTACAACACCGGTTTTACCTGCCCAGCTGAGTTTGATCTTTCGCTTGGGGGGTGCGTCAGGCAGTTCGTCGAACTGCGTTGTCTGAATATTGCTTTGAGTTATATCTGACATTGCCGACTCTGTTACTTGGGGTGACGCAGGCGCGGGTTAGACAAAATTGACGCCATGTCGGCGATAAAGATCAGGACGACATAAACTGTACAGAAAATCATCGCACAGGCCTGGACCAGTGGCGGGTCCCTCAGAAGAACGGCTTCGATCATCAATTTAGCCAACCCGGGATAGGCAAAGATCGTCTCGACGACGACGACCCCGCCGACAAGCCATGCAAGATTCAGCGCAATTACATTAACGATCGGGCCGATTGCATTCAACAACGCATGTCGCAAGATGATTTTCCTGCGTGGTACCCCTTTAAGAATCGCCATTTCAATATAGGGCGAACTCATCACATTGAGTACCGTTGCCCGTGTCATTCGGATAATCTGAGCCGACACAACAATAACCAAAGTCAAGATTGGCATCGCTAAGGTCTTAAACAAAAGCCAACCGGATTCACCACCCCTCAGGAAAACGATAGAGGGCAACCACCCCAGGTAAACCGCGAAAATTAATACCAGAAATGTCGCGACGAGAAAATCAGGCACTGATATCAGACTCAGCGTCGAGAACGTCACCGTGCGGTCAAGTCGCGTTCCCGGATGCATCGCGGCAATCAACCCGATAACTAATGAAACTGGAATTGCGATGACGGACACCCAAACGGTAAGACGGAAGGTGTTAAAAGCTCGCGGTCCCAACATCTCGACAATCGGCGTGCCCAACCCAGCACCCAGACCCGCCTTGGAAATGCCGAGGTCCCCCATGGCGACGTTGCCGAGCCAGACCAGATACTGAATGTGAGCAGGCTTATCCAGTCCCAGTTTTTCACGCAGCGCTGCGGTGTTTTCAGGGGTTGCCATCTGCCCCAACATAATCTGTGCGATATCTCCAGGCAACAGATTAGTCATGCCAAAAATCATCAATGAAACCACCCACAAGGTGACAATGCTGATACCTATCCGACCGACAATCGCGCGCCAAAGCATGATGAGTTAATCAAATAACATGGTTTAAGGGCACTGCAAAAAAAGGAGTCCGCACGCGAACGTGCGGGCTCCTTTCAATAACATTGCAACCTTTAACTTAAGCTTCTTAACTTAAGCCTCTCTCCAGATGTGCTCAGCCCAGCCGTTCCCGCCAAAAGCACCAAGAGGACAGTTCGAGAAGCCGTGAATCTTGCTGTTATGAGCATCCAGCACGTTCGTGTGATAGGGAATGATAATTCCGCTCTGAGTGCTCACCAGCTTTTGCATCTCACAGTGCATCTCATGCCGTTTGACTGGATCAGTCTCGGCAAGCGAGTCTTTTAATAGCTGACCCATACGATCACTGTTCCAGAAGGTATCGTTCCAGTTGCCATTGGGACCGAACTGAATGGCCATCATTGCGTTTGCGGTCGGGCGCATGTTCCAAGACACCACGTTCAGCGGCTCTTTCATCCATACTGCACCCCAGTAACCATCAGTCGGGACCTTTTTCAGCTTCAGGTCAAAACCGATCTTCTTGAGGTTTGCCTGCATCAGGAGACACGTGTCCTCGATAGCTCCAGAAACAGGTGCGACGAATAATTCAGCCGTCGAGTAGCCGGACTTATTCAGATGCCACTTGGCCTTGTCCGGGTCATACGGAATTTGCGGCAGTTCATGGCAATGATCAGCGCCATAAGCGATGTTGATCGGATGGTCGTTACCCAGTGTACCGTGACCTTTCAGGTACGTCCGGACAATCCGCTCACGATCCTGGATGTACCGCAGTCCCTGAACCAGATCGTCATTGTCGCCAGGTGCTGTATTCTTCAGACAGCAGATACCACCATACACGCCGGACGGCACTGACAGGACTTTGTTCCCCGACTCCTCAATCTTCTTGATCATTTTGGCACTCGGCGTGATGATCATGTCAACACTGCCAGCAAGCAACGCGTTTAGACGTGCGTTCGGATCGGTGATCGCCGTGACCTCGATACTATCGAGATGCTGACCGGTATCCCGCCAATAGTTCGGATTACGCACATGGTTCGACTTCACACCGGCCTGGAATTCTTCAACCAGATAGGGACCCGAACTCACCAGCGGATTGTCTTTTTTGACGATCTTGGCTTGCGGCTGTGTGAGCTTGAACGGCATATCCGCATCGGGCGAAGACAGGGTCAGTTTGACGGTGTGCTTATCAACCGCTTTCCACTCCTTTACCAAGGTGAAGAAGGCCCCTATCGAAGACGGCGATCCCTCTGCGATGTGACGGTTCATACTCCATACGACGTCGTCCGCTGTTAGCGCTGAGCCATCGTGGAATTCAACGCCCTGGCGGATCTTGAAGGTGTACTCTGTCGCATTACTGTTCACCGACCATTCTTCGGCCAACTCAGGATTCACACTCATGTCGTTCCAGATTTGGATCAGGCCATTACACTTCGCATTTGCGCGGGTGTAATCGATGGTTGATGTGCCAAGTAACGGATCTAAGGTGTCATCTGGGCCATGCAGGTTCGACGCAAAGACCACCGAGCCGCCGCGGGTCGGGGTGGCGGCCAGAGCGCTGGCCGAGCCAAGAAGGCCTCCAGCAGTGGTGGCAGTAATACCGAGCGCGCCCATGGCGGCCAGAAACTCACGACGGTTTACATGGCCGTCGCGGTACATCTGTTGAAAAGTTTTAACTTCTTTCATTTCTCAGGTTCCTCCTAGGAAAAAATGGCTTTCTGTCTGTTTTTAATAGCCGCTTAAGGCAAGTGAACTCATAGGGTTTCATTCACCCCAGCCAAAAAGCGTTACCCGCAGTGAAACATAGCAACGAAAATCAGTCAACATATACCATCGCACCTGTATTGAACTCCCTAAACCCCTGCATTACGGGGTTTTTCCAAGATTCCACCGTCAGTTTTCTTCAATACTTCGGCGACGTCTGCTTAATCTGGCCGCATTTTTGCGTTTGCAGACAATTTCATGTCGGTCAAACTGCCGGGCAAAATCCGCTAATATTATCGATTGTGCTTTTAGGCATGAACTGCACATCGCCAAAATTCGTTGTCAACCGGGAGAATTTTTGGCAATACAACTTATGAAACACGCCTGTTTATTGATTCGCACCCTTCTCTTTATAGGTGCAGTCTTTGCAGTTAGGGCTGCCTGGGCTGGGGGCTGCCTGTGTAATTACACCCCTGCAGCACTTCTTGAGGTAATTGATGGCGATACGCTGGTGATGGAGGTATCAGGAAAACGTGAAACGATACACCTCGCCAACATCATAGCACCGCGCCTCGCGCCGGATCCTCTGTCGAATGGAGTATGGTGTGCGACAGAGGGTGAGAAGGCGATTAAGGCAAAAAACTACGTCAGCACCCTTTTATCAAAAGCTTCCAAGATTACTCTCGACGAACAACAACGTGACGAATCGGGGGAAATCTCGGCCGTGGTGTATATCGATAACATCAGTCTCGGACAGGAACTTCTCTACAAGTACCTGGTGATAGAAAGCGACGAGACGCCAGACTGGTGCGGCTGATGCAAAAGAGCTCCGTATCTACTGCTGATCTTTACGACGCGCATTCACAGCGCGTGCAGGTCTGCGAACCTGCCTTTCGAGACTTTGGCAACAAAACTGACTTTACCGGCCCAATCAGAACGCTCAAAGTTTTTGAAGACTTTCTGCTGATCAAACAAACTCTGGAATCTGATGGAGCAGGATGCGTTCTCGTCATAGACGGCGGTGGGTCTTTACGTTGCGCCATGATCGGGGACAAGCTGGCACAACTGGCCCTGGATAACAATTGGGTCGGTGTGCTGATAAACGGCTGCCTGCGCGACAGCGCTGCGATCTCTACCTTACCTATCGGCGTAAAAGCACTGGCAACGCAGCCAGCGCGGCCATCAAAGCTAGGCGGTGGCCAAGCCGATATTCCAGTGCACTTTGCCGGGGTCGTTTTTCATCCGGGGCATTTTCTTTACGCTGATGCCGACGGCGTCCTGCTCAGCGAAACTGATCTTTTAGGCATTACGGACAGTGATGACTGAGTTTGTTGGTACAGGCCAGTTCGTCCAGTTGTCGGCGCATTCGCTTGAACAGTTATCGAAAGGCGTCCTCGGCGCCATCAACTGCAACGATGCTATCGCTACTTTTGTCGCTCGCCACCTGGTACAGGCGAACCTCATGGGTATTGATTCCCACGGGGTTGTCCGCTTGCCCCAATACGTTGAACAAGTTGAAGCCGATTATTTCTCACCAGCGGGAACTCCTGTCGTGACCCGGTGCGATCGAGGTGCAACTGTGATTAATGGCGGCCGTGGCTTTGGCATGCCGGCCATGCAACTCGCTGTTGAAACTGGCATCGCCCAGGCCAAGGCCAATGGCGTTGCCGCTCTTGGCGTTACTAACTGCGGGCATACCGGTCGACTCGGTGCATTTTGTGAAACGGGTGCCAGAAACCATTGCCTGACTGTTATTCTTGGCGGCGGTGCACGACGGGACTGGCGTCAGGTCGCGCCATTCGGTGGTTCAAAGGGGATGCTGCCCACCAATCCTTATAGTTTCGGCATCCCCGGCGGTGAGCGTGGATCCGTCATTCTCGACTTTGCCACCTCGGTGGGGGCGGCAGGCTGGATCTATGCTGCGAAGAGCGCAGGTGCTAGTTTACCCGAGGATATGATTATTGACCGCAACGGCCATCCCAGTCAGGACCCACAAGACTACATTGATGGTGGGGCATTATTGCCCGCAGGTGGAGCTAAGGGATACGGCCTTGCACTGCTTGCCGAAATAGTCGGCGAAGCGATGCTGGGGCGAGTTACCACCGACATGAACTGGATCATGATTGTGATTGATCTTGAACGCTTCCAGGGAGTCAATCAGTTCAGCGCCAGTGCGGAGGCCATTCTGGCTGAGATGCGCGAGTGTCCACCAGCCGACGGCTTTAGTGCAGTAGAGATCCCAGGCGAACGTGAAAAAGCCACCGCCAAACAGCGGCAACGTGACGGAATCCCGATACCGCAGCAATCCTGGGAACAAATCACGGCTGTCGCTGCACGACTGGGTGTCTCGGTAACGACGTAGATAATGGCATCTCTATTCGTGTTAACAACTTTGCATAATGTCAAATGGGCGCGAAGTGGGATTTTCCCCAGAGGCAAAAGTAACGTATACGGTGAACAGCGCACTGTTAGAATCACGACACATTCCATTGATCCGACGCAGACTTTGCAGGCCTCGCACCTTCGAACATGGCCCGACGAAAAACCAGCAAACGAAAGGCGTCCCTCGAGAAACGAAAGGCGTCCCTCGAGATAGAACAAACACCCGGCAGACCGGTGCACAACCGGCTCACCCCGGTATCTATTCTTTCGCAGGATGAGGTCGAGTCGCTACACCAGGCCTCGCTGAAAGTGCTCGCTGAACATGGAATCCAGTTCTCCTTATCTGAAGCCCGTGCGATCCTGAAAACCGCCGGGGCCGAGGTTCGAGACTCTGACGGTATGGTACGTTTTGACCCGGATCTGCTGATGGATTATCTGGCCAAGGCACCAGCCGCATTCACCCTGCACGCACGTAACCCGATCCATGACCTGCGATTGGGTAACGGTCATGTCAATTTCTCATCCGTAAGCAGTGCACCACACTGCACAGATACCGTTAAGGGCCGGCGTGCGGGTAACCGTGAGGATTTCGAAAACTTTCTGCGCCTGACTCAAGCTGTCAATGTGGCCCATGGTTCGGCCGGTTACCCGGTGGAGCCTATCGATATACCGGTGCCGGTACGCCACCTGTATGCGACCCGTGCGATTCTCGCTCTAACCGATAAGACCTTCCGGCTGTACAACCACAGCCGTCAGCGCACACTCGATGTATTGGAGATGACGCGTATTGCACACAATCTGAGCGCAGAAGCATTTGTTGAAAAGCCCTGTGTTTTCGCCTCAATAAACCCCAACTCGCCTCGCGAATATGACGAGTCCATGCTCTGGGGTATGATCGAATGCGCCCGGGCTGGGCAAGTGCTGATGATCTCGCCTTTTATACTGGCCGGCGCCATGGCGCCTGTTTCGGTTGCCGGCGCGCTTGTACAACAAAACGCAGAGGCGCTGGCTGGAATCGCCTTTTGCCAGATGGTCCGAGCGGGAACACCGGTGACTTATGGTGGCTTTGTATCAAACGCCGATATGAAAAGCGGGGCGCCGGCTTTTGGCACACCCGAGCATGTCAAAACCACACTCGTGATCGGACAGATGGCGAGGCGATACAACTTGCCTTATCGCTCGGCAAACGCCAATGCCTCTAACACCGTGGATGCCCAGGCGGCCTACGAGTCACAGATGTGCCTGTGGGCCTGCCTGATGAGCGGCGCAACCTACGTTTATCATGGTCTTGGCTGGCTTGAAGGCGGATTGAGCGCCTCTTTTGAGAAATTCATTGTCGATGCTGAGATGATTCAGGGATTAACCGAGGTGCTGAAACCCATTGACCTGTCTGCGAAAGAATTGGCGGTAGACGTGATTGGCCAGATTCCTCCAGGAGGCCACTTCTTTGGCAGCAACCATACTATCGAAAGGTACGAGCACGCCTTTTATCACCCCATGCTGTCGGACTGGCGCAACTTTGAAACCTGGAATGAATCCGGAGCGCTGGATGCAACCCAGCGCGCGGCTGGCATCGTCAAGACCTTGCTGCATCAATATCAGCCGCCGGCAATGGATCAGGATATCGCACTGGCCCTGGACGACTTTGTTGCCCGGCGAGAATCGCAAGGCGGAGCGCCGGTTCAATAAGATGCTCTGGCTAACCCCGCTGTGTTAAACAGGCCTATGTGCCACAACTGTAATCGAATGCTGATATGAAAATAGTCATCGTCGGTGCGGGCGCCATGGGCTCGGTCTATGCAGCATTACTGGCTGACTCGGGTAACGAGGTCTGGGCGATTGATCTTTGGCGCGAACACCTCGATGCCATCAATGATCACGGGCTACAGGTGTCTGGCGCCAGTGGCGAGCGCACGGTGCGCAATATTCAGGTCTCTACCCGTGCCGCAGACGCTGGGCCTTGTGATCTGGTAGTGATAGCTACCAAGGCTTCAGCTGTGGGAGCCGCCGCGCGCAGCCTGACGAATAATCTTACTGACGAAACCCTGGTACTGACCATCCAGAACGGGCTTGGCGCAGGGGAGCGCATCAGCAAAAACCTCGATAGCGCCAATATTCTGCTAGGCGTCGCGGGCGGCTTTGGCGCCTCTGTACCTGAACCTGGGCATGTACATCACAACGGTATGGAACTCATCCGGCTCGGTGAGATGCATGGCGGAATGAGCGAGCGACTGGAGCACGTCGCCAAGGTCTGGCAGACTGCAGGCTTTAACGTAAAGACCTTTGCAGATATCAATCAACTGATCTGGGAAAAATTTATCTGCAATGTTGCGCTGAGTGGCGCTGCAGCCGCTTTTGACCGTACCCTGGGCGAGGTTATGGATGATCCGGTGACCTGGGAGATCGCCAAGAAACTGGGCCTTGAGGCTTACCGCGTTGGCAAAGCCAAAGGTATTCACTTTTCATTTGAAGACCCGGTGCAGTACGTCAGCGACTTTGGCAGCAAAATGCCAAATGCGAGGCCATCGATGCTGCTCGATCTCAAAGCAGAGCGTCTAACCGAAGTGGATGCGATTAACGGTATGGTCCCAGTAGTGGCGAAAGAACAGGGCCTGGATGCCCCTTATAACGAAGCCATCACCGCAGTCATTAAAACAAAAGAATCCGCTTTCTTGAATTAACCCCCTAAAGTCACCGTGTCACACACAGCCGAACCCAACGGCATGACCTATGCCGAACTGCGCGACACTCTGGATGCGATTGCGCAACGCACCCAAGTTATCGCCTTTGATTTTGTCGAGGTAAATCCGCAACTGGACGTCGGCACAGGCGTGACGGCGTACCTGGGCGCTCATGTCATGGTGGAATTTCTTGGACGCATCTGTGAATAACCCTGGTGGATAGAAAAACGCGCCCAGCGCCTAAATCTATGACAAACCGGGTACTGATTACCGCAGGTGCCGGCGGCATCGGCCGCGCCATGGCCGAGGCTTTCGATGAGCAAGGCGCAAAAATCTGGGTGGTGGACATTGATACAACGGCACTGAAAACCTGCCCGGACCACTGGCAGACTAACTGCCTCGACGTGACTGATGAAGCAGCAGTCAGCGCCCTTTTTGCTGAACTACAAGATAAGTGGGGCTCTTTGGATACTCTTTGCTCTAACGCCGGCGTCGCCGGGCCTGGCGCGCCTGTTGAACAAATCTCGATAAAAGAGTGGCGTGCCTGTGTGTCAGTAAGCCTGGAAGGTACTTTTCTTTTTGCCAAACATGCGGCGCCACTGATGAAGGCGCAAGGCTCCGGCGCCATCATCATCACTTCATCGACCGCTGGCATATTTGGCTTTGGTAACCGCTCGCCCTATGTCGCAGCGAAATGGGGAGTCATTGGGCTGATGAAAACCCTGGCCATCGAACTGGGGCCGTTTAATATCCGCGCTAATGCGATCTGTCCTGGCCCGGTTGAAGGTGAGCGCATGACATTTGTGGCCGAGCGCGAGGCGCAAGCTAAAGGCAAAACAGCCGAGCAAATCCTGGACGAGTATGCCAGCGGCTCATCGATGAAAAAACTTGTTAAAGGGGAAGATATTGCCCACATGGCAGTCTTTCTTGCCAGCGACAGTGCAGCGCTGGTGAGTGGCCAGGTGATTGCCGTCGACGGGCATACCGAGAACCCTGAGCCTCGCCACTAAGCTCAACCACTCGCTCTCGTCAGTAGGCTCTGACGTGAGACGCTCCCTGATAAAGAATCTTCGCCCAGTTTGCGTTTGCTCGCTCGCGCTCACCCGCTGCCACTTGATCCATATCCTCGACTGGCCGGTTCAGTATTGAATAACCGGATAGTTCATGGCAACCCCGCACCACTTGCGCCAGGTTCTCACCGAGGACCTGTTTACATTCTGGCCGCATATAACATTGCAAAGCCACTCCCAGACGCCGCTCATCACCCCGATTGGGCATCGACCCATGGACGATTCTTGCATGATGCAAGGATATCTGACCTGGTCGTAACACAAGGTCAACCGCAGCGCTTTCATCAATATCTTCGATGGCCCATGCATACCCTTTACAGTCTTTCAGACTCACGGGTAACCGCGATACAGATAACGCCGGCAGCGGCCAAACAGCCACACGAGGTGTATATGGTTAATATCTATCTTCGGGTTACAAACGCTGACTCTATGCGACTCGCTCCAGGGAAATTTTCCGTAATAAACGAATACATCAAATACAAAGTAGCACATTCAGTAATTACTCCTATACTCACTGGACAGCTCAATAGTCTGAAGTGCATCACAAAACTGGATATAGCGGATGATTGATTTTTATTTCTGGCCCACACCTAATGGCTGGAAAATATCTATCGCTTTAGAGGAGATGGGCCTGGCCTACAACGTCATCCCGGTCGAGTTGGGCAAAGGCGAGCAATTCACTCAAGAATTCGAAAAGATAAGTCCAAGCCATCGTATGCCGGCCATTGTTGATCATGAACCCTTGGGACACAGAGCGCCATTTGCTTTGGCCGAATCTGGCGCCATCTTAATGTACCTCGCAGAAAAATCGGGGCAGTTTTGGCCTAACGAAACACAAGATCAGTACCAGGCGTTGCAATGGCTGCTCTGGCAGACCACTCAACTGGGCCCCATGATGGGCCAACACGGGCATTTTGCACTCTATGCCAAGGAAAAAGTTCCCTACGCGGTCGGGCGCTATCGGCATGAAGTGCTTCGACTTTTCAAAGAGCTCGAACAGCGTCTTAACGGGCGCGAGTACATCTTAGATCAGTACAGTATTGTAGATATGGCCTGTTGGCCGTGGATACTGACTTACAAAAGCCAGAATATTGACCTAAGCTACTATCCCAATATCAGACGCTGGTATGACTCATTAAAACAACGGCCCGCGTTGCGACGTGGCTACGACCTCTTTAAGGAAAAAAGATCCAAACGAGGCAGTGAAGCACCAGACGAACAAACTCGCGTGCATTTATTTGGTGTGGCATCTGGAGATGATCATTAACGGATATTGCAAGGAGTCTGTAGTTCGCTCTTAAAGCGAGCTCGCTACTACCCGCATACAAATATAGTGGAGCATAAACCCTGATGAGGATGTCGCAACCGTATCCGAGATTGACGCAACCATGACAGGTGACTTGAGCCTGCGCTGAGCGTTTATGGATACATTTCTCGCCTGGCATCTGGGTGGGATCAACTGGTCCAATGACCCTCGCAAAAAATGAAACAATGATCACCAACCGCTGGCTGGACAACCCCCGTTAGCGCGGTACCCCGAAATCCCCATTTAGAAATATCAGGTAAAGCGAATGCAATCACATGCACGAGTTGTTGTTGTTGGAGGTGGCTGTGTCGGCACGAACATACTGTACAGCCTGGTCCACCGCGGCTGGACCGATGTCTGTCTGCTGGAACGGACCGAATTGACTGCTGGGTCGACCTGGCATGCCGCGGGCCTCATCCCGCTGTACTCGTTTTCATACAAGTTCGGCCGGTTGATCCAAAAGACCATTGATCTGTACGAAGGGCTTGAAGCAGAAACTGGCCAGAGCATCGGCTGGCACAAATGCGGACAACTGCGTATTGCCGAATCGGCCGATCGCATGGACGAGTATCTGAACTATGCTTCTATTGCTCAAACGCAGGGAGTGCGTGCTGATATTCTCACTCCTGAACAAACGGTAGACCTTTGGCCGCTGATGCGACCCAGCACCGACCTGCTGGGAGGGGTATACAACCCCGACGATGGACACATCGCCCCAGCCGATGTTACCCAGGCCCTTGCCAAAGGCGCCAAGCAGTTGGGCGCTCATATTTACCTCAATACTGAAGTCCACTCGATCAAGGCATTACCCTCGGGTGAGTGGAAGGTCAGTTCAAACCAGGGTGACATCATCTGTGAGCACGTGGTGACCGCTACCGGTAACTATGTGCAGCAGACTGCGCGCATGCTCGGCCTGGAACTGCCCTGCTTTCCGATCCTGCACCAGTACTGGGTAACCGAGACCGTGCCCGAAGTCCGTGCCCGCAAGGACCAGGGCTTGGCCGAGATGCCCGTACTGCGTAACGAGGCCATCAATGGCTATGTGCGTGAAGAGCGCGACGGATTGATGTTTGGCCCCTACGAGCGCCCAGCCAAACTCGAACACTTTGCCCGGGATGGGGTGCCACAGTGGTTTGGCGCGGACCTTTTGCCTGAGAATATGGAGGCGGTGGAGGATAACTGGGCAGCCGCGCTGGAACTGGTACCGGCGCTGGGGGAAGTCGGCATTAAGGCCAACGTGCGAGGTCCGATCTGTACCTCACCCGATAATCTTCCGCTGTGTGGTCCGGCCTGGGGCAGGCGTAATCTCTGGCTCGCCGAAAGCTTCACCGGCGGACTGTTGATGGGCGGGGGCCTCGGTGCAGAGCTTGCCAACTGGATCGTAGACGGTGAGCCACATATCGATCTTGGGGAGGTCGACCCGCGACGCTTCGGGCCCTATGCCAACAAAGTCTACACCGGCCGCAAGAACAAGGAGGCCTTCGGCCACAACTTCGGCATCCATTACCCGGGTTACGAATGGCCCGAGGCCCGCCCAGCAAAAACGATGCCCTGCTATGACCGGCTAAATGCTGCGGGTGCTGTTTGGGGCACCGTATATGGCTGGGAGATACCGCTGTGGTTCGCACCCGAAGACACTGAACCCAAAGACATCTGGAGTTATCGTACTTTCAATTCCATGCCTCATATCGGCGCCGAGTGCCGGGCGGTACGAGAAACCGCGGGGCTTTTTGAGATGACGCCCATGGCCAAGTTCGAAGTTAGCGGCGCGGGCGCTGAAGCCTGGCTCAACCGGATTCTGGCCAACCGGATGCCTCGCAAAATTGGTGGCATCGTGCTGGCGCACCTGCTGACCCACAAGGGCAGCATTCGCTGTGAGTTCACAGTTACCCGCCTTGGCGAGACAAGCTTTTACCTGGTGGGAACACCCCGCGGCGAACGACATGATTTTGATGTGCTGCAAAAGGCTCTGCCCGCTGATGGCACTATCACCCTGACAAACGTGACGGCTGAGCGTGGCGGACTGACATTGGTTGGCCCCAAAGCCCGCGACATTCTGCGGGATCTGGTGGACGGTGATCTTGGCAACGATGCTTTCCCGTGGATGAGCGCGCAAGCCCTGACGGTAGGCCTTGCCTCTGATGTACGCATGATGCGCATCAACTACGAAGGGGAACTTGGTTGGGAGTTGTACCACCCGATAGCCTATAACCTGCATCTTTTTGAGGAGATCTGTCGTGCGGGAGAGGCCCACGGCCTGAAACACTGTGGTTATCGGGCTATTGAATCTTTGCGTCTGGAAAAATCCTACCGCGCGATCTACCGCGATCTGGATCTGGAGCACACCGCCCTTGAGGCCGGCCTTGATCGCTTTATCAAGTGGGACAAAGACGAGTTTGTCGGGCAACAGGCGCTGCGTAAGCAGCGTGATGCCGGACTGGAACACAAGATGGTTACCCTTAAGGTAGAGACTGTCGATGCTGACGCCTGGATGAACGAGAGTGTTTTCCGGGACGGCCGTCTGGTGGGGCGCATCACGTCCGGGGCCACTTCTCACAATATCGGCAATTGCCTGTCGATGGCTTATGTAGAACTCGACCAAGCCACCCCGGGTACGCCTCTTGAGGTACAGGTGCTGGAAAGACGCGTGCCTGCGATCGTCATCGCCGACTCGCCTTACGATCCCGAGAACCATCGCCCTCGAATGTAGATTTTAGTGCGGACACGATGGTGAACATGGAAAAAGAAACCCGGAAAGGAGGCCGGACAGTTCGGCGTGCAAAACGTATTAACGCGCCGATTGTGCATAACCCGGCCCTGATACCCAATGTGCCCGTATATGAAGTTGCCAACGCGGAAGGGGTTGAGCAGATTCACGAACTGGCGATGCGAATCGTCGAAGAGATCGGGGTGGACTTTCGCGAAGACGCAGCACTTCAGACCTGGGGAAAAACCGATGCCGAGATCGACGGTCAACGGGTACGTGTAGGGCGCGAAACCCTGCTCAGCCTCGTCGATAAGGCGCCCTCTGAGTACATTCATCACGGCCGCAATTCAGAGCGCACCGTGAACGTAGGCAGGACATCGATGGTGGTATCACCTTCCTACGGCCCGCCGTTTATCTACGATCTCGATGGAGTCCGACGCACAGCCACACTGGAAGATCTCAATAACCTGCAAAAGCTCAATCACATGGCCTCCAGCGTGCATATAGCTGGAGGCCCGGTGGTGGAACCGATGGATATACCGGTACCGTACCGCCACCTGTATATGGCCTACAGCGGATTTAAGTACTCGGATAAACCCATTGTCGGCAGCGTCACGTCCACTGCCCGGGTGCAAGATACGGTGGACATGTGCAAGATCGTATTCGGTGATGATTTTGCAGTAAATAACTGTTGTACGACATCGCTGATTAACGCCAACTCACCGCTGGTCTGGGATGAGACCATGCTCGGGGCGTTGCGGATTTATGCCCAGAATAATCACGCTGTGATGTGCTCGCCTTTTTCGATGGCCGGAGCATCCACTCCGGCAAGCAACGTTGGCACCATGGCGGTGGTGACCGCCGAAGCGCTGATGGCGATTGCCTATGCGCAACTGGTGCGGCCGGGAGCGCCGATGCTGTTTGGGGTGCCGGCCATGACCGTGGCACTCAATACGGGGGCCCCGGTACACGGCAGTCCGGATTCAGCGATCGTGCAGTTTCTGGCCGGACAGATGGCGCGACGTTACCAAGTGCCCCACCGCGCCATTGCTAACTGCGCAAGCTCCAAATCGGCAGACATGCAGGGCGCCTATGATTCAATGTGGGGGCTTTTCCCCTCATTTTTGAGCGGCGCGCAGTGGATCACCATGGCAGGCGGCATGATGGAAGGCACACTGGGGGTGGGTTACGCCAAAACCGTTATCGACTTTGAGCAACTCGATGCCTTCTATCATTTTTGCCAGGGGCCACGCTTTGACGACCTCGACGAGATCTTTGAAGCCGTTAAACAAATCGGACCTGGGGGACATTTCCTGGGTGCGGCCCATACCCGTAAGGCTAAACTTTTTATCTTTCCATCCCAGAACAACGTCACCTTTGAGCAGTGGGAAGCTGAAGGCCGAAAAGACAGCGAGCAGGTCGGGCTTAACAAGGCACGTCGATGGCTGGAGCGCTATGAGCCGCCACCGATAGAAGCGGAACTGGATCAGCAGCTAAAAGAATTTATCGCCGAGCGCGAATCAGAGATTCCCGACACTCTGCAATAAGCAGGCATCCCTTGGGCGCGATGCACCTACGGCGGACCCTGTAACCCACCCTGGCTCAAGCCATCAGGTATTTACCGAAAAGATACAGCAAGAAAGCTGAGACAAAGACTAACGGCAGTCTGAGCAACGGGTTGCACCGTTTCGATTCGGGCTTTTTATTGTTGTCGTTCATGCATCCGCCTGGCAGTGGCTTCTGCCAACTCTTGCAACACTGGCACCGTTTGTCTCAGTGACAGGCAACCGTCGGTAATGCTTTGTCCATATGCCAGTGGCTGCCCAGATCGCAAAGCCTGAGAACCTTCGATCAGGTGACTCTCCAGCATGACACCCCGGATCACCTGATTACCCGTGCCCAACTGGTTTGCAACTGAGTGGGCGACCACTGGCTGGCGAGTGAAATCCTTGCCGCTGTTGCCATGACTGCAATCGACAATGACAGCCTGGTGCAATCCTTTCTCACCAAGCCGCAGTGCCACCTGCTGAATCGACTGTGATTCAAAGTTCGGGCCCGATTGATCGCCGCCGCGAAGCACCAGAAAGCACTGCTCATTTCCAGATGATTGCAAAATGGCAGGGGTACCTTCCCGGGTAATAGAAGGAAACCAGTGCGAGCAGCGTGCTGCCAGAATCGCGTCGATCGCCACACCAATATCACCATCGGTGCGATTCTTGATACCCACCGGCATGGACAGGCCTGAAGCCAGTTCGCGGTGCACCTGGCTTTCGACGGTTCTTGCGCCGAGTGCACCAAAACTG
>Ga0207988_1000627_pt1 | contig 20533 bp, 16 predicted proteins | sample ETNtaG_11_FD_185773 | JGI IMG/M metagenome (GOLD analysis project Ga0207988, IMG submission 185773) | Marine microbial and viral communities from oxygen minimum zone, Eastern Pacific Ocean - ETNP201310SV74 (SPAdes) (version 2) | ecosystem: Environmental > Aquatic > Marine > Oceanic ...
TAATACCTTGAATAACATACTTGGAGTCAGTATATAAGTCGACCGTAATATCGTTTGATTTAAGAGTTTGCAATGCTCTTATAGATGCCGTGAGTTCCATCTTATTGTTGGTTGTATTTAACTCTGCGCCCTTTAATTTTTTGTCATGGTCCTTATAGCGAAGCCAAACACCCCAACCGCCAATGCCTGGGTTGCCTCTACAACCTCCATCTGTATATATAATTATTTTTTCCATAAAATTATTTCTGATCTATATTTATTTGTATCCAAAACTCAAGCAAGGCTAAATGCCACAACCTTGAGCCATTTAAAGCGGTCATGTATTTTCTTGGAGAGTTGATTACATTATTGACATATTCTTGGCTGAATATTCCTCGATTTATGCAAGCATTTGAAGTTAGTATATCAGACATAAATTCCAAATACTCTCCTTGTACATACTTCAAAGCAGGCATTGGGAAATAACCTTTTTTGCGATCGATTACACTAGTAGGCAATAATTCCCTTGCAATCTTTTTCAAAGGGAATTTTCCGTCTCCTTTCATTTTCAGAGAAGCCGGCATTTTTAAGGCCCATTCAACTAAATCTGTATCCATAAAAGGTACACGCGCCTCCAACCCCCAAGCCATAGTCATATTGTCAACCCTTTTTACCGGATCATCCACAATTAGCCTAGTAATGTCAGTACGCAAAACTTTATCCATAAAAGTCTCTGCACCTGATTTGTTGAATTCTTTTGTTAACCATTTATTAGTATGATTAGGACAGTGATAGGTTGACATTACGGTTTGCAAGAATTCTTCATGAGGTCTGTCAACATAATGCTTGGCAAAACGCTCAACTTCATTGCCTTGCTCCTGTGCCATTCTTGGATACCAAAAATAGCCCGCAAACACTTCGTCAGCACCTTGTCCAGACAATACAACTTTGACATGCCTTGATACCTTTTCAGAGAGCAGATAAAAGGCAACCGCATCTTGGCCTACCATTGGCTCCGCCATATTTGAAACAGCTTCAAAAAGCCTAGGCAAGACTTCTTCGTTTTTGACAATGTATTTATTGTGATTTGTATTAAATTTTTCAACAACTTGGTCGGAAAATTCAAACTCGCTCCCAGCTTCATCTTCAATATCTTCGAATCCTATGGAAAAGGTTCTGATGTTTTTATGTCCTACTTCATTGAGTAAGGCAACGATCAAAGATGAGTCAAGACCGCCTGAGAGCAAAACACCTATAGGAACGTCTGTAGCTGAGATTCTTTTTGCAACTGCAAGAGTTAATAATTCACGGGCTCTTTCAATATAGTCATCATCCGATATTTCATCATTTGACCTCTTAGCTAAAGGTTTCCAATAGGTTCCCTCTCTCCATTTCCCTTTACTGTCAATAGAGATGGTTGTTGCTGGCTTAACTTTTCGTATACCGTTAATAATGGTATTTGGCGCCGGAACAACACCGTGTAAAGATAATTGCTGCTGAAGAGCTATAGGATTGATGGTCTCGTCAATATTTTGGGTCAATAATGACTGAGTATTAGAAGCAAAAGTGAAAGCTCTACTCGATAAACTATAATAGAGTGGCTTAATACCCATTCTGTCACGTGCAATAAACAAATTTTGTTTGGTTATATCATAAACACAAAAAGCAAACATGCCATCTAAATGTTCAACGCAATCTTCACCCCAATAGTGATACGCTTTCAAAATAACTTCTGTGTCAGAATGTGAGAAAAATGAGTAACCTTTTTTGGCTAGCTGGAGGCGTAGTCTTTTGTAGTTATAAATCGTTCCGTTAAAAACTAGCACCAAATTTAGAACATCATCCAACATCGGTTGAGCGCCATGACTGGACAAATCAATAATACTCAGGCGTTGATGGCCAAACCCTATCTTGCCGTCTACCCATTGACCACTTGAGTCAGGACCCCTTCTAGCAAGTCGAGTCATCATAGTTTTTAGTGATTTTGAGGAGACATTTTTCCCGTCAAAGCGTAACTGGCCACATATACCGCACATATTTGAAATTGTTATATTTTAATTTCTTATAAAACCAATAAATTTCATCAAGAATGTTAAATACCAGTTTTATATTTCCTTAGAGGGGTTAAGTAAAAATGTAAAATGCTTTATTTTAACAAGTATTGCAAATAAATAATGGCTCAAACTCTATACGATAAGTTAATGAGTGCACACATTGTTCATGAGGAAGGTGGCGCAACACTTATCTATATTGACCGGCAACTCATACATGAGGTTACATCGCCACAAGCGTTTGAAGGTCTTGCACTATCAGGAAGAAAGCTATGGCGTAACGACGCTAATCTAGCGGTACCAGACCACAATGTGCCAACTACTGATAGGTCAAATGGTATCAAAGGCATTGTTGACCCTGTCTCTAGATTGCAAGTCGAAACACTAAACAAGAATTGTGAAGAATTTGAGATCAATGAAATTCAAATGAACGATATTCGTCAAGGCATCGTCCATGTTATTGGGCCAGAACAGGGGGCCACCCTGCCAGGCATGAGTATTGTTTGTGGTGACTCGCATACCTCGACCCATGGCGCTCTTGGGGCGCTTGCATTTGGTATTGGCACTTCAGAAGTAGAGCACGTGCTTGCTACTGGATGTTTATGGCAAAACAAGCTAAAGAACTTGAAAATCGAGGTAAATGGCAACTTAGATAGACATGTTAGTGCTAAAGATATTGCACTTTATATCATAGGTCAAATCGGCACAGCTGGAGGCACCGGTTTTGCTATAGAATTTTGCGGCACAACCATACAAAACTTAAGTATTGAAGGCAGAATGACGCTTTGTAATATGGCGATTGAAGCAGGTGCAAGAGTTGGCATGGTCGCAGTTGACGACAAAACGATTGAATATGTTCGAGGCAGGCCTTTTGCACCAAAAGCTGAGCAATGGGATTTGGCTGTTGCTTATTGGAAAACCCTTCATACTGACGAAGGTGCAGACTTCGACAAGACAGTAGAAATTAATGCTAGTGACATTAAGTCGCAGGTTACCTGGGGGACTTCTCCTGAGATGGTTGTAGAAATAGATGGTTCAACCCCTGATCCAGACCAAGAAAGTGATAAAATTAAGGCAGATAGTATTCGTAACGCGCTGAAATATATTAATTTAAAACCTAATACTGCTATGAAATCTATCTCAATCGATAAAATTTTTATCGGCTCATGTACAAATTCAAGAATTGAAGACCTTCGTGAAGCTGCAGCTGTAGCAAAAGGAAATATAATTGCAGACAATATAAAACTGGCACTCGTTGTTCCTGGCTCTGGTCTTATAAAAAAACAAGCGGAAAGCGAAGGCCTTGATGAAATTTTTATCGAAGCCGGTTTTGAATGGCGCGAACCTGGCTGTTCTATGTGTCTCGCTATGAATGCCGATAAACTTGAAGTTGGAGAGCGATGTGCAAGCACCTCCAATAGAAACTTTGAGGGCCGCCAAGGACAAGGTTCATTTACTCATCTAGTTAGCCCTGCTGTCGCTGCCGCAAGCGCCATTACAGGACACTTTTCAGGGGTTAAGTGATGAAACAATTTAGCATTCTCAATTCTATTGCTACCCCTTTAGATAGAGCAAACATTGACACAGACGCGATAATCCCAAAGCAATTCCTTAAATCAATTAAGCGAACTGGTTTTGGTCCTAATTTGTTTGATGCGTGGCGATACCTAGATTATGGTGAGGTAGGTATGGATAATTCAAAAAGACCGCTTAATCCAGACTTTGTACTAAATAATCCTAAATACAGCGAATCTCAAATCCTTTTGACAAGAAGTAATTTTGGCTGTGGATCTTCCAGAGAGCACGCGCCCTGGGCGCTAGAGGATTACGGTTTTCGAGCTATTATTGCACCAAGTTTTGCCGATATTTTTTATAACAATTGCTTCAAGAATGGACTTCTACCTATTACACTTAATAGTGATATAGTAGATATACTGTTTGAATTTCAAGGTGAAATCGAAATTAATCTAAAAAAGCAAAGCGTTAAAGCGGATAACAAGACCTATCATTTTGATGTTGACTCTGAACGCAAAAGAAGACTCATCAATGGGCTAGATGATATTGATTTAACATTGCAATATGAAGATGAAATTCGTTCATTTGAAGCTCAACATTTAAATAAGTATCCCTGGTTATGATTGGCCACTTAAAAGGAAAACTGATTAGCAAAAACCCGCCAGAAATTCTCCTTGAGGTTGGAGGGATTGGCTATGAATTACTTTGCCCTATGTCTACTTTTTATCAATTTGACAGTGATCAAAAAGATATTTTGCTATATACACATCTCAGTATTAAGGATGACTCACATACCCTATTTGGTTTTATCACTAAAGATGAAAAAAATCTGTTTAGAGAATTAATTAGGGTTAACGGTGTAGGTCCAAAAGTGGCTCTCGCTATACTGTCTCATTTGTCTGTAAGCTCTCTTGTAGAATGCATCATCAATGAAAATTCAGAGCTACTAGCTCAAACTCCAGGTATAGGTAAAAAAACGGCACTCAAAGTTATTGTTGAGCTTCAAGACAGGCTTGATAAAGTTGAACTAACTAGCTCATCAACCTTAGTAATGAGCAACAAAGTAGGACAAAATACAAACACAAAGCAAGCACTCACAGCGCTTCAGTCTCTTGGCTTTAAGGTAAAAGAAGCCAACAAAATGCTATCAACTATAGAAGATCAAACACTATCCACCGAAGAGCTTATTCGCCTTGCGTTAAGAAACAAGTAATTAAGCTAGTGACTTCTTAGAAAACTTCTTTCTGACTCTGCCTAACCAATTAATGAAATCATAATTCATTAAATACATACAAGGCAGCAATATTAAAGTCATCACTGTACCAAAGATTAATCCATAACCAAGAGCTAAAACCATAGGCTGTAAAAAGTAGTCAGTTCCTCCGAGGCCATAGGCGAGTGGTAGAACACCTGCCAGTGTAGTTAAGGTCGTCAGAACGACCGCCCTGAGACGGTCTCTAGCCCCTTTTGCTATCCAGGTAATCTTGTCTTCTATCTGAGCTTTCTTTGTCTTGATATAGTTAAGGTGACTAACCATAACTAGAGAGTCATTAACGATTACACCAATTAAAGCTAATGACCCTGTTAGAGCAAAGAAACTTAGTGGCTCACCATGAAAAAAGAACGCCCAAATAACTCCTATAAGCGAAAATGGAACTGCAGCCAAAACCAGAAACGGTTGCGAATAGGAATTAAACAAAATGGCGAGTAGAAGGAATACTCCCAAAATAGAAACGATAAAGGCATTTTGGAAACTCTCCATCGACTCAAGAACATCTTGGGCACCACCAGCACTAATAATTGCCACCTGAGGAAAGTTAGCTCCTGCGTTAAGTTCTTCTAGAACTGAAGCCTGTGCCGCTTGAGAGGTTGTTACCTTATCATCTACACTTGCCGATATTGACACAGAACGTTCGCCATCATAGTGGTTAAAGTCGGGCTCGCCTTTGATATCTCGAATGCTTGAGAATTGACTCATCGGTATCAAGTTACCTTGACGGTTCTTCACCTTAGTGTTCATAATGAAGTTTTCTGAATAGTTGTTGTTACCAATATAAACTCTTACATCTTCATCTTTGCCAGCAATACGAACATCTGTTGCATAGGAACCAGAAAAGGCAGTTTTCAAATGTCGATAGACTTGTTGGTATTCAACTCCAAGTCTAGCCATTTCATCAAAATCTAGTACAGTTTCTATGCGTGGTTTACCAATCTCATCATCACGATTAATATTATCATCACCCTCCATATCAGACAATATACCTACTAGTCGATTGGCAGCAGCGGTTCTCTGCTCATCGTTGTCACTTATCAAATTAATTTCAATATCTTCTCCTGCCGGCGGACCCGGTCTTTGCACAGAGAAATTAATTTCTTCAGCGCCTTGAATAACTGTTGAACTTTTTTTGATTTTCTCCATAATCTCTTCTGCACCAATCTCTCTTTCACTAGTCGGTATAAGCGCTATTGATATGTTTGCTTCGTTCGTAAAGTAACTGCCAATATTGCTCGTCACTGATTCAAGATTTTCCCCCACTTCCTCCATAATAATCTTTTCAAGCCCAATTACCAGTTTTTCCGTATAAGCAGCAGAGCTTCCATTAGGAGCTTCAACTCTTGCATACATCTGGTCAGCACCTCTTGAAGGAAATAAAGTCAATGGCATCTGGGTTATTGCAAAATACAAGGAATAAGCAAATAGCGCGATAAATAATGGAACTATAAGATAGCGCCAACGTAACAACCTAGCAACTAACTTATTAAAAAAGTTTTCAACCGGGATAAACCAAGTCTTTTGTCTTTCAGCTTTTTTGTTGGCAAGATGAGCTGGCAAAGCAAAGGTTATTTCTAAAAAAGAGAAGGTCAAGGCAAAAATAACAACAACCGGCAAAACGTATATAAATTTGCCCATTATGCCGGTCATTAAAAACATTGATGACATCACCAGTATGGTGGTTAGAATGGTTGTAACGACTGGCAATATAACCCTCTTAAAACCCTTGACCACATTGTCAAAAACATTTCCCTCGCGATTCTTATAATGATGAATGCTTTCAGCAATAATAATACTATCATCGACGACAATACCTAAAACCAGAATAAATCCAGAAAGTGAAATTAGATTAATAGTATCACCTGTCAATCCAAGTCCGGCAACCGTTCCTAGTAATGTTACAGGCAAACTGATTGCTACCCAGAATGCCGTCTTAAGAGACAAAAATATACCTAAAACTATAAGCACTAATGTCAAACCTATATAGCCATTCCTGACAATAATATCTAGACGATTTTCAACTGATATTGAGCGATCCTGGGTATAAAAAATTCGTAAATCATCAGGATAATTTTGTTGTAATTCTATAACCCTTTCCTTTACTCTGGCTACTGTTCTAATAATGTCTGATTGCTCCTGTTTTAAGATTTCCAAAATAAACCCTTTAGTACCATTAACTCTAGTAATTGAAGTTTCTTCTTCATCACCTCGAAAAACCTTAGCAATATCTCCAAGCCTGACAATAGGGCCATCAAATATTGACTTGATAACAACCGCCTCAATATCACTTATATCTTCATATTCTGACAATATGACAATATTTTTCTTAAGTTCGGTCTGATTATTGTCTCCCAAGGTGAAACGCGCATTTCTACTTGAAATTGCAGATATAACTTCATTAATTGAAATGTTATATTTACTTAATTTTTCAGGGTCAACCTTAATTTGAATTTCACTGTCCAAATAGCCGTTTTTATTTATTTTGGAAACACCATTAACCATCGAGAGGGCTTTTTCCATATCATCGGTAATCTGTCTAGCCTCTGCATAATCAAAACCGGCACCATCGATGTTGATGTTAAGAATTGGGATTTCCATGATATTAAAGTCAAGGACACGTGGAAGTTCGGTAACCTCTTCAGGCAAACTTCCAACACGATTGACAGCATTTCTAATGTCATTCTTGACAGTAACAACATCTTTAAGATCTGCCTCAAGCGTTACAATAATACTGGAAAGACCTTCACGAGAAGTAGAAGTAAAATTTTTAATGCCATTAACGTTGATCAGCTCGTTTTCAATAACTTTTGTGACACCTTGTTCAACATCTTCGGGCGAGGCACCAGGATAGGCTGTTGTCACAGCTAAAATTTCAAAATCAACCGAAGGAAATTGATCGCGTTGTATCTGTTGAAAAGATAATAAACCTACAGCAATAAAAGCAAAAGAGAAGACAATCGCAAACTTTTTCTGCTGTACCAAGAATTTTAGAAAAGCATCCATAGTACACCTATTTAATTATGTCAAATTGACCCTGACTGAGATTATATAAGTGTTAATTTTGTTGTATCTATATAAATTAGTCAACCATTTCTAGCTCTTTTTCTTTGATTTTCAGTTAGCAAACGCTTACGTAGACGAATATTTTTTGGTGTAACTTCCACCAATTCGTCGTCATCTATAAATTCTAATGCCTGTTCTAAATCGAGCCTTACAGGTGGTATTAATGCCACTGCTTCATCTGAGCCAGAGGCACGAACATTTGTCAATTGTTTGCCTTTCATTACATTGACCACTAGATCCTTATCTCTGGAATTAATTCCAACCACCATTCCCTCATAGATATCTTCACCATGACCTATAAAGAATTTCCCACTTTTTTGTAAATTAAAGATTGCATAGGCAACTGATTTACCTTGATTCATTGAGATTAAAGAACCGTTTACTCTTTGACCAATTTTTCCTTCTTTTTGTGGCCTATAAGATTCAAAAGATGAGTACATTAAACCGGTACCAGTTGTAGCAGTAAGAAAATCAGTACGGAAACCAATAAGACCTCTAGCAGGTATTACAAAGTCAAGCTTGACACGGCCCTTGCCATCTGGTGCCATATTCGTCAGTTCAGCCTTTCGTTCACCCAGCTTTTCCATTACCGAGCCCTGATGTCTTGACTCGACGTCAACTGCTAGATTCTCAAAAGGCTCACAAATGACACCATCTACCTCTCTAAGTATCACTTGCGGCCTACCCACTGAAACCTCAAAGCCCTCCCTTCGCATGGTTTCAATCAGGATTGATAAATGCAGTTCACCCCTACCTGATACAAGAAATTCAGAAGCATCTTCGGTATCTTCCACTCTCAACGCTACGTTGTAAATTAATTCTTTGTCTAGTCGCTCTTTGATATTTCTTGAGGTTATGTATTTACCGTCAAGCCCAGCAAAAGGAGAGTCATTAACTCTAAATGCCATACTAACAGTGGGTTCATCAACACTTAGAGGCGGCAGAGCCTCAACTATAGAAGGGTCGCAGATTGTATCAGAAATTGAAATATTCTCGATTCCAACAACTCCGACAATATCTCCAGCAGCTGCAGAATCAGTTTCATGTCTTTCAAGACCATGAAAACCGAGCAATTGTGATATTTTGACATTCCTTTTCGTACCGTCAGAGTTTATCAAAACAGCTTGCATATTTTTCTTAGCTATTCCTCTTATTACTCTACCAATACCTATAGCACCAACAAAAGAAGAATAGTCTAAAGAGCTTATTTGCATTTGAAAAGCTCCATCAAGATTGACATCAGGAGCTGGAACTTTGTCAATAATTGCTTCAAACATTGGAGTCATGTCACCATCTCTTGCACTATCATCAATAGAAGCATATCCACCTAGAGCGGAAGCGTAAATTACAGGAAAGTCCAATTGTTCTTCAGTTGCCCCTAACTGATCAAAAAGATCAAAAACCTGGTCAATTACCCAATCTGGACGAGCGCTCGGTCGATCAATTTTATTAATGACAACAATAGGACTCAAACCCTGTTCGAATGCTTTTTTTGTTACAAAGCGAGTTTGTGGCATAGGGCCATCAACAGCATCAACCAGCAAAAGCACACTATCGACCATTGAAAGCACTCTTTCAACCTCGCCGCCAAAATCTGCGTGCCCAGGAGTATCAACAATGTTAATTCTATATTCTCCCCAGCTAATTGCGGTATTTTTTGAACTGATAGTGATTCCACGCTCTTTTTCTAGGTCATTTGAGTCCATCATTCGATTTGAAGTCTGAAAACGCTCATCAAAGGTCTGTGACTGAGAAAGGAGTTTATCGACAAGCGTTGTTTTGCCATGATCAACGTGAGCAATAATAGCTATATTTCTAAGTTTGGTAATCATTCACTATAGTAATCAAAAAATAAGAGCGACATTATCCCGTAAATAGCCTCTTTATCTAGATTTAATTTGAAAATGAATTATCTATTGAAATATTAGTTACACTTATAAAATAACTAAAAAATTATATGGTAAATAATTGTGGCAAAAACAAGTAGCTCCGTTCGCTGGATGAATGAACATTTAAAAGATGAATTTGTAAAAAAAGCTCAAAAAGAAGGTTATCGATCCAGGGCTGCATACAAGTTACTAGAAATTATCGATAAAAACCAAATTATCAAGACAGGTTTCAAGGTACTTGATCTAGGAGCTGCTCCTGGAGGATGGTCTCAGGTGGCAATAAAAATAGTTGGCAAAACAGGTCAAGTTATAGCTACCGATATCTTGCCAGTTGAAAGTATTGCAAATGTAGAATTTTTGCAAGGCGACTTTACTGAAGAGATAATATATAACAAGCTCTTAAGTCTAACCAATAAACAGAAAATAAATGTTGTCCTATCGGATATGGCACCTAATATGAGCGGTCAAATCTCAATAGATCAGCCTAAATCAATGTATTTGGCTGAGTTGGCTCTTGATATGGCTACTAAAGTGCTTTCTCATAATGGTCACTTCGTTGTGAAGATTTTTCATGGCGATGGATTTGATAGTTTTATCCAAAATAGCCGAAAAAACTTCAAAAAAGTCATCATTAGAAAACCTAAAGCTTCACGACCCAGATCTAAAGAAGTTTATCTTATAGCTAGTCAGTTAAAATAACGACTTATGCAGAATTTTGGACAAATTCGAGACCTTATGAAGGTCGATATGAAAAAAGTCGACGACATACTGACCAGTCGTCTAGATACAGACGTCGATCTGATAAATCAGATGAGCCACCATATCGTCACATCTGGAGGTAAGCGCCTAAGGCCATTACTATTACTGCTATGTGCAAAAGCAACAAACTACGAGGGAAAACATCATTACCCTTTAGCGGTAGTTATCGAACTCATACATACAGCGACACTTCTTCATGATGACGTAGTAGATGGATCAAATACTCGACGAGGCGGGGATAGCGCAAATGAAATATGGGGTAACGCCGCTAGCGTTCTTGTGGGTGACTTTCTTTACTCTAGAGCATTTGAAATTATGGTGGAACCTGATTCAATGAAAATAATGAGAATCTTGTCAAAAGCAACAAACAAGATTGCTGAAGGCGAAGTTCTGCAGCTATTGAACATTAGGAATACTAATATTTCGCAGTCGGAGTACTATGGAGTAATTGAAAGAAAAACTGCTTGTTTATTTAAGTCCGCTTGTCAAATTGGTGCAATTCTCTCGAATACCCCAAAAAAGACTGTTAAGGCTCTGGGTGACTATGGTTTACACTTAGGTAATGCATTTCAAATAATTGATGATGTACTTGACTATGAATCAAGCGCTGAAATTATAGGTAAAGAAGTTGGCGACGATTTAGCTGAAGGTAAAATTACTTTACCGATGATTTATGCACTTGAAAAAACTTCTGGAGCGAAAAACAAATTTCTCAAAACTGCAATCAAGAACCATAGTAAATCAAAAATCAACGATATAGTTACCATTATGACTGATATTAAGGCTTTTGAATTCACAAGAATGATGGCAGAGAATGAATCAAATAAAGCCCTAAAATCGTTAGAAAATATTCCTAAATCTGATTATCAAAAAGCTCTAAGTTTGCTCTGTGAATTATCACTAAATAGAAAAAGTTAAGCTGATTAAATGCTTGATGCGGCAATAAAAAATCAAATTCGCTCTTCATTTGAGGCGGCAAAGAAAGAATTATCTGATTTCAATAACCGCTCTTCTCAAAATGTAATGATTGCCGAGATAGCGAAAACACTATCAAGGGAATACCCAGACTTAAATCCGATTATTTGCGTCGAAGCACCTACTGGAACAGGAAAAACGCTTGCATATTTAATTGGCACCCTGCCAATCGCCTTGAAAAATAATAAAAAATTAATTATCGCCAGTGCGAACATTGCTTTGCAAGAGCAAATCCTATACAAAGATATTATTGAAGCAAAAAAGTACTTGGTTGTTGATTTTAAATACGCTTTAGCTAAAGGTCGTTCTCGCTATGTATGTATTCGTAACCTAATAAATCTTACTGATGAGAATTCAGGTAGCCAATCTATGTTTGAAGACTCTCTACTTTGGGACTCGCCACCTAGTCAAAATCAACTCGACAAAATGCATGAAATGACAGATGACTATTCTACAGCGCGATGGAATGGAGAAATTGATAGCCTAGAAAGCCCTCCAGAAGAAGTTTTATGGCAAAAAATCGCTTGTAATCGTTTTACCTGCAATGCAAAGAATTGTGAATTTTATAGTGACTGCGCTTTCTTTAAAGCACGAAAAAAGATTTCCCGGGCAGATGTTATTATCGCTAATCACGACCTTGTTCTGGCAGATATATTTAGTGGGAACTCAATACTTCCAGATGTAGAGGATTGTTTTTTTATATTCGACGAGGCACATCATTTTTCCCAGAAAGCTTTGTCACATTTTTCGATTGGCGCTAGCACTGAATTTATAAAAACATCAATCCAACAAACCCAGAGCACAATTGACCAAATAGCAAAAGCTACCCAGCAAGAAAAATCCAAGAATTTCGTTAACAATGTTGTTAACGTAATCAATGATCTAACAGAAACTTTGTTGGATATAGAATATCAAGATGACATTCATCTTTTTAGCATTACTGGGGTTCCAAGTGATATTTTAAATCTAGTAAACATAGCACTTAAACTTATTAATACAGCATTCGATGATTTTTATGATCAAAAAGATGCATGGCAGTCTTATATAAAAAGACACACTGTAGAGCAAAATACAGTCGACAACTTAAATAACATTATTGGACTAAATGAACAAAACTTGTCCTCCATTATCCAAGTTTTAAGTGCGTTTACACAAAAACATAACTCTTCGAAACCGCCTGTCAGTCAATGGATAGAGAGATCAAATTTATCAACTAGAAAGTTTAACTTTCATATAAATTCAGCAAAAATTGATGTCTCGGAACATTTGAACAAACTGATTTGGCTGAATGCGGCAGGCATTGTATTGACATCTGCGACCTTAACTTCACTCAATAGTTTTGATAGATTTAATCAGCAACTTGGCTTAAACAATAATGAAAATAAATACTTGCGACTACCTTCGCCTTTTAATTTTAAGTCGGTAGATTTTATTGTTGCCAATATGAAGACGAGCCCTAAAGATATCTATGAGCATACTCAAGAACTTGCCAGTGAACTAAATAAACGTATTGATCAGAAATCTGCAACACTTGTGCTATTTGCTTCAAACAATCAAATGCAAATGGTTGCTGATATTCTTGAGCCTTCATTAAATTGCCAATTACTAGTGCAAGGAGAATTCAGTAAAAAGCGTATCCTAGAAAAACATCTTGAAAGGCGTGACAAAAATAAGGGAAGTGTAATATTTGGCTTAGACAGTTTTGCTGAAGGAGTTGACCTTAAGGGAGATAATCTAAATCATGTAATGATTGCGAAGCTTCGATTTAGTGTTCCAACCTCGCCAATTGAAAAAACCACTCAATCGTATCTTGAATCTTTAAACAGAAATCCATTTCTGGAAATTGCTTTGCCTGACGCATCATTGAGACTTGTACAGGCTTGTGGCAGATTGATTAGGTCTGAGACTGATACAGGCAAAATTAGTATATTTGACAATCGATTAAAAACAAAATTTTACGGCAAACGATTACTAGATGCACTTCCAGGATACAACATCATTATTGAATGATTTTTTCAATAAACTAATTTTTATCAACCTTAAAACTTACTTCATTACAAAGTTAATTAATAAAAACATTTTCTTTAATAAAAAAGCTTGTTAATGGAAATAAGACATGTCTTCAAATAGATAACATAAAATACGGTAGTAATGATTTATATATCAAAAAAAATTGAAATCAAGTAAACGCAAACAGGAAAGTCAAAAAATTTCAGTCATTGGTGGCGCTATTAATTTAGTGCTATCTATCATTAAAGTTACTGTTGGTTTTTTGGGTAATTCTGGCGCCATGATTGCAGACGGCATACACTCTCTGTCAGATCTACTTTCAGATTGGGTTGTTTGGTACGCTTCAAAACATGCTAATGAAGGACCAGATGAAGAGCACCCTTATGGACATGAACGCTTTGAAACAGTAGCTACATTAGGGTTAAGTATTTTTCTTGCAATTGTCGGCTCAGGGATTATTTTTGACGCAACGGATAGATTATTTAGTTCCGAACCGCTTAATCATGGTAGTTGGCTTATCTCAATTGCAATTATCTCCATTATTAGTAAAGAGCTTCTTTACTGGTACACTATTTTTGTTGCCAACAAGATTAAATCTCAAATGCTAAAGGCAAATGCCTGGCATCATCGCTCAGATGCTTTCTCTTCTGTTGTTGTTTTGTTGGGTATCATCGGAGCCATTAATGGTCATTACTACCTTGATAGCTTAGCGGCAATTATAGTTGGCTTGTTGATTATTTATATAGGCTGGAAGTTAGGCTTTAGCGCAACCAAAGAATTAGTTGATACATCAATTGGCGCTGAAGATACTGAAAAACTACTGTCTGAACTATCAAAAATCAAAGGGGTTAGTCGCATTCACTCTCTAAGAACAAGACAGATTGGTCACAAGAAATCAGCCGACGTCCATGTTCAAGTAAGTCCATTTTTGTCAGTTAGCGAGGGTCATATTATTTCTGTAAGTGTTGAGCGTGTTGCAAAAGAATGTGTTGAAGAACTTGACGATGTCATCGTTCATATCGATCCAGAAGATGACGAATCGCACAAACCTTATAGAAACCTCCCTGAAAGAGCAGAAGCCTTAAAAATCATTCAACAAAGTTTAAAGTTAGAAAATTGTAAATATAGTATAGATCGAACTCAACTGCATTATCTTGACGGTGAAATTCTGGTTGATTTTTTCTTATCAATCGACTACCTAGCAGAAAATGAAGCTGACGAGATACTGTCTCAATTCTCAAGTATTGTTGGAAAGCTACCTGGATTTGGAGAAGTTAAGATATATTTCGGCAAGTAAATTGTTAAATCAATAAAATTTATAAAGAATGATATGCATGGCATATAGCCCCTGCTAGTGCATCTGCAGCATCAGTTTGAGGAGCCTTATTGAGTTTTAGCAGGCGCTGAACCATAAATGAAACCTGATCTTTGCTGGCATGACCTTTACCAACAATTGTTTTTTTTATTTGATTTGGGCTATAGTCAACAATCGGTATTTCTTGCATTCCAACCGCTGAAATAATTGCACCTCTCGCAGTACCAAGTTTGATTGCCGCATCAGGATTGGGCCTATCTGGACGCATAAAAGCTCTCTCAATGACCACAATATCAATCTGATTATTCTCAAGAATCTCCTTAATGCCTAAAAAAATCGTGACTACTCGCTCATTGAATTCGCCTTTTGTACGAATACAGCCACTATTTATATAAGTAAAATTAAGTTTGTTAGCTGATATAAGGCCAAAACCGGTAATTCTAGAGCCTGGATCAATTCCAAGTATATTCATAACATTATTGTATCATCTGTAGAAAAAATGAACTGATATGTTAACCATATAGTTATAATCATTTTCTATTTTATGGGAGAAAAAATTCATGGCAGTAGTAGAACTTAGTGAATCAAATTTTGATGAAACAATCTCGAATAATGATATTGTTATTTTAGATTTCTGGGCTCCATGGTGTGGACCATGCATGCAGTTTGCTCCTACATTTGAAGAAACTTCAAACAAGGTTGATGGAGTTACTTTCGCCAAAGTTAACACTGAAAATGAGCAAGCATTAGGCGCCCATTTTGGAATAAGATCGATTCCAACTTTGATGATTTTTCGTGAAGGAATTAGTATCTTTTCTCAGGCCGGCACTCTTTCAGGCAAAGATCTCGAGGGTCTCTTAGAAAAGGCTAAAAAACTTGATATGAACGAAATAAGAAAAGAAATCGAGGCTAGGCCTAACCAATGATTGTTGCATATTTTTTTTCACTAAAACCCACCAATACTTCATCTTCAGATATTAAGACTGGTCGCTTTATTAGTGTTGGATAATTCAATACCAAGTCATAATTGATATTCTTTTTCTGTTTCTCGGATAAAGAACGATAGGTTGTTGAACGTCTATTTATAAGATTTTCCCAACCAACTATACTAACAATGGTTTGGAGTTTTTCTAAAGAAATAGGGTTTTTTCTATAATCAATAAACTGGTATCTAATATCGTTAACATCTAAATACTTAATTGCTTTTCTTACAGTGTCACAATTTCTTATTCCATAAAGTTTGATATCTTTATTCATGATAAGTCTAGCATTTCAGTAAAAATGTAACGGGACCATCGTTGACCAAAGCAACCTTCATATTTGCAGCAAAAATGCCTTTTTCAACTTTAGTGTTTGATAATTCAAATTTTTCAATCATGTGGTTATAGATAATTTCTGCTTCTTGAGGAGATTTGGCAGTTGAAAAACCAGCTCTTGTGCCGTTATTTGTTTCTGCAGCAAGGGTAAATTGGGAAACTACCAGAATCTCGCCTTTGATATCACCTACATTTAAGTTCATCTTGCCTTTGGTGTCAGAAAAAACCCTATAGGAGAGAATTTTATTAACCATTTTATCTGCTATTAATCGGTCGTCATTTTTTTCAATACCGACAAATACAAGTAACCCTTTGTCGATTTCACCAACAATTTCTCCTTCTACTTCAACATGAGCAGAAGATACTCTTTGTATTAATGCTTTCATAGTCTTTGTGTCTACGAAGACAGATGAGAGATATCTGCAACTGATAAAAACAATTTTCTGACACGCTCAATTAGACTAAGGCGGGCTTGCCTTAGTTTGGTATCTTTAACATTCACCATGACATTATCAAAAAAGTCATCAATCACTTCTTTTAAAGCGAGAAGTGAAGACATAATTGATCCGTAATCTTTTTCCTTCTTCAGTTTCTCTGTAATTGTTTGAGTTGCCTGATAGAGTTTTTTCTCTGCTTCTTGTTCAAGCAACTTAAGGCTAAGTTTAGGTTCTATGTTATCGCAGTCTTTTAGAATATTTGCAATTCGCTTATTTGCTTCAATTAAACTTCTAGATTCGCTATGCTGAATAAATTCATTTAGGGCTTCAATTCTTAGATGAAAGTCCAAAGGTGATTCAGGGCTAACCGCCAATACTGCTTCAAAGACGTTGCCATCAACATGACTCTCTTTATAGTAGGCTTTCAAGCGTTCCATCATAAATTTATAGATTTCACTGGATATATTTCTATTGACTTCTTTGGAATGTAGATTCAGAGAAGAATCAATCAACTCTATCAAATTTAAATCTTTTTTTCCTTCTACCAATATGCGCAATAAACCTAATGCAAGTCTCCTTAATGCATAAGGATCCTTTGAGCCGGTTGGACCATTACCAATACCATAGATACCTGTAATTGAGTCCAACCTATCAGCAATAGCTACAACTGACCCTTCATTTGTAGATGGAAGTTTGTCGCCTGAAAATCTTGGTAAATATTGATCTCTAATAGCAAAAGCAACTTTTTTTTCTTCGCCATCATAAAGCGCATAGTGTTCACCCATAATTCCTTGTAAGTCGGCAAACTCACCTACCATGTCAGTCATGAGGTCTGATTTTGAAAGAAGGCCTGCACGAGCGCAAACTTCACTATCTAGATTCAATTTACTCGCTATGTGACTACTAAGCTTTTCTATTCGCTTAGCCTTATCAGCCATCGAACCGAGAGATTTCATGAACAAAACACTTTTTAGATCGACAAGTCTTTGGTCTAAACTCTTTGTTCTATCTTGGTTCCAAAAAAACTCAGCATCTGCTAATCTTGGACGAATTACGCGTTCGTTTCCCTCAACTATAACAGTCATATCATTTGACTCAATATTGGCCACAGAAATGAATAATGGTAATAGTTTATTGCCCTTATCAACTAGATGGAAGTATTTTTGATGAGACTTCATTGCTGAAATAATTGCCTCCTCTGGGACATCTAAATATTTCTTATCAAAATTACCTAGAAAGGCATGAGGGTATTCAATCAGTGCACAGACTTCCTCTAGTAAAGAATCATCAATCACAGCCTCTGCGTTTTTGTCACTTGCAATCGCAATCACTTGTTGACGAATTAACTCCTTACGTAAATCAAAATCAACCTCGATTTTAGCTTTTTTTCGCATTGTAGCTTGATACTTTGCCGCACTAGGTATTTCGATAATTGAGTCATTTGAAAACCTTAAGCCCCTAGATTTATTCCCACTAGAAAGACCCATTATTTTTGATGGGACGATTTTCTCATCAAGCATCATTACCAGCCAATGAACAGGTCTAACAAATGAGTAGTCAGAATCTCCCCATTGCATTGCTCTAGTTACAGGTATATTTTTTATCGCTGATTTAACAGCTATAGGTAATAGATCAAATACTTTCTCACCCTTCATTCTAGTCTTATAAAAATAGTATTCTTTTCCCTCTGAATGCTGTTTTTTAAGATTAATTTTATCTATACCACAAGATTTGGCAAAACCCTCAACTGCCTTATCGGGAGAACCTATGGCTGGACCTTTTTTTTCAATAAGTTGACTCTTCTGTTTAGACTGAAGTTGTTTTATAAAAACCGCTAAACGTCTTGGAGTGGCAAAGCAATCAACTTTTCCCATTTCCAATCCTAGATTTTCAAGTTCAGCAACTAGGTTGTCCCTCAGAGAATTAGAAAGTTTACGGAGTAATTTAGGCGGAAGTTCTTCAGTGCCTAATTCAAGTATAAAATCATGCTTTTCCATGCTTGTTATTTTAGCTTATTGATTGATTTTGTTATGGGATAGATAAATTATAATTTTATTTGATAGTTAACTAAATTTACCAATGGAACTAGTTAACTAAAAAACGGAAAAGTACTTCTTTCTCGAATACGCTTTCATCAGGAGCGATAGGTAGAGGGGATGCTTTATAGACAGCCCTTCCAATTGAGTCTTTAAATGAGCGCGCCTTGTCACTGTCATCAAGCGTACAGTTCTGAACATTTACAGCCTCCACAACACCCTCAATGCTTTGTAAAATATAGACCTCACAACTCCAATCATCTTCGGCACCTTGATACATCCAATAACTTCTAACTCTTGCAGCAATATGGTTGACATAGGCGCTTTTTAAGGTATTGAGCTGGTCTTCAATTTTGAGTTGTCTTTCAAAGTCTTGATCTGCTTGTATCTCTTCTGTAAGAAGCCGTTGATATTGCTCTTGTTCAAAGGCTTCTTTTTGAGCCGCCCTTTCAGCTTCAAGCTGGTCTTTTTTCTGCTTCTCTTCTTCGGTAAGTTGTTTTGCGATTTCAGCTTGTTCCTCTGCGAGTTCTTTTTGTAACGCTGCTTCTTTTGCTTTTTCTTCAGCCTCCTTCGCACTTCTATCCGCTAACTCTTTTTGTTTAGTGGCTTCTATTGCTTTCTCTTCAGCCTCCTTTGCCTTCTCTTCAGACAGATCTTTTTGTAATGCAGCCTGTTTGGCCTGCTCTTCTGCCTCTTCTGCCTTTGCCTCAGCCAGCTTTTGCTGATTAGCCGCTTCTTTAGCCAGATCTTCAGCCTCTTCAGCCTTCCTAATAATTTCATTTAATTTAGATTCTGCAAGTTCTTTTATTTTTGTCGCTTCTATCGCTTGAGTCTCTGCTTCTTTTGCAATTAACTCTAATAACTCTTTCTTCTTGACAACTTCTTGAATTTTAGCTTCAAGCTTTTCAGTTTCGGCTTCTAACAATTCGTTCTGTTCAGTGGCTAATTTTGTTTTTTGTTCTGCCTCATTGGCTTGTTTCTCAGCTTCTTTGGCTTTCGCTTCGGATATTTCCTTCTGTTCAGTGGCCTCTTTGGTTTTAGCTTCTTCTGAATGTCGTTTAAGTTCTGCAAACTCTCTTTGCGCCTTAGCCAACAAGGCTTCTTGTTCAGCTATTTTTTGAACTTCTTTTGCAGTTTCTGACTTTTGAATTTCAGTTTCAATTTTTTGTTGTTTTTCATCTTCAAGTTTTACCAAACGCTTTCTTTCTGCTTCAATAATCTCAACATCAATTGATATTGCTTTAGTAGGAGCAGATTGAGAAGAATTGGTTTTTTGTTGCGGAATTTCCCAACGCTCAACGTTGGAATAGAATAAGCCTACCAATAAACTAAGATGCAAAATTACTGCAATCCAAAAAGCAATCGGATGTTTTTTAGAGATATCAATAATTGGCTGCATTATCGATAATGCAAGACCAAGAACAAATATTAGAAATTTTTTGAGGTATCTTACTGAGAACCTAAAAGAATTGATGGCTAATCTTTGAAAAGTTGACTGCTGTACCTCTCCACCTTCAACATTATCACCAGAGTGTTCTTCATTTTCTGGACTATTAGTATCAATTTTGGATGGCAATACACCTTTAATAGATTCTACAAAATTTTTTATGAATTTCATAATCTAAGTTAGATTAGTTTGGGTTTTCAGTCACAATTCCGACTTTGTCAACACCGTTCTGTTGAAGTAGTGCCATTAACTCAACCACACTACCATAATCTACATTCTTGTCTCCACGGACAAATACTTTCATTTCTGGCCAAATCTGTAGACGTGCGATAACTCTATTAACAGCTATATTTATCGAAACCTTTTCACCTTCTTCAGTCATTTCTGCCGTCGCGTCTTCAAGTGAATTAATATAATAATCACCTTGTTTGTCGATGGTAATAACAGTAGGTTGATCTTTTGTATACT
>Ga0207988_1000654_pt1 | contig 19961 bp, 21 predicted proteins | sample ETNtaG_11_FD_185773 | JGI IMG/M metagenome (GOLD analysis project Ga0207988, IMG submission 185773) | Marine microbial and viral communities from oxygen minimum zone, Eastern Pacific Ocean - ETNP201310SV74 (SPAdes) (version 2) | ecosystem: Environmental > Aquatic > Marine > Oceanic ...
CTTCTGCTTCTGCTAAATAATGAGTTGTTAATATTATTGTCACTCCCTGCTTATTTAACGATTTAACATTTTCCCATAAATTATTTCTTAACTCAACATCCACTCCAGCAGTTGGCTCGTCCAGAACTATTATTGGAGGCTGGTGAACTAATGCTTTTGCTACCAACAATCTTCTTTTCATTCCTCCCGATAAGCTTCTTGTGTAACTATTTGCTTGTTTTTCTAAAGATACCAGTTTTAAAATTGTATCAGTAATTCTATCTTTTTTTTTTATTCCATACATTCCTGCTTGGAGTTCTAGTAATTTTCTAGGACTAAAAAATGGATCTACATTTACTTCTTGAGGAACAATTCCTATCGATGCTCTTACTTGTCTTGGATTTTGATCAAGATTAAATCCCCAGACATTAACTTCACCAGAAGACTTAATTGTTGTTCCTGCAAGAATATTTATGAATGTGCTTTTGCCTGCACCATTAGGACCTAGAAGCCCAAAAATTTCACCCTCTTTCACCTCTAAGTTTAAATCTTTTAATGCTTGTGTAGATTTTGAACTATTTTTTGAATAAACTTTATTTAAGTTTTTAATATATAAAACATTTTTTTTGTTCATAGTTCATTATACATTTATAACATTAGTTAATATTAAGGTAACATTATTTAAATGAGTAAAATTAAAAAAACAGATCATTTTTATTTGATTGATGGTTCAGGTTATATTTTTAGAGCTTATTATGCTTTACCCCCGCTAACTAGAAAAAGTGATGGACTTCCAACTGGCGCTGTTAGTGGTTTTTGTAGTATGCTTTTTAAATTACTGGAAGACTCGAAATCAGATAACAATACACAAAAACCTACTCATTTTGCAGTTATTTTTGATTCTGCAAGAAAAAATTTTAGAAATGAAATCTATTCAGATTATAAAGCTAATAGATCTGAAGCACCTGATGACCTAGTGCCTCAATTTGAATATATAAGAAAATCTGTAATGGCTTTTAATTTGCCTTCTGTTGATTTGGTTAATTATGAAGCTGATGATCTAATAGCAACCTATGTCGATCAAATTTTACAAAAAGGCGCAAAAGTTACAATTGTTTCTTCTGATAAAGATTTAATGCAGCTTTATAGAAAAGATGTTCGTTTATATGATCCAATGAAAAATAAATTTATAGAATCAGAAGATATTATTAATAAATTTGGTGTCGACTCAAAAAAAGTAATTGATGTGCAGTCACTAGCCGGAGACTCTAGTGATAACGTTCCTGGAGTTCCTGGAATTGGGGTTAAAACTGCTGCAGAATTAATAAATAAATATGGCACTCTAGAAAAGCTATTAGATAATGCACATAAAATAAAACAGAATAAAAGAAGAGAAACACTTTTAGATAATAAAGATAAGGCAATTATTAGTAAAAAATTAGTTACATTAAAAAAAGATGTCCCAGTTGATAGGACCATAGAAGAATTTAAGCTTCAAGAAATTGATAAAGATAAGCTATATAAATTTTTAAGAGAAATGGAGTTTAATAGATTACTTAGTTCTGCTATTTCAACATATGGTGAACCTGAGTTATCAAATAATAAAATTGAAACTAAACCCAAAGAAAAATTACAGTTAATTAATAAAAATAATTATCATTTAATTACAGATGAAGATCAGATAGATGAATGGGTTGATGAAGCTGAAGAAGCGGGAGAATTTGCAATTGACACCGAAACTAGTTCACTAGACCCACATCAAGCAGATTTAGTTGGCATTTCTCTAAGTACTAAGATTGGAAAGGCTTGTTATATTCCAATTGGACACAAATCAAAGAGATGTCTAAAAAAAAGTATCGTTATAAAAAAATTAAAATCCCTTCTTGAAGACAAAAGTGTAAAAAAAATAGGACAAAATATCAAATTTGATTTTATTGTTTTATATAAGCAAGGCATAGAAATAAATTCAATGGAAGATACTATGTTGATGTCATATGTGCTCGATGCTGGAAAAAATAGACATAACATGGATGCATTATCAGAAATTCATTTAGGCCACAAAACAATATCTTTCAAAGAAATAGTTGGTACTGGAAAAAAGGAGATAAATTTTAGTGATGTTGAACTAGACAAGGCGATGGAATATGCGGCTGAAGATGCAGATATTACTTATAGATTATATAAAATTTTTAATAAAAATCTTAAATTAGAAAAATTAACAAATATTTATGAAATTTTTGAGAAACCATTAATTAAAATATTAGCATTTATGGAAATAGAGGGAATTAAAATTGATAATAAATTTTTAAAAGTATTATCTGAAAAGTTTGAAAAAAAAATTAGAAGTTTAGAAAAAAAAATTTTTACAATTTCAAAAAAAAAATTTAATATTGGTTCTCCTAAGCAATTAGGTGAAATAATTTACAATGAGCTAAAAATAGCTGGGTTAAAGAAAACTAGAAAAGGAAGTTTTGCAACAAGCGCAAATGTTCTCGAAGACTTAGCTTTCAAGGGGTATGAGTTTCCAAAATTAATTTTAGATTGGCGTCAAGTCTCAAAACTTAAAAATACTTATTCTGACTCTTTGCCTGAACATATAAATCCAAATACCAAAAGAGTTCATACTTCATTTTTATTAGCAGCAACAACTACCAGTAGGTTGGCCTCAAGTAACCCTAATTTACAAAATATCCCAATTAAATCAGAGGATGGTAAAGATATAAGAAAAGCGTTTGTGGCTGAAAAAGAATTAAAATTAATTTCAGCAGACTATAACCAAATTGAAATGAGGATTTTAGCTGATTTAGCCGATGTTAAAGAATTAAAAAAAGCTTTTAAGAATAATGAAGATATTCATTCTTTAACGGCAAGTCAGCTATTTAATATAGATATAAAAAAAATTGATCAAAACAAAAGAAGAAAAGCTAAAGCTATAAATTTTGGAATAATTTATGGAATATCGCAGTATGGTTTAGCAAAACAAATTAATGTTTCAAATAATGAAGCTGAAGATTTTTTAAATGCATATTTTTTTAAATTTCCAGAAATAAAAAACTATATGGAAAGTACTATAAAATTTTGTAGAAAAAATGGATATGTTAATAATATTTTTGGAAGACGTTCGCATTTCAATGGTATTAACGATAAAAATTTTAATGTTAGAAATTTTCAAGAGAGGGCAGCTATCAACGCTCCTATTCAAGGATCTGCTTCTGAAATAATGAGAATGGCTATGATTGGAATTAATAAAAAATTTGAAGAAATAAAAAATTTGAAATCTAAAATTTTGCTACAAATTCACGATGAATTGATTTTTGAGGTTCATAAAGAGCAAGTGAATAAATGCTCAAAAATTATTCAAGAAGAAATGTCTAGTGTAAAAGATAGTAATCTACACTCATTTTCAATACCTTTATTAGTAGATATAAGTGTTGGTGATAATTGGGGTGACTTACACTAATCTTATCTCTATTGCCCAAATTAGAACAATTTAGTACCTTTAAAGTATTTATATGAAAGAAACTATTGCACTAATTGATGATGATAGAAATATTTTGACAAGCCTAAGTATTGCTCTTGAAAAAGAAGGTTTTAAAGTACAAACTTATTTAGATGGCGAAAGTGCCTTAATAGGCTTAACAAGAACTCCACCTGATTTAGCAGTTATTGATATTAAAATGCCAAAAATGGATGGGGAAGAACTTTTGAAAAAAATAAGAAAAAAAACCCTGTTGCCGGTAATTTTTTTAACATCTAAAGATGAAGAAATAGATGAATTGTTAGGATTAAAATTAGGAGCAGATGATTTTATAAAAAAATCTGGAGGTTTTTCAATCAAGGTCCTAATTGAAAGAATAAAAGTTCAATTAAGAAAAAAAAATACAAATAACCTAGAAGATACAAAAAATATTATTGCTCATGGAAAATTAAGACTAGACCCATCTCAATTAGAGTGTGAGTGGGATGGAAAGCAATTACCGGATAAACTTACAACTACTGAGTTTTTAATTGTTCAAGAATTGGCAAAAAGACCAGGAATTATAAAAGAAAGATCTCAATTGATGGATATTGCCTACAGAGAAGATACTGATATAGAGGACAGGACTATAGATAGTCACGTTAAAAGAATACGTAAGAAATTTAAAAAGATTGATGTTAATTTCTCAGCAATAGAAACAAGGTATGGCAGTGGTTATCGATGGAATGTTAGCTGATGTTAAATAGTTTTATTAGAAATTTATCTATACTTAAAAAGTTTTTATTTATTAATCTTTTAGTTTTTATTATTTTTTTAAGCTTTACCATTGTTTATTTAAGTGGAGTTCAACCAAATCTCATAAACAAAAAAACATCTAATCATATTCAGATTATAGATAATACAATTGACCATATTAGAAGGTTAAAAATTAAATTTAATGAAGATGATATAAGAAAATTTTTAAATAAAAAAAAATTTCTTTTTCATAAGTTAGATAGAGTTATAATTTTTGATGAAAATTTTAATTTAATTGGCGATTCCGACACGCTTAATCTTGATCCACGATCTTTTTCTCAAAAATTAGAAGTTGAAATGAATATATTAAATATTGATGAAGAAAGTATAAAAAAAAAAAGCAGTGAAAAGTTAAAAAGCAAAGACTCAAAATCAATAAGTGAAATTTTAATTAATTATTCAAACTCTTCTGATTTTGGCAAGCCCTTCACATTTACACAAGAAACGTATGACCAATTTTTAGTAATTACAATTAAAAATGTTAACGACGGAAAAAAAAATATTGGATTTTTGGCTATTACAGAAAAAGCAAACGATATTAGGGTCGCCATAAATGAAAGAAAAATATTTATTATAAGAACAGCAATTGTTGTTGCTATAGTAATTTTAATTTTTTCATTTGTTTTAAATAGATATTTTTTAAAGCCAATTAAAACAATTGTTAATTACACAAAATCAGTAAAAGAGAAAAATAAAAAAAAAACTGACATTCAAGGAATAAAAAATAGAAATGACGAAATTGGAATATTATCAAGTTCTTTAGATGAAATGACAGTAGAACTAAATAAAAGAATAAAAACTGCAGAAAAATTTTCTACTGATTTGGTCCATGAAATTAGAAATCCACTTGCATCACTAAAAGGTGCTTCAGAAATACTTTCAGAAACTAACGATAAAAATCAAAGAAACAAATTGGTAAACATTTTAACCCACGATGTTGCAAGAATAGAAAGGTTAATAACTGATTATTCTCAAATGTTAAAAGATGAAGTGGCAATTAACAATGAAAATATGAAAAAAATAGATTTAAAATTAATTGCTCATTCAGTTGTTGATGATTTTAATAGTATCTACAATTCTAAAAGTGGGATTAATATTGATTTAAAAACAAACGGCTTTAAAAATTATAATATTCTAGGAATTGAAAATAGAATTGAACAAATAATCGCCAATCTTTTAGATAATTCCATATCTTTTAGTAAAAATAATCAAACAATAGATGTTGACCTTTCAAAAGATAAAAATAATAAAACAATTATTTTACAAGTAATTGATGAAGGTGAAGGATTTAAAGAAAAAGATACCAGCAAAATATTTAAAAGATTTTATAGTAATAGACCAGAAATCTTTGGAGAACATTCTGGTTTAGGTTTAAATATTGTAAAAAATTTAGTTGAGCTTCATAATGGCCAGATATCAGCCATAAATAATAAAAGTAAAGGTGCTAAAATTAAAATTATTTTTCCAGAAGCTTAATCACAAGTTGATTATTTATTATAAAATTGTTAAAAGCGCCAATCATGAGTGATTATAAAGTTAAAGACATCAATTTAGCAGAATTTGGTAGGAAAGAAATTTCATTAGCCGAAACTGAAATGCCTGGTTTAATGGCGTTAAGAAAAGAATATAAAGAAAAATATCCTCTTAAAGGTGCTAAAATTTTAGGATGTCTTCATATGACTATCCAGACAGCAGTATTAATTGAAACTTTGGTAGCTTTAGGTGCTGAAGTAAGATGGTCTTCATGCAATATTTTTTCTACTCAAGATCATGCAGCTGCAGCGATTGCAAAAGTCGGAATTCCTGTATTTGCTTGGAAAGGTGAAACGGAAGAGGAGTATTGGTGGTGCGTAAGACAAACTATTGAAGGGAAAAAAGATTGGATTCCTAATATGATTCTTGACGATGGTGGAGACTTAACAGCACTAATGCATAAAGAATATAAAGATTTATTAAAAGGAATCAAAGGGTTGTCCGAAGAAACAACAACTGGTGTTTTAGCTCTTAAAAAAATGCAAGAAAAAGGCACATTATTAGTGCCAGCTATTAATGTTAATGACTCAGTTACAAAATCAAAATTTGATAATTTATACGGTTGCAGAGAAAGTTTAGTAGATGGAATTAAAAGAGCAACAGATGTTATGATGTCTGGAAAAGTAGCAATAGTTGCTGGTTTTGGGGATGTTGGTAAAGGAAGTGCAGCTTCTTTAAGACAAAGTGGAGCACGCGTTATGGTAACTGAAGCAGATCCTATTTGTGCATTACAAGCTGCTATGGAAGGTTATGAAGTTGTACTTATGGATGAAATGATAAAACATGCAGACATTGTTGTAACGGCAACTGGAAACAAAGATATTGTTACTGCTGATAATATGAGAGATATGAAAGATAGAGCAATTCTTTGTAATATTGGTCATTTTGATAATGAAATTCAAGTAGAGGCTTTAAAAAATTATAAATGGGATGAAATAAAACCTCAAGTTCACGAAATAACACTTCCAGATAATAAAAGAATTATTTTATTAGCAGAAGGAAGATTGGTAAATTTAGGTTGTGCAACAGGTCATCCTAGTTTTGTAATGAGTGCTTCATTTACTAATCAGGTTACAGCTCAGATTGAATTATGGAATAACTCAGATAAATATGAAAAAAAAGTATATGTTTTACCAAAAAATCTTGATGAAAAAGTAGCTAGATTACACCTCGAAAAAGTAGGTGCAAAACTTACAACATTATCCAAAGATCAAGCTGACTATATAGGCGTTAAACCAGAAGGACCTTACAAACCTGATGCATATCGCTACTAAAAGTAGCAAAATAAATATTTCGTTAGAAAATAACACTAGATTAATTTCTAATGAGGTTTCTCAACTTTTAATAAAGGGAGATATATTTTTTTTATATGGAGAAATTGGAGTTGGAAAATCTACATTTATTAAATATTTGATAAATTTCTTACAATCTAAAAGCAACCTGAAACAGACCGAAGTACCCAGTCCGACTTTTAATATTGTTAATGAATATAAAACTAAGGATTTTATTATCCAGCATTATGATCTTTTTAGAATCAATGATCATAGAGAGCTTCAAAATATTGGTTTGTTTGAAAATAATAAAGATTCAGTAACCTTTATAGAGTGGCCTGAAATTATTAAAGAAAAACCAAAAAAAAGAATTGAATTATTATTTAGTTATGAGGAGGATTTCAAAAAAAGAAGTTTGGTAATATCATCAGATTTTAGAAAAGAAATAGTTGATGAATTTAAATAATTTAACTCAATTGTCAGGTGATGCGTCTTTTAGAAAGTTTTATAGAAAAAAAAATAAAGACATAACTTCTATAATTGTATTTTCAAAAAAAAAAAAAAAAAAAAAATTTTTTTAATTTTTTTTTTAAAAAAAAAAAAAAAATTAAATTTACTTATATATGATGCTATAAATAAAATATTAATTAAAAATAATATATGTGCACCTAATCTTATAAGACAGGAATACAATAAAAATTTTATCGAATTTGAAGATTTTGGAAATTTAACTATTTATAAAAAATTAAAAAAAAATAGATCAAAAAAAATAATTATTTTTAAAAAAGTTATTGATTTGCTAATTAAATTACAAAGAATCAAAACAAAAAAAATAAAAAACTTTCAAAACTCAAAATACAAAGTTCCAATTTATTCAAAAAATAAATTATTAAAAGAATCTAGTCTATTTTTGAAATGGTATTTGCCTAAAGTAATTAAAAAAAAAATACAAAAAAAAATTGAATATAAACTTAAATCAAATTTTTTAAAGATTCTAGAAAAACTAAAATATAAAAATGATATTTTTGTTCATAGAGATTTTCATGTTTCTAATTTAATGGATTATAAAAATGATATTTCAATTATAGATAGTCAGGATGCAGTTTATGGTAATATTGCTTATGATTTAGCATCTTTAATTGATGATGTCAGATTTAAAACTACTAATAAAGAAAAAAAAGAAATACTTAATTATTATAAAAAAAAAAATAAAAAATTAAATTATAAAAAGCTTCAAAATGATTTTGAGATACTTTCAGTATTGAGGAATTTAAAAATAATAGGAATTTTTACAAGATTGTCGGTCAGAGATAAAAAAGATAATTACTTGAAATTAATACCTTACGCCTGGAAACTGATTGAATTAAGAATTAAAAATAATAATAATTTACATCAACTTAAAATGATTTTGGATCAATACTTTCTTAAAAATAAAGAAAAAATATATGAAAATTAAAACAGCCTTGATACTTTGTGCAGGATTAGGAAAAAGAGTTTTACCACTATCTTTAGAAATTCCTAAACCTCTATTAAAATTAAATAATATTACTTTGTTGGAGAATACTATAAATTTATTGGAAGCCTTAAAAATTGAAAATATAAAATTAAATACTTTTTATTTACAAAACCAAATTAAAGATTTTTTTTCAAACCAAAAATTTAAAGCTAAAATAGAGATTATTGAAGATGGAAGAAAAATACTAGATACAGGCGGTGGAATTTATAATTTAATTAAAGCATCAGATGATGAAGATTTTTTAGTTTTAAATCCCGACACTATCTGGAGTTTAAATTATTTAGAAACTATAAAAAATATGCAAAAATTTTATTTTGAAAAAAAAATACAAAACTTATTAATGGTTGTAAGTAAAAATAAAAGTTTTGACAAAAGATTTAAAGGTGATTTTGAACTAAAACTTAATCAGTTGTTCAAAAAAAATAAAAATAATTATATTTATACTGGTTGTCAATTAATCAATAGAAACTTATTTAAAAATATTAAAAATAAAAATTTTTCTATAACTAAAATTTGGAATGAACAATTAAATGAAAAGAAATTATATGGACATGAAAGTAAAGAAGAATTCATTCATATAACGGATTTAGAAATTTATAATAAGCTATCAAAAAGTTAATAGATCTTTTGCTCGATCTTTATCCAGATACTCAGCTTTTTTAAGAGTTTTGTTTTCATCAAATTTTAATATTAATGGATTACCAGTTGGGATTTCAAGTTTAGAAATTTCTTTTTCATCTAATTTAAACAAATATTTACACAATGATCTTATTGAATTTCCATGTGCTACAACTAAAATATTTTTATTTAATTTATTCTCAAGATTATTTTTAAAATATGGAATTACTCTTTCATATGTATCTTTAAGCGATTCTGTATCTGGTATTTTATTTTTTGGTATGTTTTTATATGCTTCAATATTTATTGGATGGTAAGGGTTATTTTGACTCAAGGGCTCGGGTGGCGCATCCCAAGATCTTCTGAATTCATGAATTTTTTCTTCGCCATATTTTTTTTTCATTTCATCTTTATTAAGACCGGTTAGAGCTCCATAATGTCTTTCATTAAACTCCCAAGCCTTAATGATTTTGTCATTTTTAATTCTGAGCGTATTTAAAATAAGACTTAATGTTTCTATTGCTCTTTTTTGATATGATGAAAAAAAAAAGTTTATATCCAAATTAAGATCTTTAATTAATTCTCCAGCTTTACATGCTTCTAGTTTACCGTCTGGAGTTAGGTCAACATCTACCCATCCAGTAAATCTGTTTTGTAGATTCCACTCACTTTGTCCATGTCTTACTAAAATTAGATGATTCATTTTTGTAATGTTAATATAAGACAATAATGGAAAAGTTAAAATTTATTTTTTATTTATAAAATATAATTTTAATTATTTTACATGTATTTATTTCAAATTGTGGGTTTGAAATTGCCGATCTATTTGGTAATATTCTTGGAGTTTTATTAGCGATTATAATTATTAAATTTTATTACTTTTGGAGATTTGAATGACGCAATTTGATGATAGAGAAAAAAGTTTTGAAAAAAAATTTGCTTATGATGAAGAACTTCAATTTAAGATTGCAGCACGTAGAAATAAATACTTAGGTCAATGGGCTTCAAAAATATTGGGTTATGATCTAGAGAAAGAAAATGAATATATTCAAGCTGTTATTAAGGCTGACTTTGCTGAGGCCGGGGATGAAGATGTTTTTAGAAAAATCAAAACAGATTTAAAGGATCACAATATTTTAGATGAAGATATAAGAAAAAAAATGGATGAGCTTAATGAAAAAGCTAAATCTGAATTTAAGTAGTTTCTTAGTTTTTTTTTTTTTAAATTGCTCTTTTTCTTACAGTGAAGATGTTAAAAATATTTATGGAAAACCAATTGTTATAGATGGTGATACTATAAATCTTAATAATAAAGTAATTCGATTTTCAGGCATAGATGCTCCAGAAAGTTATTATCGTGGTAAAGAACAAGCGTGTTATTTAAACAAAAAAAAAATTTTTTGTGGAAAAATATCAAAAAAAAAACTTAAAGAAAAAATAGGAAATGAACTTGTTGTATGCAAGAGGGAAAAAAATACCGATATTTATGGTAGAATTTTAGCCGAATGTTTTATTAAAGATGAAAGTTTATCAAAATTTATGGTCAGAAATGGATATGCTTTTGATTTTGCAAGATATTCAAAAAAAAAATATGCTGAAGATGGAACTTATGCTAAATCCAATAAACTTGGTATCTGGATGATGAAATTTGAGTATCCATGGGTATGGAGAAAAAAAAATAAATAAAATATGATTAAAAAAATGATTCTAAATAATAAATTATTATTGTTATTTTTATTTTTTTTAATTTCTTCCTGTTCTTCTATTCCAAAAAATACTGCAGATGGTTGTTCTATTTTTTCTGAAAAATATCTTTGGTATAAACATGCCAAAAAAACAGAACAAAAATGGGGAACACCAATTTATATTCAATTAGCAATTATAAAGATGGAGTCTGACTTTGATTGGTTAGCTAAACCTGAAAGACAAAAGATTTTTAAAGTAATTCCTTATAAGAGACCTTCAAGTTCTTTTGGATACTCACAAGCAGTTAAAGGAACATGGAAACAATATAAAGAGGAGACAAATAATAAATTAGCTACCAGAACTCGATTTAAAGACAGTGTTGATTTTATTGGTTGGTATACAAGCAAAACTGAAAAAATATTAAAAATCTCAAAGAAAGATGCTTTTAGACAATATATTGCTTATCATGAAGGTTGGGGCAATTATAAAAATTATAAAAAAAATCAAAAAATTATTCTATTAGCAAAAAAAGTTGAAAAACAATCTGAAAAATATAAAAACCAACTTTTGAAATGTAGGGACTCTTTAAATAGAAAAAAATATATTATTTTTTAACGAAGTTGATTATCTAACTCAATATCTATCGCATCAATTCTTTTAGTATTTTTTGCCAATGTTAAATACATTGTTGGAGTAACATATAATGTAAAAAATGTTGAAATTAACATTCCACCTAATATAGTTGCACCTACAGCCAGTCTAGATCCTTCGCCAGCTCCTGGGCCAATATTTCCAACAACTAATGGCATCATGGCTATCATTGTACTTAGAGAAGTCATAATGATAGGTCTGAATCTTAAATCACAGGCCTCACTAACTGCAGTTTTTAAATCCTTGCCCATTGTTCTAAGTTGGTTGGCGTAGTCAATTATAAGTATACTATTTTTTGTTGATATTCCGATAAGTATTACAAGTGCAATTTGTGAAAAGATATTTATTGAAGTATTTAATAGTAATATAAATACAAGGCCTCCAAATACTGCCAGAGGAACGGTTAACACAATAATAAAAGGGTGAACAAAAGAATTAAAAGTTGCAGCCATAACTAAAAATGCGGTTAATAAGGCTAATGCAAAAATTACATATAATTCATTACTGGTTTCTTTTAACTCCTCGGATTTTCCTTTCCATGCAATTTGTTTTTCTGGGGCAATTTGAGACATAGTTTTTTCTAAATACTTGATTGCTTCAGTCAATGTGTAGTTTTCATTTATATTTGCTGAAATTGTTACAGCTCTTTGTCTGTTGTATCTTGATAATTTATTTGCTGAACCTTCTTCTTTAAAATCAACTAAATTAGCAAGAGAAATTAATTTTCCTGAATTTTCTGATCTAACAAAAACTTTGCTTAAACTTTCCTGATTTTTTCTATCATATGAATATTGTTGGAGAATAATTGGATATTCTTTTCCTAATTTATTAAATTTGGTTACAGTCTTTCCACCATAAAGTGTTTCCAAAGTTTGGCCAATTGATTGTGTTGAAATTCCTAGGTCTTTGGCTTTATTTTTGTTAATAATTATTTTTACTTCTGGTTTATTTCTAGTGTAATCAGTCTCTATTCTGGATAAGTTTGTGTTTCTTCTTAGCATTCCAATTACTTTTGATTGAATATATTCAAGTTCTTCATAAGTATTTCCATAAATAACCATTTGAATTGGCTTATTATAACTGGATACCCTAATTGATTGTGGTGAAATTGGAAAAGCTAGTGCTTGTGGAACTGTAACTATTTTACCTATAGCTTGTCTCATAATTGTTTGTGAATTTTGTTTTCTATTTTTCCAATTATCTAAAAGAGCAATTATTAAAAAACTATTCTTAGAGCCAAAACCAGGAGCTATCATTAAAAACTTGTTATATGGACTATTGTCAGGTTTCAAAAGTGGTATAAGTCTTTTTTCAACATCTTCTGCTCTATTTCGAGTATATTGAAATGAACTTCCTTCATCTGTAAAACCAATTATTAAATATGCTCCTCTGTCTTCTAGAGGTAGAAGTTCTTTTTTTGAGTAATTGTATAAAGATCCAGAACCAATAATCATTAAAATAATAAAAGTAATGATTGTTTTCTTTTTATCTAGCCAAAATTTTAAAGTATCTCTATAGAAATTTGAAAAACCTTTAAAAAATATATCAAACTTAACAACGAAGAAGTTTGATTTTGTTTTCTTATCTAAAAATTTACTACCTAACATTGGAGATAAAGTTAATGCTACAAACGATGAAACAACAATAGCAAATGATAATGCAATTGCAGTTTCTCTAAACAAAGTTCCGGCTATACCTTCGATAAATATTAATGGTAGAAAAACAGCTATCAAAATTAAAGTAGTTGCAATTATTGCAAAAGTAATTTGTTTTGATCCTTTGTAAGCAGCAACTAGTGGACTTTCTCCATTTTCTATTCTTCTATATATCGCATCAGTCATAATTACTGAGTCATCTGTAATTATTCCAATAGCTAGAATAAAACTTAGCAATACAAATATGTTAATCGATAGTCCAAATAAATATATTCCCAAGAAAGTTGCAATAAGACTAACAGGTAGAGCCACCGCTGGGACAATTACAGCTTTAATGTTTCCTAAAAATAAATAAATGATTGCTACTACTAATATAAAAGCAATAATTAATGTTTTATAAACTTCATTAATTGCTTCACCAATATAAGTTGCTCTATTAAAAGCAATTTCTAAATTTAATCCATCAGGTAAATTATTTCTTACTTCTTTAATTTTTTTTTTAATTTCTTTTGATAGCTCAACAGTTGATGCGCCGCTTCTTGCATAAATACCAATTCCAACTGTTTTTAAATTTATAGCTTCTTTACTTTGAGCTCTAAATAAAGCTTTTTCTGATACAGGTCCAAATTCTATGTTTGCTATATCAGCAAGTCTTACCAAATTATCTTTGCCTTTTTTGATTGGTAATTGTTTGAGTTTTTCTAAATCATTGTAAGATTTGTCAATATTTATAGTTAAATCTATATTGTTTGCCTCAAGCGTGCCAGCTGGCAAACGAACATTTTCATTTCTAAGTGCAAATTCAACTTCTTGAATAGTTAAATTATTTGCAGCTAATTTTATTGGATCAATCCAAACTCTAACACTTAATTCTCTTAACCCACCTATCATTATTCTTCCAACATTTTTAACACTTGAAAATTGATCAACTAAATGTCTTTCTGCATAATCTCCAAGCTCTAAATCACTCCAAGTAGAAGATGATAAAGCTAGCCACATTGTTGTTGTAAATCCTGCGGCTTGTTTGAGAATTCTTGGTGGATCTGACTCTGCTGGTAAACGACTAACTACTCTTGCTACTCGTTCTCTAATATCATTTGCAGCATCATCTAAATCAATTTCAGTATCAAATTCTATATTTATTGTACTTTTTCCATTTTCAGATTTTGAGTCTATGTTTTTAATACCTTCTGCACCACCAATTACGTCTTCAATCACTTGAGTTACTTCTTCATCAACTATTGGAGCTGATGCAGATGCATACTCAACTTGAACTTGGACTACAGGAGGTTGTAATCCTGAAGGAAGTTCTCTTACTGGCAATTTCCAAAATACAAAAACTCCAAATACAATTAAAATAAGAGATAAAACCCATGACACCACAGGTCTTCTTATACTTATATCGGTTAAATACATTATTATTTATTTATTGGTTTGATCTTACCGTTTGGCCTTACTTTTTTTAAACCTTCAGCAACAATTATTTCGCCTTCTTTTAAACCCGAGATAACTTCTAGATAACCTTCATCTCTTGTTCCTATTGTAATTTCTTTTTTTATTGTTTGGTTATCTTTATTGACTTTATAAATATAAACTTTATTTCCTTCTAGTATAACGCTCGTGTCAGGTATACTTAAAGAGCTTCTTTCATTATATTTTATTGTTATTTCCAAAAGAGATCCCGGTAATATTTCTAATTTTGAATTGTCTAAACTAATTCTAGCAGCTAAAGATCTTTTTTCTGTATCAATTCTACTTGCAGTGGAATCAACAATTCCTTTGTAGATTTTTTTCTTATTACCAGAAAACTTAACATCTACAGCTAGTCCTCGATTTATAAATGGTGCATAAATTTCTGGTATATCTACATCAACAAGTAATGTGGATGCATCCTCTAAATTAATCAAAATTGAACTTTCAGATACTTCTATATCATTAGAAAAATCATTTTTTCCTATTACTCCATCAAAAGAAGCGGTAATTTTTCTATTTTTTAGGTTTGCTATTACTTCTCCTTTTTTAATTTTTTGATTAAATTTAATTGGTGTTAAAATTTGATATTTTTCAATGTTATATGCTTTTGTTCTTATAGGAACTGCAGTTCCAAAAGTTTCAACTTTATTTTTAAAAACCTTTTCATTAACCATCTTCACAATTATTCCTGGGGGTGATCTTTTACTAAATTTTTTTTGAAAATGCATTCCAATCATTGTTCTACCAACAATTACTGCAGCTATTATTAGAAAAAAAACTATTATTATTGAAATAATTTTTGTTGATCTTTTCATATTAAAGTTTTCCGTATTCACTCCACGATCCATCATAGATCGTTGGCACATATTTATTATTTATTAAAGAATAAGCAAGTGCTAAAACCGAAGCTGTTACACCTGATCCACATGAAAATACAACATTTTCAATTAATACATCTCCCAATATTGATTTAAATTTTGTTAAAAGTTCTTTTTTTTTTTTAAAAGTATAATCTTCATTAATACATTCTTTAAATGGTAAACATAATGAATTTGGAATTGAACCATTTCTTAATCCTTTTCTTGGCTCAGGCTCTTCTCCTTTGAATCTAGATCTAGATCTGGCATCAACTACTAAAAATTCTTTATTAATAATATTTTTATCAATTTGTTTTTTATTTTTTACCAATTCTTGTTTTTCGAATACTTTATAAATACTATTTTTAATAGCTGGCAGTATATTTGTTGTTTCTTTATTTTCTAATTTCCATTTTTTAAAACCACCATCTAACACATGTACAAGTTTTTCATTATGTCCATAATAGATAAAATTATACCAACATCGACATGAACTAATTACATCAGAATTGTCATAAATAAGTATCTCGTCATTGTTTGAGATTCCAAAGCTTGAAACTATTTTTCCCCATGAAGATCTATCTGTTAGCATGTGTGGCAGATTAGTATTTTGATCTGAATTTTTGTCTAAATCAAAAAAAATTGCATTAGGTATATGTTCTTTTTGGTATTCTTCATTTCCATTCCTTTTTGAATTTGGCATGTGCCAAGAGCAATCAATTATTTTTATTTTATCAATATTTTGTTGAAGCCATTCAGTGCTAGCTAGCGGCATAATTTAAATTTTTTTCTAGGTATTTTTGATGATAATCTTCTGCTTTTGAATAATTTTTTATTTCTGAAATTTTTGTAACTATTTTTCCATTATATTTTTCATTGAATTTATTAAAAGTATTTGTAGCAATCTTCTTTTGATTTTGATCTAAATAAAATATTTCACTTCTGTATTGGCTACCAACATTAGGGCCTTGTTGATTAATAGTTGTTGGATCATGAATTTCAAAAAAGTAATTTAGAATATCTTTATAAGCAATTGTAGAATTATCAAATTCTACTCTCACAACTTCTGCATGATTAGTTTTACCAGAACAAACTTCTTTATAATTTGTATTTGTTGTAATGCCACCACAGTATCCAACTTCAGTTTTAACTACTCCATTTAATTTACTGAACTTAATTTCTGGTTCCCAAAAACATCCTAATGCTAAAACTGCTATTTCCATTGATTCTTGTTTTATTTAATCTAAAGTTAATCCTATGTTTTCCAAAAATCAATTGGGTTTATTGTTCATGTTTCTTTCTGTTTGTTCATTTTCAGTGATGGATTTAATAATAAAGTGGTCTGAAAATTATCCATTGGGTGAGGTTTTATTCTTTAGAGGTTTTTTTGGACTAATTCCTATTTTTTTTTTAATTCCTAAAAAACAATTAAAAAATTTTTATGTAACTAAAAGACCATTTTTACATTTTAAAAGATGTATAGCAGGTTTAATTGCCTTGATTGCAATTTTTTTGGCACTTAGAAAACTTCCTTTGGCTACTGTTGTTAGCATTACTTATGCAGCACCAATATTTACAACAGTTATGTCTATTTTTTTTTTGAACGAGAAAATTGGAATTTATAGATGGATAGCTGTTCTTGTTGGGTTTATTGGAATATTAATCATTTCAGAACCGGGACTTAATTTATTAAATATATATTATTTATATCCTATAATATTTTGCATAGGACTTTCTTATGTAGCAATTACATTAAGGCAACTATCAACAACCGAACCTATTTGGTTAATAGGATTTTATTTTTCATTTAGCATTATAGTTTGTAGTTTTTTTACAATTATTGATGGGTGGATTGTGCCTAATGCAAAAGACTTTTTTTTACTTTCAATGGTTGGAATTTTAGGTGGAGTAGCCAACTTACTATTGACGCAATCATATAAATTATCCGAAGTGTCTTTGGTTACACCTTTGAGGTATTTAGCATTACCGATTGCAATTTTTTTTGGATATTTAATTTGGAATGAAATTCCTACCTATAGGACTTTATCTGGTGCTTTATTAGTGATTTTATCATCAATAATAATTTTTAGAAGAGAAATATATTTAAATAAAATTGTTTTAGGTACACGTAATGAGTAAGCCTCCACAGTATTGGAATAAATCAAAAAAATTTCTTTCTAAAAAAGATAAAGTAATGAGAAGTTTAATAAAAAAATATTCTGATACAAATCTTACAACTCGTAAAGATGTTTTTTTCTCAATATGTAAAAGTATTGTGGGTCAACAAATTAGCGTAGCTGCTGCCGGTTCAGTTTTTCTTAAATTCAAAAAAGCCTGCGGAGGAAAAATAACTCCTAAAGCTGTTAAAAATCTAAGCATATTAAAGCTAAAGCGTTGTGGTTTGAGTAGACAAAAAGTTATAGGAATAAAAGACTTGTCAAAAAAATTTTTGGATAAAACATTTAATCCTAATCTAATAAAAAAAATGGAAGACGAAGAATCAATTATTTATTTGTCAAGTTTAAGACAAGTAGGAAGATGGTCTGCCGAAATGATTTTATTATTTACTTTTAATCGACCAAATATTTGGCCAGTCCAAGATATTGGATTATTAAGAGCAATTTCAAATAATTATAAAAAAAAATATTTACCACCAAAACAATTTGTAAATGATTTAAGAAAAAAATTTTCGCCTTATTGTTCTGTTGCTACTTGGTATTTGTGGAGATCCATTGATAATGAACCTATTCAGTACTAAACCCTTCAACAATTTGTAAATTTCTTTCAGTGGTATTTTTTGCCAAGTTCCATCCATCTTGATATTCTTTGGATTCATGGCATTCGATTGCTTTTTGAAAATTTGGAAACTCCCAGATTACTGTTCTTGAAAAATTTTCACCTTCAATTCGTTGATATTTACCACCTCTTACTAATGGTTTGCCACCAAAACTTTTAATTATTGGTGTTACTTTAACTCCATAATTTTTTAGATTATCCATATTGTTAATCTGTTTATATAATGCTATCCAATATCCTTTCATAAATTTTCCTTTTTGTGTATTATTTTTATGATATCAAATTTTATGTTAAAAAAATTAATAAATCATAAAAAGTATTTATTTATTCTTATAATTTCTGTCTTATTTTTAAATGTTGCTAAATCGGATGAAATTTATCTTGAAGGAAAGAAAATATTTTTAGAAAAAGGCAATTGTGCCCTTTGTCATACACTTACAGACGCAGGATCATCAGGTAATATTGGACCAAATTTAAATGAAATTAAACCTAATCCAATGAGAGTAATTGTTGCGGTTACAAATGGAATTGGTGTGATGCCTGCATTTGAAGGACAACTATCTTCTTTAGAAATAGAAGCTGTTGCTAAATATGTTTCTGAAAGCACAAACCGGTAAAAAATTTATTTAATTATTTCTCTTAAGCGAAAAGTAGCAATTTTTTTCACTTGTTGTTTTGCTTCTTCTAATTCTAAATCTATAGTATTTATTATTCTTTTTCTAAAATTAACTAAAATTTCTTGTCTATTTTTTCCTTTAACAGCAATAATAAAAGGGAATCCAAATTTTTTTTTATATTTTTCGTTTAATTCCTTAAATTCTTTAAATTCTTCCTCTGAACATTGGTTTAAATTTGCACTATTTTGTTCTTTTTTTGAATCATCTGTTAATTTTTTTTCAATTACTAAATCGGGATGAGCATTAAGAATTTCTAAATGATTTTCTTTTTCACTATTTTCAAAAATTTCCATCATTTTGGAAAATAATTCCTCAAAATTATTAAAAGGTTTTAAAGCATATGCTTGTGCAGCAATCCATTCTGATTTTTCAAAAATATTTCCAAAAATAGATATAAAATCAGATTTGTTTAATTTATTAACTTTATTTACTGAATTCATATAGTACTTTTTCTTATGTTAGTTTTAATATTTTAATTATGCATTAATTGTATATTATATAGATAACTATATGACAAAATTAACAACACATGTACTAGATGTTTATTCTGGCAAGCCAGGTAATGGTATTAAAGTTGAGTTATACTACATTCAAAACAACAAAAAAGAAAAATTAAACAGCGTGATATTAAATAATGATGGTCGAGCCGATAAAGCTTTAATTGAAGGATCAAATTATAAAGAGGGACAATACGAACTTGTTTTTTTTGTTGGAGATTATTTTAAAAAAATAACTGAAACACCCGCAATTCCATTTTTAGATGATGTAATTGTAAAGTTTGGAATATCTAATACTAAAGAGCATTATCATGTACCTTTGCTTGTTTCACCTTGGAGTTATTCAACTTATCGAGGAAGCTGATGACTTCCAGCAGTATCAAATTTATTTTAGGAGAAAAGATTTATGAATTACAGAATCCAGATCCTAATGAAACCATACTTAACTACATTCGTTTAAAATTAAAAAAAACAGGAAC
>Ga0207988_1000671_pt1 | contig 19593 bp, 18 predicted proteins | sample ETNtaG_11_FD_185773 | JGI IMG/M metagenome (GOLD analysis project Ga0207988, IMG submission 185773) | Marine microbial and viral communities from oxygen minimum zone, Eastern Pacific Ocean - ETNP201310SV74 (SPAdes) (version 2) | ecosystem: Environmental > Aquatic > Marine > Oceanic ...
TCTTTAGCTGTAAATTTTCTTACGGTTATTTTCATTGGTTTTTAATAATTGAAATAAATTCCCTATTTCTGATTCAGAAAGTTGGGATAAATTAAATTAAATCATTGGTAAGGGATTATTAAAATATATGAGTCAAATTCGTAATATTCATGCCAGACAAATACTGGATTCCCGGGGAAACCCCACTTTGGAAGTAGATATTTACCTCGGTGATAAAAGTTTCGGGAGAGCAGCAGTTCCCAGTGGTGCCTCAACGGGTGAGCATGAAGCAGTAGAACTTCGGGATAATAATACAGTCTATTGTGGAAAATCTGTCAACCAAGCTGTTGAAAATGTAAACCAGATAATTGCTGGAAAACTGGTTGGAATGGATGCATTCGATATTACATCAATAGATGCTACAATGCTTGCTTTAGATGGCACTGAGAATAAAGGTCGGCTGGGAGCAAATGCTATCTTAGGAGTTTCAATGGCCACTGTTCATGCTGCTGCAGTTTCAAGCGGTACGAATTTATTTGAGTATCTTCACGAAGGAACTGATTATGTTCTCCCAACTCCTATGATGAATATTCTTAATGGTGGCAGTCATGCAGACAATAATGTAGATATACAGGAATTTATGATTTTTCCTGTTGGTGCAAATTCATTTTCTCATGCGCTGCAAATGGGTGCAGAAATTTTTCATCAACTGAAATCTGTTCTGAAAAAAGGTGGACTTAATACCAATGTAGGCGATGAAGGTGGATTCGCACCTGATTTAAAATCCAATACTGAAGCTATTGAATTATTAATGGAAGCTGTGGAAAAAACAGGTTATAAAAATGGAACAGAGGTTGCCATTGCACTTGATGTTGCATCTAGTGAAATATTTAATTCTGAGACAAATAAATATGAGCTGGCATCTGAAAATAGATATCTCACTTCAGAAGAAATGATTGAATATTATGTAAACCTTTGCAATCAATATCCCATCATATCTATTGAGGATGGATTAGATGAAAATGATTGGGGTGGTTGGAAGTTATTGTATACGGCTCTGGGTGAAAAAGTCCAATTAGTGGGGGATGATTTAACAGTGACCAATCCGAAACGATTACAACGCGCTATTGATGAAAAATCCATGAATGCAATTTTAATTAAGCTAAACCAAATTGGTACCGTGAGTGAAACTTTGCAAACTATCAAAATGGCAAAAGCTGCTGGAATGGCTTCTGTGATTTCACACCGTTCTGGAGAAACAGAAGATACTACCATTGCTGATTTTGCTGTAGCTACTGGTGTAGGGCAAATTAAAACAGGATCCATTTGCAGAACAGACAGAGTAGCCAAATACAATCAATTACTTCGAATTGAAGAAACTTTAAACGGAAACAGTCGATATGCAGGGAGATCATTGTTGGGATGTTGAGAAAGAGGGTATCAACTAATAAATCAATATTCCCGAAGAGAATGATGTTTTTCCCTCTAATATTTATTATTGGAGGATTGTTCTTAATTTCCAATGATATGGGGGCTATTCGATGGTACCAACTGAGAAAGGAACGCAACCAAATTCGGGCAGAGATTGATCTGTATATACAAAATGAAGTTGAATTAGCTCAAGAATTAGACAAATTAACTAACGATGCAGAATATATTAAAAAAATTGCACAAGAAAAATTTCATATGGTGAAACCTGGAGAAAAAGTGTTCCGTGTAATTGATAGAAAAAAAACTAATTAAGAGGTGTATATTATGTAACAAATAATCAATAATTTTTTAGTTTGTCCTTAACAATATGAAAAAAATATGCTTTTTAATTGTCCTAACCCAATTTGCATATCCTGCCTTTGAAAATTCTTTTAAGTTTCAATACTTTGGCTCTACTCTGCTTACTAATCAAGATTCAACTCAATCATACAAATCTAATAATTCTGTAGCCTTTATTCTACCCTTTGGTCAACCATTTTTAAAACTTGCTACTCTAAATTATTCTCACCCCTTTTCCTTTGGGAATTATGCTTTTTATATGGCATCTTCAGGGGACAAACTATATCATGAATTTATGACAGAAAATAAATTTGAGTACCTATTGCGTCATAATTATAATTTGGCCGTATTGCTAAATACTTATTTAATTTCCATAGAAAACTATTCCACTTATTATACCTTTTCAAGTGGATTTCGCATCAAGTACTCAAATCCAACCCGCTTCTCATATTTTATTGAGTACAAAAACGGCTATTTCATAACCCAATCCAAATTAAACCATGATATTCCAGAGATTATTCATATTTCAATTTTTCATGAAAATAAGCAAAATCGATTTGTGTTCTCAATAGTGAAAGATATGTTGTACCCCGTTGATTTTAAAATTTATTGGAGGAATGCTCTGCATCCTAATTGGGCAATAAATTTTGGTTTTATTAATAGCAGCAGGGAAATAATAGGAGGATGTAATATTTTAATTGGAAAAGTTTCTCCTGAAATTTTTATTCTACACCATCCCAATTTGGGAATGACATATGGTTTTAAAATCTACTTATAAAATTATTATATTATTATTTTCTATACCTTTTTCTCAGGAAAATATATGGAAAAATGCAGAAGATTTTAATCAAAATTCTTTCGAACCTGAAGAAGATTCTTCTTCTAATTATTTTCAACGAATACGAATTATTCCTAACGGAAACAACGAAAATTGGCAACAGAAAATCCAAGTCGAAAATAATTGGATCCAACTGGGTCTACGAATAGACAAATTCTCTTATATGGAGTCTATCCAAAATAGAAAAGCATATTTGTCTGTTAAGACTGGGCAATATAATATCATTATTGGGAATGCCCATATTCAAACTGGCAACTATCTTTTATATGGTAGTGATTATAACAGTATTAAATCACCAGGGAATTTATTATCGCCGGGGAAAATAAGATGGAATATTTCGCCCTATTTAGGATCAGAAACCAGCTCTAATCCTACGGGGTTGTTTATTTTAAATAATACCAAATCAGCAAATTATTTCATGGGATTAGAAAATTCAACTGTTTCATATGGGATTCACAAAACTTGGGAAATAGTAAATGCAATGTTTGTGGGGACTCTCCCCAAGGAAGGAGGTTTAGCGCTTTCACTCTCTTATCAATTAAAAAATAATTCTATACAATGTTCAGGAGAAACTGCTCTAAAATCTAATAAGGTTGCTCAGTATTTCCAATTATTCTCAAATGATCCTAATATAAGCTGGTTAGGGCAATTTAGATTATTACCAACTGATTGGGAAACAATTTCGGGACAACCAACCACAGGGTTTGGAAAATCATCAAATGAAATAGGGTTTTTAATATCCGTCCGGAAAAAATTGGATGGAATAACTATTTATGGGTGGGCTGATTTATATAGGGAAATACAGAATAAAACTTCATTACCAATAAAATCGGGTGATGACTTTTTAAGTGGAATTCAGTATAAGAAAAAGGACTCTTTTAATTTTGAAGGTAAGGCCAGAAGAAAAACAAATGTCGAACTTTTTAATGATAATGGCATTTATAATCTTCAAATGAATAAAAAATACTATTATACCTTCACATTTAAAAAAATGATCGTATTAAAATGGAAATCTGTTCACCTAATGCCAAGTGCTCACACTGGTAAGCTTATTCAATTACAATCATTAAAATATCAATTTAAAAATTGGTCTGGCGTTTTGGGTGCTGTTTATTTTGATACTGATAATTGGAATTCCCGTCTTTATTTAATCGAGCCTGGGTTAAAGGGAGAATTTAGAATTCAACCTTATTTTTTAGAGGGAATTTCAATTTACTCAAAATTAAACTGGAAATTAAATGACACAAATTCACTTTCATTTCGCTATTCAACACAAAAGGTATTAGAAAATTTAGAAAAATGGAACCCAGAATTTGGATTTCAGTTGGATATTGTTTTCTGAATTTCATTCAGGGTAAATTTTATAGGATGAATTATACAATTTTCAGACATAAATCGGTACTTTTCTTTTGGCTATTTCTATGTCAATTGCTGATTGGCCAATCAGAATTGATTTCAAAAACTAAATTATATGATATAAATGGCACCAAATATATTTCTGCTATTGAATATGCCAAAACCCAAAACATCCGTACAATATTTTACGATGATAAAGAAAAGCTCGAATTCCGTTTTCAAAATGTCAAGTTAGTATTATCTCCCCATTCCTCATTTATTCGTGTTAATGATGAAACCTATCACATGTATTTACCTGTTATTTATGATGGTAATGATTTTTACATTCCCGTTACTCCATTTCTTGATATTCTAAATAAATCGGGTCTGCCAATTGCTCTGGTTGATTCTTCAGAAAAATTTGTCTTAACAACAGCGCCGCTTTATAATGTGAATAGTCTTTCGGTGGAAAACAAGGTTAATGGAACTATCATTAAAATTCATACATCCAAACAATTTACTAAAGATGTTTTGGCAGCATCCATTACTCGAGGTGGGTGGTTGAATTTAACAATTGCCGGAGCTTTAGTTGACTCTATTAACTTGGTGGAATCAAAAATGCAAAAACCTGTGGTGAGAGTTCGAACAATTCAATCCGTAGAATCTGCACAAATATCATTTCTGTTAAAATCTAAAGTTGATGATTTTGAAATTGAAACGGATAAAAATAATATTTCTATTTTTCTCAGAACTGCAATGGCAGAGAACGCCGATAAAATAAAAGAGATGCGCAGACGATGGATGTTAGATACAATAGTTATTGATGCCGGACACGGAGGTAAGGACGCTGGAGCTATCGGACGGAATGGATTACAAGAAAAAACTGTCAATTTAGACATTGCAAAAAAACTTGGAAAACTCGTTGAAGCCAATATGGGAATTAAGGTGATCTATACTAGAGATGAAGATGTATTTATTCCACTCTGGAAGCGTACAAAGATTGCTAATGATTCCGGTGGGAAAGTTTTTATTTCCATCCACGCAAATTCTGTTCCCGGGAGTCCAAATGTTAGGGGGTTTGAAACATTTCTACTCCGTCCAGGAAAAACCAAAGATGCCATAGAAGTCGCCCAACGTGAAAATGAAGTAGTAGCCTTGGAAGAACTTTTTCATAAATATGAAGAACTATCAAATGATAAACTAATCTTATACACAATGGCCCAAAGTTCGTTTATGAAAGAAAGTGAATTCCTTGCTGCTGAAATTCAAAGAGAGCTAGATAAAGTGCTCACCTCACCAAATAGGGGTGTGAAGCAGGCAGGATTTCATGTGCTTATAGGGGCTTCCATGCCAAATGTCCTCATTGAATCTGGATTTCTAAGTAATAAGAATGAAAGTAAATTACTTGGACAGTCTCGCTATCGGCAAAAAATAGCACAAGCTATTTTTTCTGCATTGGTTAATTTTAAAGATAAATACGAAAACCCTCTTATTGGAGACAATTAAACCCTCCCAAAATTCTCCTATTGGGATATTTGATAGCGGGCTAGGTGGATTAACCGTGCTCAAGTCTCTTGAAACAATACTCCCAAACGAATCCTTCATTTATTTTGGAGATACTGCCCATGTGCCATATGGAACTAAATCTGCTGAAACGGTTATCCGTTATTCTCAGCACATTATGGACTTTTTCCAGAAACATGAGACTAAGGCCGTAGTCATAGCATGTAATACGGCTTCAGCTGTTGCCTTTCAACATTTACAGCAGTTGTACAATATTCCCCTTTTTGATGTGGTAACGCCATCGGTTGAATTTGCAATAAATCATACTAAAAATAAAAATATAGGCGTGGTAGGCACTTTCAGCACAATTTATTCAAATGCATATACTAAGATGTTTCAAAAGCTCGGCAGCGGTTGTAATGTAAAGGAGATTGCATGCCCATTATTTGTGCCCATTATAGAAGAGGGTTGGGCAAATACGGATATTGCAGAAAATATTGCAAAAACCTATTTAAATGAATTCCAAAACATTAATATTGATACACTCATTTTGGGTTGTACACATTATCCTATCATGGTAAATACTATCCAAAAAGTTCTTTCTAGTCAAATTAATTTAGTCTATTCTGGAAAAACAGTTGGAATTAAATTGAAAGACTATTTGAAAAAACAAAATTATGAAAATTCTTCTCTATCATCACAGCCTGTTAAATATTTTGTTACTGACTTCCCGCAAAAATTTGATGAGTTAGGAAGCAGGTTTTTAGGTCGTCAATTAAATAATGTGGTACATATTTCCATCATTTAATGAATTCCGTTCAATATCTTCTTTCTATTGAGACAAGGGGAATTAAACTAGGTCTTCAGCGTACTCATGAATTGATGGCTGTATGTGGAAATCCACAATCAGATTTACCATCAATACAGGTGGCTGGCACAAATGGCAAAGGGTCCGTTTCTGCAATATTGGCTAATATTTTTAAAACTTCAAATTACAAAACAGGTTTATTTACCTCGCCTCATTTGGTAAAAGTAAATGAGAGAATCCGTATTAATGGTAATACAATTTCTGATGAAGATATAGATGTCTTTATCAGAACATTTAAAAAACAAATTGAAAAAACTGGAGCTACTTTTTTTGAAACCATTACAGCAATGGCATTTTGGTATTTTAAAAAAGAAAATGTGGATATTGCTATTTTAGAAACAGGATTAGGCGGCCGGTTGGATAGTGTGTCAGTCTGTGAACCTTTAGCAACTGTAATAACCCCTATTTCTCTTGATCACGTGGAGATTTTAGGTGATACTTTATCTGAAATTGCCTTTGAAAAAGCAGGAATATTAAAATATAATATCCCCTGTATAAGCGCGAAACAGAAAAATGAAGCGAAAGAAATATTGATGAATGAAGGGAGAAAAATAGGCGCTCCAATACATTTTGTAGCTGATAAAACGCCCTCGGAATATAAAGTTAATATTCCTGGTTTAAATCAACAAGAGAATGCTCATTTAGCTGTTTCAACTCTTAAATTTATCAATGATTTTTATATTCCACAATCTTCTCTAAAAAAAGGATTAAATACTGTACAATGGTTCGGGAGAAACCAGCAAATTAGAGAAGATCCTCACATTGTATTTGATGTTGCACATAACGTTGAAAGTATACAGTCCTTTTTAGAATATTATTCATCATTGGGAATTACGGGTAAATCTATTTTAATAATAGCGCTTCAGGCTCGAAAACATATAAAACCATTGGTTTCTACTTTTCAAAAGGTATTTAATCATATTATCTGTACAGAAGCTCCAGGGCATAACCCTATGGATGGTCATGTTTTGAGGGCATTTTTTAATAAAATAAACCAAACTGAAATTATCTCTAATCCAGAGGAAGCCATACAACATGGTATAGAAAATATTTCTTTTGGGGATGGTATGGCAATTATTGGTTCTCATTACCTTGGACCTGCAGTGAGCAAGGTGTTTAAAATATCCTTTGACAAATATTAAAGAGTCCTTATATTTGAACACGGGGACAACTCCCTATTCCTCGATAAATCCAAAATTCAATTTTTCTCAATTCATAATTCAATATTAATCAAAAGGATATTACATGGATACCAGTGAACTACAAGGGTTGACAGTTAAAGAACTTCAAAAATTTGCAGGTGATCTTGGGTCAACCGATTCTTCCGGAATGCGGAAACAGGATCTCATAAAGGAAATTCTAGGCATTCAGGCAAAGAAAAAGGGGAATATTTTTGCTTCCGGTGTATTGGAAGTCCTGCCAGATGGTTATGGCTTTTTACGTTCCCAGGATTATAGCTATTTACCCGGACCCGATGATATTTATGTTTCTCATTCTCAAATTAAAAGATTTAAACTCCGAACGGGGCATCAAATTTCCGGGCAGGTTCGTCCACCAAAAGACAGCGAAAGATTCTTTGCATTACTTAGAGTTGATACTGTAAATGGAGTGGCTCCAGAAAAAAATAGAAATATTGTATATTTTGATAATTTAACCCCCCTCTTCCCTGAAGAACATATTAAGCTCGAAACTACAGCAAAGGAGTATTCAACACGTATAATTGATCTTCTGGCTCCTATTGGAAAAGGGCAGCGTGGACTTATAGTGGCACAACCTAAAACTGGTAAAACTATGCTCATGCAGAAAATTGCCAATGCCATAACAACTAATGATAAAAAAATTAAGGTGATAATCCTTCTTATTGATGAGCGCCCTGAAGAGGTGACAGATATGTCAAGATCTGTGGATGCCCTTGTAATTGGTTCTACTTTTGATGAACCTTCAGAAAGGCATGTGCAGGTAAGTGAGATGGTTATTGAAAAAGCAAAACGAATGGTAGAGGGGGGCGAAGATGTGGTGATACTGTTAGATTCCCTTACTCGTTTAGCTCGAGCCTATAATACCGTAATTCCCCATAGTGGAAAAATTCTTACAGGTGGTGTAGATTCAAACGCTCTTCATAAACCTAAGCGATTTTTCGGTGCTGCACGTAATGTTGAAGATGGTGGAAGTCTTACCATTATTTCAACCGCCTTAATTGATACTGGTAGTCGAATGGATGAAGTTATTTTTGAGGAATTTAAAGGTACCGGTAATCAGGAGTTGGTGCTGGATAGATCTCTCAGTGATCGTCGAGTTTATCCATCTATGGATATAAAACGATCAGGAACTCGCAGGGAAGATAAACTTATGGGTCGAAAAGACCTCTCCAGAATTTGGTTATTAAGAAAATTATTAGATGAAATGACCAATGTAGAAGCAATGGAATTCCTCCTAGGAAAATTGGGACATACCAAAAGCAATCGTGAATTTCTCGATTCAATGAGTACTTAATTAATGTTGACTGAAAGAATAGGAAGAATTACTCCCTCTGCTACCCTAGCCATGACCGCAAAGGCAGCAGAGCTTCGGGCAGCTGGAAAACCTGTCATAAACCTCAGCGTAGGAGAGCCAGATTTTCCAACACCTAAAAATATTCGATTAGCCGGTCAACGTGCAATTGAAGAAGGCCATACCCGCTACACTCCCGGTGGCGGAACAATGGAATTAAAAAAAGCGGTTGTTGAAAAACTAAGCCGAGACAATAACTTACACTATGATACATCGCAAATTCTTATTTCCTGTGGTGGAAAACACTCCCTTTACAATGCCTGTCAGGCGCTTTTTCAAACGGGTGATGAAGTAATAATATTCTCACCATATTGGGTATCATTTCCAGATTTTGTTTCAGTAACTGGTGCTAAACCTGTATTCGTAAATACAAATCCATTACACCAATTTGAACCGGTTTTAGATGATTTGAAAGCCAAAATAACACCTCGGACAAAGGGTATCATAATTAATTCACCTTCTAATCCAACTGGTGGAGTTTGGAGTGATGAAGCTGTATTAAAAGTGTTAGAAATTGCTCAAGATGCAAATGCATGGATTTTTTCCGATGAATGTTACGAACAGCTAACTTATGATAGGCCCTATATCAGTACAGCAGTGTTGGGAGAAAACGCCGAAAAAGTATTAACTTTTCAATCTTGCTCGAAAACATATGCTATGACTGGTTGGCGAATTGGATACACGGCGGGGGATGAAAAAGTAATTCAAGCCATGGGAAAATTGCAGGGACAAAGTACCTCCTGCCCTTGCTCAATCGCTCAGGTTGCTGCTACTGAAGCACTAATTGGAGACCAATCGGAGGTTACAATAATGCGAAATGTATTTAAAAAGCGTAGAGATTATATTGTTAACCGACTAAATAAAATGAATGGCGTTCATTGTGACAATCCTGGTGGTGCTTTTTATGTTTTCCCAGATTTTAGTACCCTTATGGGTAGTAACAAAAAAATTCAGTCTTCCAATGATTTATCCATGTATTTATTGGAACAAAAGGCGGTAGTTACAGTTGCAGGAAAGGCATTTGGAAGTGATGGCAATGTTCGATTTTCTTATGCAGCCTCAGATGAGGACCTGTCTCGAGCAATGGATTTATTAGAAGAAACATTAACAGAATTAGAGTAACGAGGAGAAAGGAATAACATGAAAAAAGGAATACATCCAGAATACCATTTGTCAATGGTACACTGTGCGTGTGGAAATAATTTCGAAACGCGTGCTACCGTTGATAAAATAAATGTGGAAATTTGTAGTGAATGTCATCCATATTTTACGGGAAAACAGAATCTTGTAGATACTGCAGGAAGAATCGAAAAATATATGGAAAAATATAAACTCAGTAAGAGTGATATAGAAGAGTAGCTAAATTACCATTAAATAAAGCGGTTTCCGTTTAGAAGCGGAACCGCTTTTGTTTATTCCTATGAAAAAAAGACTATTATACCATTTACGCCTGCTAATCAGCCAATCTTCCATTCTAGTTGGTGGACAAGCCGTTATGGAAGGGGTTATGATGCGAGTTCCTGGTGCCTATGCAACGGCGGTACGGGATCCACAAGGGAACATACAAATTGATAGACATGAATTTAAATCTATAATTGAAATATATCCCTTATTTAAAAAACCTTTATTGCGGGGGATATTGGGGTTATTTGAATCTTTAAAAATTGGATACTCAACCTTACAATGGTCAGCTGAAATCAGTTTGTCTGAAGAGGACAATAGTAAAGAACCCAGTAGGTTTGTAGATATCCTGCTCACCCTGTTTTCCTTTGGACTGGCTTTGGGTTTGTTTTTTGTAGCTCCAATAGGACTTACATCCTGGCTATTTGATAAAGATCAGGATGCTTTCCTATTCAATCTTATTTCTGGTTTGTTTCGAGTAATATTTTTTCTAACTTATTTAATACTAATTTCCCTCATGAAAGATGTACGCCGCCTTTTCCAATATCATGGAGCAGAGCATAAGACCGTGTATAATTTTGAGTCTGGTAAAAAACTCGAGACTGCAAATGCTCAACAATTTCCAACCCAACATCCTCGTTGCGGTACCAGCTTTCTTTTTATTATCATGATAGTGGCAATTTTATCCTTTGCAATATTAGATTCAGTTGTTTTGTTTTATGTAGATGAGCTTAAAATATGGATGCGCCTAATCCTCCATATCCCTTTTATACCAGTTGTAGCTGGACTGGGATATGAAGTGCTAAAGCTTACCGCAAAGCATCGTAGTAATATATTCTTTAGGGCATTAGCACAGCCCGGTTTATGGCTTCAAAATATTACCACCAAAGAGCCAGATGATGAACAGGTAGAGGTTGCCCTTAGGGCCTTAAAAGAAGCTTTTGGTGATAAACTCTCTCAATATTCCAAGGGCGAAACCTATGTGGCAGAGGCCATCGGATGATTGATAAACTCCAAACTATTATTGAACGTTATGATACATTAGCTGAACTCATGAGTCGGCCTGATGCCATGCATAATATGAAAGCCTTTACTCAATTAGCCCGTGAACATAGCGGTCTCACTGAATTAGTTGAGCTTTCAAAAAAATATATCGACACCTACAAACAACTTCAAGATGATGAAGAAATTCTCAACGGAGATGATCCTGAATTGAAAGAATTGGTGAGAGATGAAATTGGGCATTTACGTGAAGACATTGCCTTACAGGAAGAAAGGTTAAAAGTACTTCTTATTCCTAAAGACCCAAATGATAATAAAAATACTATTCTTGAAATTAGATCAGGAACAGGAGGAGATGAGGCTGCATTATTTGCAGGCAATTTGTACCGTATGTACCTGCGATTTACAGAACGCCAGAATTGGAAATCAGAAATTATGACCCTCCATGATAATGAAGGTGGCGGCATAAAAGAAGTTATTGTAACCATTATGGGTGAAGGTGCTTATGGGCTACTAAAATTTGAATCTGGTGTTCATCGTGTGCAACGGATTCCGGAGACTGAGTCTAGTGGAAGGGTTCATACCAGCGCAGCAACGGTTGCAGTTCTTCCGGAGGCGGAAGATGTGGATATAGAAGTAAACGAAGGTGACCTTAAAATTGATACCTATAGAGCTTCTGGTGCTGGTGGACAGCACGTAAACAAAACTGAGTCAGCTATTCGAATAACCCATAATCCGACAGGGCTAGTTGTGACCTGCCAGGATGAAACTTCTCAGCATAAAAATAGAGATAAGGCTATGAAGGTATTGCGCTCTCGCCTCTATGAATTGGAAATGGAAAGGCAACACAATGAACGCGCAGATGCCCGAAAATCTATGGTTTCTACTGGTGATCGAAGCGCTAAGATTCGCACCTATAATTTCCCACAGGGTCGTGTAACAGACCACCGAATTAATCTCACACTTTATAAATTAAACGACATCATGGATGGCGATCTTACTGAGACAATTGAAGCTCTACAATTGGAAGATCAAAAAGCCGCCATGGAGGCAGTATAATTGAATTTTGTTCAACAACTTTTCTAAGTTGTTTCTGTTTTACCCCAACTATTAAACATATAACAAGCAGGAGGGCAAGCGTAATTCCGTTTTTAATTGTGTTAATCCGTGTCAATCTGTGGTTAATTTAATAGTAATAATATTTTAACAATTCAAATGACCACAAACACCAAGCTCTGGCGTATTATTGACCTCATCAACTGGGGTACCAATCATTTTACGGCAAAAGGTTTAAATAATGCCCGCCGGGAAATGGAATGGTTTCTCTGTGAGATTCTTACCTGTAAGCGTATTGATCTTTATGTTCGTTTTGAAGAAATAGTGGATGGAAGTGGGATAAAAATTTTCCGGGAAATGGTAAAGCGCCGTATTTCTGGTGAACCCTTCCAGCATATTATTGGCAAAGCACCCTTTTATGGTCGAGATTTTATCGTTAATCAAAATGTGCTCATTCCCCGCCCCGAAACAGAAATCCTTATCGAACGTATAAAAACCAACGGGAAAGCAGGTTCACTATTAGATATTGGTACAGGTACGGGTTGTATTGCTATCACAGCAGAAATAGAAAACTTAGCTGATAATATATTTGCTACTGATATTTCTGAATCCTCCATTGAAATTGCAAAAGAGAATATGACACTACATCATGTAGAAAAAATCCAATTTGCCCGCCATGATTTTCTAAGGCAAAATTTTAAATCCAATTTTGATGTAGTCGTTTCTAATCCCCCTTATATTGCTGTAAATGAAATGAATGCTCTTCAAACTGAAGTAAAAGATTATGACCCTCCATCGGCCCTCACAGATTATAGTGACGGACTTACTTTTTACCGTCATTTTTCCGAACAGTTTGATAATTTATTAAAACTAGATGGCTATTTACTTTTAGAGATTGGTGGTGGTAATCAACAAGATGCTGTAGAATCTATTTTTCAAAATGCAGGACTAAACACCGAATTCTTCAAAGACCTGCAACAGGATTGGAGAATGGTTGAGGTGCGTAGATGAACCTACTCTTTGCCAGCATTCAAATTGTGCGTCCATTGAATATGATATTAAGTCTGTGTGCTGTATTCATAGCTGGGTGGCTGGTAAACGATATCACCTCCCCCCTGCTTCCTTACACCGCATTGGTGGTTCTCTGTTTCGCCGGAGCATCCAATATATTGAATGATGTATTGGATATTAATATTGATAAGATTAATCGTCCAAATAGAATGCTCCCCTCTGGCCACCTTAAAATTCAGGAAGCATTATTACTCATGAGTATTTTGTATTCACTTGGTATTATGGCCACTAGTTATCTGCATCCTGTTGGTCAACAGATTGCACTAGCCTTGGTCTTACCCCTTTTGGCTTTATACACACCACTTTTTAAACGGCTACCCTTTATTGGCAATTTGGTTGTGGGTGCAATATTGGGATTGGTATTTATCTTTACCGAAGGAGCAATAATGGGTAGTGTGGATAAAATGTGGATACCTTTTTGTTTAGCTACTACACTTTCTTCCGTCCGAGAACTGGTAAAAGATGCGGCTGATATGGAAGGAGACGCTGTGGGGGATTTACAAACTTTCCCTAGAAAATATGGCCTCATAACAACCCTTTGGCTTCTGAGAATTCTCACTATCGCCCTTTGTTTTGGCGCGACAATTCCCTGGTTTGAGGGATGGTATGGAAATTATTACCTCTTTCTGCTTATTGGGGGTGTTGCCCTGCCATCATTGTATGCTGTGTTTATTCTTTTACAAGAAAATTCTGCTTCAGAAGATTATGCAATAATTGCTCAAATATTTAAGGGCACTACCATTGGTGGAATGATTGTTATTTTTTCTACAGGATTTTGATGCGTTGAGAATAGTATCAACGCTCCTAAATGCAGTGTTTCTAGGTATTAAATACAAAAATTTAAATATAAATGAACCCTAATTCTATCCAAAAGTGCCTTTACCATCAATTAACAACTATCAACTAAGCCTAAATTACTTAAGTAGTTCCTTCATCAAATTTTTCTTCGTTATTGCAGAAGCTGTCAGCAATCCTGAAAACAGAGCGCTGGTAACCCCAACGGTTAAAACATCCTGCCCAGTTAAATAGAGATTCTTAATTCCCGATTTTGGTTTCAGCCATTTCTGATGAAAACGATCTGGCGTATGATCAATACCATAGAGTTCTCCCTTGGGATAGTTGGCCAAACTCTTAACCGAAAGAGGGGTAGAAAGTTCACTGTAAGCCATTGCTGCTTTCGCCTGTGGAACGTGTTTATATACCGTTTTTAAAATACGTTCACTTAGTTTTTCTTTCATTTGCTCATAATCGCTTCCCCGCTTTTTCCATGGTTCATCCTTCCAATTATCATAATCTGACCAATTAGCAACTGTGATGGCTTCCATTGTTGCGAATCCGGGATTTTCTTTTTCAAAGGCTGGATCTTTAGCAGATGGAAACGACACATATACCACCGGCAAATCTGCATTTGAATCCTGCATGAAATCTCTAACATTTTTATCATGATCATAACCGGGATAAATCCATAAATTAGTATCACTGAGCTGCAACTCTTCTGTAGATTTATTTAAACCAATGTAAAGACAGATATACGATCCCGTTGGGGTAACGGTCTTAAGTTGAGTGGACATCTGTGAATAATCCTTATTGCTCCTGAGAAAATTACCATAGGTATTCATTACTCCTGCAGAGCTGATAATGAGGGGGGCCATAATTTCATCCCCTTTTTCTAAACGAACACCTATGGCCTTTCCTTTGTGGGTAATAATTTCATCCACGCCTGCATTCACGTATAACTCACCGCCCATACTGTGTAGATAATCCACGGCTGTTTCAGCTATTCTGCGGGAGGTTCCAATAGGATAATTTCCACCATCCAAATAATGACGCACCACCATTGCATGCATGGCAAAACTGCTGTGCCCTGGCGGCAGTCCATGGTCACCCCATTGACCGCTGAGTACACCCAGAATAGTTTCATCATTAAAAATATCCATAATCACTTCTCTGGTGGTTTTATCTGAATGGTTAAAGAATTTTCGAGTCATTTTATTATAAGTGAAATTCGCCAGCCAATTGGGCAGAGCCTTATTGGCAAAATAGGATTGACCCGATTTCACAGCCCCATCCACCATTTGAATATATTTACGCATTTTATTTTCAGTCCCGGGGAAATAGCCCCCCATATCTTGGATGAATTGCTCACGTGGAGCTACAAAATTGTACTGCTTATCGGGAAAAATGATACGGTCATAATTATTCCCCATTTTATGCCATTCCAATTTACCATCACTAACCAAATCAAATAATTTTCGCACAGGTGAGTTAGGATTGTGCACCTCGCCAATATAATGAATGCCCACATCCCACTCATAATTATCCCGTTTAAAAGTATGTGTCCAACCACCTGCTTTAAAATGTTTCTCCAGAATGAGCACTTTCTTACCCTCCTTGGCCAAAAGTATTCCAGAGGTCAATCCGCTGATGCCAGATCCGATGATTATTACATCATATTTATTACTGGCATATTCACTTCGCCAACCAGACCATTTCTTCAATATAATTTCCTTTCAATTAATATGGAAATTTAGGATAGATGGATGGGATTTCAATCAATTATTAGATTAACTTTCCCCTATGAATTTGAAATTAATCCTTCTATTTATCTTCTAAAATGATTTCTGCAAAAACAATATAAAAGTAGGAATTATGGCAACGGGGACTCATAGCTACATTCAAGATCAAAGAAATGAAAATATTATCATATATATTAATGGTGAATTCTTTCCCCGGAAGGAAGCTAAAATATCTGTTTTCGATAGTGGCTTTCTATTGGGAGATGGTGTTTGGGAGGGTATTCGCCTTTACAATAAAAGACTCTGTTTGATTGATGAACATCTTGAGCGCTTGTATCGTGGGGCGGAAAAATTAAAAATTGGACTTGGAAAGTCCAAAGAAGAGCTTATTGCGCTTATATATGAAACTGTTCATGCCAATGCAATGGATTCGGATGTACATATTCGTCTCATTGTTTCCCGTGGACTGAAACAGACCCCTTATCAGCATCCTAATGCCAATGTAGGTGGAGCTTCTATCGTTATCATTCCCGAATATAAGAAAGCAGATGCAACCCTGTTAAGTAAGGGCATTCGTTTATGTTTAGTGGATACAGTAAGGGGTGCCCATAATTCTCAGGATCCACGGCTGAATACACTGAGCAAACTGAATTGCATTTTCGGGTGTTTGGAGGCAGACGAAAAAGGTTTTGATGAAGGTATAATGCTGGATATGAATGGCAACGTCTCCACCTGTAATTCTACCAATTTCTTCATTGTTAAAAATGGAGAGGTGTGGACATCCACGGGTGAATATTGTCTGCCAGGAATTACCCGTGGGAACATTATCAAGCTTTGCCGTGAAAACCATATTCCCGTTTTCGAGAAAAATTTTCAAATGAAAGATGTCTATTCTGCAGATGAAGTTTTTGTTACAGGGACCTTTGCTGGGGTAATTCCAGCGATACAAGTTGATGATACCCCTATTGGCAATGGAAATTCTGGTTTAATAACGGAAAAATTATATCATCTTTACAAATCAAAAATTGCTGCTCTGTATCCGGGAGAACCAAATTGAATGCTGTAAAAATAGCCATGTGGTCTGGTCCGCGGAATATTTCTACAGCGCTCATGCGCTCATTTGAAAATCGTAACGATACTTTTGTGAGTGATGAGCCCTTCTATGCCCATTTCCTGAAACAAACCGGCGTAGATCATCCCATGCGGGATGAAGTGATAAAATCGGGAAATCCTAATTGGACTACAGTATCTGATTATCTTACAAATACCATTCCAGATGGAAAATCAGTTTGGTATCAAAAGCATATGGCGCAGCATAATTTGCCAGGGGTTGATCTAGAGTGGGCGGAAAAGGTTTTCAATTGCTTCCTCATTCGTGATCCAAAAGAGGTTATTTTATCTTATACAAAAAAATATGCGATTTCCTCTGTTTATCAATTGGGGTTTCCACAACAATTTGATTTATTTACACAGCTCAGAGAAAAAGGGGGGGTTGCTCCAATTATTCTGGACTCAACAGATATCCTGACAAACCCAGAATCAATGCTTAAAAAATTATGCCGTACATTAGGGATTCCCTTTACCAACAAGATGCTCAAGTGGCCAAAAGGGCGTCGTAAATCGGATGGGGTCTGGGGAAAGCATTGGTATAATGCCGTAGAACAGTCAACAAGTTTTCAAGCTTACCAAAAAAAGTGTGAAAAAATACCTATTGAATATACTGCAATTTATGAAGAAAGTATAGAATTCTATCTACAACTATATAATCAGAGGATACAATAAAATTAGCGCCCTTTCTCTAGGTTTTATTTCTGATTTAGATATTACTGAAGAGACTGCCCTTGTATTAATTTATTGGCAAAATTATATGCATCCAAATATTAAAAAAACAGTTCCCTGTATGAACATGTTTTGTAGTCAATAATTCAACTGCAATGGGAAACAAATATTGCCCAGTTTAACCGAAAGTAAATCCGCAAGAATATCTACATTATGTGCTCTATATTTTGCTCAGGGATTCCCCTGGGGATTTATGACTACAGCTTTGGTGGCATATCTTGCTAAACAAGGGCTCACCGTAGAAGATACTGGACACCTTATAGCAATGGCAATCCTGCCCTGGACCTTCAAACTCATCTGGGCACCCCTTATAGATTCATTCAATTTCCCTGCTATGGGCAGACGACGTCCATGGATAATTTTCGCTGAAATTATGATGGCAGTTACATTAATTGCAATGGCTATGAGTGAGGATATCGCTTCTAATTTGACTTTTTTAGGATGGATGTTTTTTCTACATAATTGTTTTGCCTCATTACAGGATGTCTGTACCGATGCCCTGGCTGTTGATATTCTCCATCCTGATGAAAGGGGCCAGATTAATGGCTATATGTGGGGATCAAAAATAATTGGAGTGGGATTTGGCAGTTCTATTATGGGCACTATTTTGGTCAAGACATCTCTTAATACTGCTGTATTATTTCAAGCGGGTTTGGTGTTGGCTGTAATGATTTTTCCTCTTTTTTTTAGGGAGAGGACTGGAGAAAAACTCCTTCCTTGGTTAAAAGGAAAATCTGTGTTGCCTGGCGATTTTGTAACCGTCAGAAATCCACTTGCTGTCATAAAAGATTTGCTGAAAGGGCTTTCTATAAAAGCAACTTTTATTGGGGCTATATTTTTACTCATTGCCTCTATTGGCGATGGAATAAATGGCGCAATCCTTCCTGTATTATTTATGCAAGACTTAGGTTGGGAACCAGATTTTTACTCTCAAATTGTGGGAGGATTGGGAACTATGTTGGAGTTTATTGGTGCGCTGTTGGGTGGATTTTTAGCTGATAAGGTGGGGCGAAGAAAAATCATTGCCATTGGATATGGAGGATTTGCCATGACAGCAATTTTATTTGGTATATTTTCTGCTTATTGGGAATTCACCTACTTTTCGTCCGCCTATTTAATAATATCACCATTTTTTAGGGCATTGGGCGCAGTAGCAATTTTCTCCCTTTTTATGAAAATATCATGGACAAAATCTGCAGCCACTATGTTCACCAGCTATATGGCAATGTCTAATATGTCATCTACCGCCGGCAGTAAATTGGCGGGCACTTTAAATAACTATGTTTCTAACGATATAACTTTTATAGTAGTAGGGATTCTTGCTGCTATTCCTCTGGCTTTACTACTTGGCATAAATGCCGATGAATATCCCTTTCAAGAGAACCCCTAGTTATTGTGTAGAATAAGTATGGTTGATATTATGAAACATAAATGCCCAAATATCTGTTGCTGCCTGAATTCGTTTCGAAGTTGGCATTCCTGCCCCATGCCCTGCATCTGTTTCAATCCTGATTAACAATGGATTTGGATTATCCGGGTTTTTCGCCTGCAAGTTGGCGACATACTTAAATGAATGCGCTGGAACCACCCTATCATCATGATCGGCCGTAGTCACCATCATTGATGGGTAATTGCCATTTTCTATAATAGTGTGTAATGGTGAGTAGTTATAAATATAATTGAAAATATCAATGGACTCTTCCGGATCACCATATTCAACTGCCCAGGCCCAACCAATTGTGAATTTAGTGAATCGTAGCATATCCATAACCCCAACTGCAGGAAAACCCACCGCACATAAATCCGGGCGCTGATTTAATACCGCTCCAATAAGCAGTCCACCATTAGAGCCACCCTGCACTGCA
>Ga0207988_1000680_pt1 | contig 19440 bp, 22 predicted proteins | sample ETNtaG_11_FD_185773 | JGI IMG/M metagenome (GOLD analysis project Ga0207988, IMG submission 185773) | Marine microbial and viral communities from oxygen minimum zone, Eastern Pacific Ocean - ETNP201310SV74 (SPAdes) (version 2) | ecosystem: Environmental > Aquatic > Marine > Oceanic ...
GGGCCGACAGGGCGAACGCTGGTGGGGCCACGCAGATCGTATTGAAGCGAAGAAAGCAGAAGTCGAAGTCTGCTATATCTACATCTTGAGGCGGCTGGGTATCCCCTGAACCCCGCCGGTTGATGACCGGTATCTTGAGAATCTGATCTTACCGCGCGCAGACGAGAACCTGCCCGCGGCCTTTAAGTACAATCCGCCCCTTCGCTTAGGGGGCGGTATGTATTTTGACTTAAGGTTGTGGGGTTTTACTAAGGGTGTGCGCCTGCGCATCTTTGGCGCGGTGGCAATCGGCGTTGTGGCCGTGCTGTTTGGTATCGCGCGCCTGGCACTACTGGGCTGGCTGATCGCCCGGGTGTTTGCCGGGGCACCGCTTAACGAGTTGACGCTGCCCTTTATCGGGGTCGGCGTTGTCATGGTGGTGCGCGGCTGGCTTGAATACCTGCGCACGATGATTGCCCACAATACTGCCGCCATGGTGCAGGTGCACTTGCGCCGGGTGATTTTTGATCAAGTTACGCACCTGGGTCCGGCGCATTTCGGGCTCGAACGCACCGGGGACGCCATCGTTGCGATGATCGAGGGCGTCGAGCAGCTCGAGATTTATTTCGGCCAGTACCTGCCGCAGTTAGTCGTCTCGATTCTTACGCCGTTTCTGATCTTTGCGGTGGTGGCCTTTTTTGATGTGCCCATTGCCCTGGTGATGTTGATCGCAGCGCTCTTTACCCTGGTGGCGCCACAGATCTTTTACAGTTGGGATGAAAAAAGCAGTCTCGACCGGGCTCGATCGTACAAGGCTTTTGCGGCGGAGTTTCTGGATTCTGTGCAGGGCCTTGCCACCTTGAAGGCCTTTGGCCAAAGCAAGGCACGGGCGAAAAAACTTAAAGCCAAAGCAGATGATCTTTTTCGCTCCACCATGTGGGTGTTGGCCACCAACTCGCTGGCGCGCGGCATTACCGATACTGGCATCACCCTGGGCGCGGCGGCCACACTGGCCTATGGGGCCTTTCGGGTAACAGGTGGCGATATGAGCCTGGGTGTGTTGCTGATGGTGCTGATGCTGGGCGTGGAGGTGTACCGCCCGCTGCGCGATATGCGCTCTTTAATGCACAACGGCATGGTGGCGCAGGCTTCAGCGCAGACGATCTTTCAGTTATTGGATGCCAGGCCCATCGTCACTGAAAAACCCGCGCCCACAAAGGTCGGCGCCTTAAGCCCGACGGTGTCTTTTGAGAATGTGCGCTTTGCCTACCCCGGGGGGCAGCGCACTACGCACGAGGGTTTAAGCTTTGCAGTCAGTGCAGGCGAGCGGGTCGGTTTTGTGGGCCCAAGCGGTGTGGGTAAATCATCCATCGTGCGCTTGTTGCTGCGCTTTTATGATCCGGATGCCGGCGCCGTCAAAATTGGTGGCCATGATCTGCAAGATCTCAGCCTGGATGACATCCGCGCGCAAATCGCAGTGGTCAATCAGGATACCTATCTGTTTCATGGCACGGTGGCCGATAACCTGCGGGTAGGCAAGCCCGATGCCGCAGCCGATGAGCTCGAGGCGGCCTGCCGGGTCGCCAACGCGCATGAGTTTGTGACCCAGCTGCCCCAGGGTTATGACACCGTGATCGGCGAGAGAGGCATCCGCCTGTCGGGCGGACAGCGCCAGAGGATCGCTATTGCGCGGGCCATTTTGCGCGATGCCCCGATTCTGGTTCTGGACGAAGCGCTCTCGGCTGTGGATGCCGAGAACGAAGCCATCATCCGGGATGCACTCAACAGACTCATGCAGGGGCGCACCACGCTGATCTTTGCCCATCGCCTCTCCAGCGTGATCGATGCCGACCGTATCCTGGTGCTGAACGAGGGCGCCGTTGCCGAGGAAGGTACTCATGCGCAGTTGATGCAGCAGCGCGGCGTGTATCACAGCCTGATGGCGGGTCAGGCCGAAGAAAGCGTTGAGGTCGAGATCGACATTGGCGCACCGCTGCAAACGGGCGCAGACGAGGCGCCCACCTATAGCGAGCAGGCCCAGTTTGCCCCCACCGATGCCATCGTCAAGGCGCAGGGCCTGGGCTGGGCAGCGGCCACGCGCGAGTTGATGAAGTACATCGTGCCTTATAAAGGAAAGCTCGCCATGACCTTTAGTTTTGGGGTGACCCGGGTGCTGGCCTTTATTGGCATCGGCGTGGTCAGTGCACTGGCGGTGCGCGCAGTTAAAACCGGCGAGCCCTTTGTGGATCTACTGATCCTGCTAGCGGTGATGGCGCCCATCGCGGGGGTCTTTCATTGGCTGGAGTCGTGGATTGCGCACGACATGGCCTTTCGGCTGCTGGCCGAGATGCGCATCACGCTTTTTGAAAAGCTCGATCGGCTGGCCCCGGCCTACATGGTGCGCCGGCGCACGGGCGATATGGTCGGCATGGCCACTTACGATGTCGAGCTGGTGGAGTATTTCTTTGCCCACACCGTGGCGCCGGCCTTTGTGGCAGTGCTGGTGCCGGCGCTTGTTGTGGGTGTGCTGGTGTATTTTGGCTGGCAGATGGCCCTCGTGCTGATGCCGTTTCTGATCGTGGTGGCACTCAGCCCCTTTATGCTCAGACGGCGAGTGGACGAGATGGGCTCGCGCGCACGCGAGGCACTGGGCGAGTTGAACGCCCATGCGGTCGATACCGTGCAGGGCTTAAGCGAGATCATTGCCTTTGATCGCATCGACGAGCGCCGGCGCGAGTTGATCGAGCGCACCGAGTATCACCACCAGATGAGATTACCCTTTTTTCGGGATCTCACCTTTCAGACTTCTTTATTAGAAGTCGCCACCGGGCTCGGTGGTCTTGCGGTGGTGGTGGCCGGCGCCATGCTGGTCAATGCCGGGGTTCTTGAAAGCGCCCTGCTGCCTTTGCTCACGCTATTGTCGATGGCGGCATTTCTGCCGATATCCGAGATCTCAAACGTCAGCCGTCAGCTGGCCGATACGCTGGGGTCCACACGCAGGCTTTATGCCGTAGATAACGAGCCGGTGCCGGTAACAGACGGGCCCGGCGTACCGGCCGAGCACGCAGCAGATGGCGTACCCATTGAATTAAATGAAGTCGACTTTCAGTACGAGGGGGGTAACCGAAAGGCGCTGAGCGGTACAGCTTTTAAGGCCCCGGCCGGCAAGACCATCGCCCTGGTGGGCCCCTCTGGTGCCGGCAAGAGCACCATCGCCCATCTGTTGATGCGATTCTGGGATCCGCAGCAAGGGGCCATTACCCTGGGCGGTCACGATCTTCGTGACTATGTGCTGGACGATCTGCGTGGCCAGATTGCACTCGTGGCGCAGGATACCTATCTCTTTAACGATACCCTGCGTGGCAATATTCTGATCGCCCGCCCCGAGGCCAGCGAGGCGCAATTGACCGCTACGCTCAAGCGCGCCGCGCTCAGTGAGCTGGTGGCCAGCCTGCCGAATGGCCTTGAGACCCAGGTGGGTGAGCGCGGCATGCGTCTTTCGGGCGGGCAGCGCCAGCGCGTGGCTATTGCCCGTGCCTTTTTAAAAGATGCGCCGGTGCTGATTCTCGATGAAGCGACATCACACCTTGATGCGGTTAACGAGCAGGCCGTGCGCCAGGCGCTGGAAGAACTGATGGCGGATCGCACCACGCTGGTGATTGCACATCGACTTTCTACCGTGCGCGGGGCCGATCAGATCGTGGCGATTGATCAAGGCCGTGTGATTGAGACAGGCCCACACGAGGAACTGCTGGTAAGAGGCGGCCTTTATGCCCAGTTGGTGGCGCATCAGCTTGCCGGGGCGGCCGGGCGCAGCGTGGCCTAGCAGGGCGACCCTGAGGATTAAGGTTGGTATTCTCTCCCTCACAGCCTGGAATAGAGACTGCCGGTCAGGTCACACCACCGTCATGAAAAGCGAAGCGCAACTACTACTGTCCGAAACCCCTGGCCACAATGGTTTTATTGCGACGGTCGATGCCGATGGCATGCCCCGTACGGTACCTGTCTGGTACCGCTGGGACGGCCAACAGATTCACATCACGGCGCAGGAGGCAGCACTGTGGATCAATAACCTGCTGCGCGATGGCCGGGTGGGGTTCAGCGTGGCCGAGGATGGGCCGCCCTACCGGGCGGTAGTTATCCAGGGGCAGGCCGTGGTAAAGCCAGCCAACGAAGATGAAACCCGGCGGATATTTGCCCGCTACATGGATGCACAGGAAGTGGATGAATACTATGCTGCACTGCAAAACCGTCGCGGGGTGATGGTGCGCATCCTGCCCGACAGCGTGAAGTTTCGCCGCAGCTAAGGGGCAGGCGACAAGAAACTGCTGCTACCGGCGGGGGCCCGGGCGCCCGTTGCGACACCCCGGCCTAGAGTGCGCTGTGCCACTTGCCCTTAACAAAGGTGCCGGTGACGGTGCCGAACTGGCTGTAGACGGTGCCGTTCCACTTGTGGTTCTCGACCCACTCGCCAGTGAACTTCAGCCCGCCCGACCAGGTGTAGGTGCCCTGGCCGTGGAACTTGCCCTCCTTCATCTGGCCGACGTACTCGTCCCCGCTGTCGAAGGTGAAGGTGCCCTGGCCGTGCATCTTGTCGTTTTCAAACTCGCCGACGTACTTGTTACCCATCCCCCAGGTATAGGTACCCTGGCCGTGGAAGACACCGTCCCTGGTCTCGCCCACGTAGCTGTCGGCGTTGGCGAAGGTCTGGCTAACTGTTTCTGCCCGGGCGGCACTGACCAGGCACCAGGTGAGAAGAGCGAGCACAAGCAGCCGTTTCATGGGTGCAATGCTACCCGCTTCGCCCGCCAGCCGAAAATACCCCGAAATTGCCATGTTTTATGACTGAAAGCGCTGTTGCCGGCAAAAAAAGCCCGGGCTAAAGCCCGGGCACAAAACCTAACATAAGGAGGAGTGCGTACAGTGTGCCCTTTCCTGGGGAAACCGTATGTGCGCTCCGTCACATCGCTGGGCAGATAAATAAAGTGGGCGTCGGTGAGGTTTTATCTCAACTTAATTTAAGTTAATTCAAGTTTTTTTACCTAAGCCTTTGATGCGTCGCCAATTACCCGGGAATAGACAGAAGGCATTAAAAATAAAGCGAAAAATTTGGTTTTGTTCTTCATTTTTTCTGCATTTTCGGTGAAGTTTTGTTATCATTTGACTCTGCTGTACATCCTCCTTCCTCCTCGGTTTTAGTCCTGGTCTAGTACCGGGACTTTCTTTCTAAAAGGCCCCCTAACGGCCCGGTGTTTTTCCGGTGCACGCCGCCCCGCGTGCGTGTCGCAGGTACTGGGCCGTTTTTTTCGCTCATCTCATCGCACCTTGCCGGCGCCGGCCTGCGGCTCGACAATAGCCCGGGTCATGGTGTCAAAGAAGCTGCTCATCATCGCCCACGCGCCCTCGCCCAACACGGTGCGCCTGCGCGATGCCGTGGTGGCCGGGGCCCGTGTGCCCGGCATCGACGATGTCGAGGTCGTGGCCTTAAGCCCGTTCGAGGCAGACGCGCAAGAGGTCATGGCCGCACAGGCCGTGGTGCTCGGCACCACCGAGAATCTCGGTTACATGAGCGGTGCGCTCAAGGATTTCTTCGACCGCATCTACTGCCCGTGCCTGGGCCAGACCCAGGGGCTGCCCTGTGCACTGTACGTGCGGGCGAAACTGGACGGCACCGGCACGCGCCGGGCAGTCGAGTCCATTACCGGCGGCCTTGGCTGGAAACTGGTACAGGCCCCGCTCATCTGCAAGGGCGAGTGGCGGGATGAGTTCGTCGACGAGTGCCTGGCGCTAGGCAGCGCCATGGCGGCGGGCCTCGATGCCGGGATTTTCTGAAAAAAGAAACCCCGCCAAAGCGGGGTCCTTGCAAGGGGTTGACTCGTGCGAGCGCGACTTACATCTCCCAGGCCACTGGACCGGCCGTAACCTCGGGCGCTGAAGTCATGTACTGCGCCATGGTGCCAAGGATGGTCTGGATCTGGCTCTGCGCAGCAGCAGCCGCCTCTTCATTATCGTAGCAGGAGACCACCATGGTGCCGCCCTCGTCATCGGTCTGGCAGGCGTGAACGGTGCGCAACCCAGCGACGGCCTTCATCTGTTCACGCAGTGAATCAGCCAGTGCGTAAGCGTCTTCTTCGCGGCTTGGGTCTATGCTGTAGGTTGTTATCCGGTAATACATTAACGTTTTCCTCCCGATGTATTGTGCTTAAAGATTATTCGCCCGGCGGACGGTAGACGCCAGTCAACTTGCCGGCTTTCTCGGCGGCGGCCACGGCCTCATCCATCTCGATGAGCACGGTGGTATTGAGACTGGCAATAGCATCCGAGCCACCCACCGCCATGGCAAGCGCGGCCACGTCTACGTTGGATGGGAATTCGGTAATGATGACCCCGTCGATGTCACCGAAAGCGTAGTAACCGTCTATCAGTTTGCCGCCGGCAGCCTCGAACAGTGGCCGGATGGCCTCGAGGCGGTTTTCGGGTTTGGCCATCAGGCCCCGGACGGCATCTTTGGTATAGGAAAAAGTGTGTAGATAGCGTGGCATGTAATCATCCTCTCGTTTTTTGTGGAACGATTACTGTAGCAGATTTATTTAGCACGGAAAACGGCATCCCAATTGTTGTACGGCATGTCAGGTCGTGCACTAATGCTGGCTCTTCAAGGATCTGCTGGCAGCTGCGGCCACCCCGGGGGAGTGGGCCAGCGCGAGATCGCGCTGATTGGTCAGCGCTTTGGTGGTGGCAATAGTCAGTTGGCCCGGTTGCGGTAGCCGGTGGTCCTGAAGTGAGCGGGCGTTCAGTTCGTCGTCCATGGTAACTTTCCGGTAGCGGGAGCCAGATTATCCCTGGCCCGGCTGCTCTGGCAACTGTGCCAACTCAATAAAATACAGTGCTCCCATCACTGTAACCGGATAGATGGTTTGCGATATGTGCCCGACATCTGCTGATATTGACCAAGACCTCATCGAGCAGGTATGCACCTGGCTCAACAGTGCTATACAGGTCGTTGCACTGACGGGGGCCGGTATCTCTACCGCGTCGGGGATACCGGATTTTCGTGGTCCACAGGGCCTGTGGACGCGGGACCCCGATGCCGAGAAGCTCTCGGACATCCGCTACTACGTCAGCGACCCCGCGATCCGCCACAAGGCCTGGCTGGCACGGCGTGATTCGCCGGTATGGCAGGCGAGCCCGGGAGCCGGGCACCACGCCCTGGCGCGCCTCGAGCGGCTGGGCAAACTCAAGACCCTGGTGACCCAGAACATCGACGGCCTGCACCAGCTTGCCGGCAGCACCGATGAGCGGGTGATCGAGATTCACGGCACACTGCGCGAAGTGGCGTGCCTGGGATGCAGTTACCGGGTTGATATGCACGCGGTTCTGGCGCGGCTCGCGGCTGGCGAGGAAGACCCCGACTGCCCCGAGTGCGGCGGCATTTTAAAGTCCGCTACCATTTCCTTTGGCCAGTCGCTGGTTGCCGAAGACCTCGCCCGCGCCGAGCAGGCCGCCCGCGAGTGCGATCTGCTGCTGGCTGTGGGCTCGACGCTGTCGGTCTTTCCGGTGGCAGGCCTGGTGCCCATTGCGCGCAAGGCCGGTGCCCGGGTAGTAATCATCAACGCACAAGCCACCGCGATGGATGATCTTGCCGATGCCGTGCTTGTGGGCGACATTGATAAACTGCTGCCGCAACTGGTCGCTGCAAGGGAAAACTGATGGTCCAGATCCGGGTAAAGGTCTGCTGCATGGCCTCGGCGGCTGAGGCGCGTCTTGCTGCCGGGCTGGGTGCGGATGCGGTGGGCCTGGTGGGCCAGATGCCCTCGGGTCCGGGCGTCATCGGTGTGGCAGCGGCTGCCCGGATTGCCCGCGAGGTACCTGCCGGTGTCGATACCTTTCTGCTGACCAGCGCCACCGGTGCGCAGGAGATCATGCAGGATCTGGCTGTATGTCCTGCCAGCGCGGTGCAGATCGTGCGCCACATCGACCCGGATGAATATCCCGCGCTGGTTGAAAAGGTCCCTCAGGTGCGCCGGGTACAGGTAGTACATATAGAAGACGAAGGCGCGCTGAATCTGGTTGCGCGCTACGAGCCTTTTGTGGATGCTTTTCTGCTGGATTCGGGCAAGACCTCGGGGCCAGGCCAACAGTTCGGGGGCACTGGTGCCACGCACGACTGGGCCATCAGCCGGCGCTTTGTCGAAGGCACCGATATCCCCGTCTATCTCGCCGGCGGCTTAAACAGCACCAATGTTTTCGAGGCCGTCACCAAGGTGCGCCCCTACGGGGTGGATCTTTGCACGGGGGTGCGTACCGATGACCGTCTCGATTCGTCCAAGCTCGAAGCATTTATGAGCGAAGTAAGGCGCGCTCAGCACGCGCTTGAAAACTGAGCGATGCAGCGCAGATCAGGCCGCCATCTTTTTTCTGGGTTCGTCGCAGGGTGCCAGCTATTACGAAGTGACTGCGCCACCCGTGCGCTTACTGCTTGATCGACACCAGAGGAAGATTCATGAATCTACATTTTTCCGAGGAAGAATTTGCCGGGCGCCTCGCCGGTGCCCGGCAACGGATGAGTGAACAAGGCCTTGACGGGCTGCTCCTTTTTAAACAGGAGAGCATGTATTACCTGACCGGCTACGACACCGATGGTTTCGTGCTGTTCCAAACGCTGTTCCTTGGCCTTAACGGCGTCTTGACCCTGGTCACGCGCTCGGCCGACCGGGCCCAGGCGGCCTACACTTCGATAATCGACGACGTTCGCATCTGGGTTGATTCGGGGACCGAGAACCCGGCCAACGACGTGCGCGACATGCTCGATGGCCATGGCATGCGCGGCAAGCGTATCGGGGTTGAATACGATGCCTATGGGCTCTCAGCCAGGCGTGGGCAGATGCTGGAGGCAGCGCTTGAGGGCTTCTGCAAGCTGGTGGACGCCTCGAATCTTGTGCGCCAGCAGCGGCTGGTCAAAAGCCCGGCTGAGCTCGACCACTTACGCAAAGCGGGAGAGATCTGCCAGGCTGTCCAGGACGAGGCGGTGCGCCTTTCGGTGCCGGGTGCCTTCGAGGGCGATATTCGCAGTGCCATGCACCGCGTTGTCTGGTCGCGCGACGGCGATACGCCAGCCCATGTCTGGCCCATGGGCAGTGGTCCCTCGGCCCTGTTGGTGCGCTACAAGTCGGGTGGGCGCCGCATCGGCGAAAACGATCAGGTCTTTCACGAGTTTGCCGCCGCTTACCGCCACTACCATGCGGCGCTTACTTTTGCGCTCGTCACGGGTAAGGCCAGCCCCGCGCACCGCGCCATGTTCGACGTTTGCCACGAGGCACTGCAAGCGTGTAAAGAAGCGCTGCGGCCAGGCAAGACGGTCGGCGATGTTTTCGAGGGACACCGCCGGGCCTTCATTGCCGGGGGTTTCGGCGACAGTTACCTCAACGTCTGTGGCTACACGATGGGTGCCGTGTTCCCGCCGACCTGGATGGAAAACCCGCTGATCCGCGCAGACGACCCCCAGGTGCTCGAGCCGGGCATGACCTTTTTCATGCACATGCTGATGGTCGACCGGGAAAGCGGCCATATGATGGCGCTGGGTGAGCAGGCGCTTGTCACCGACGGGGACTGCGAGCCGATCACTCATGCTCTGGAGGCGCTGGTCGTCAACTGATGGCAGGTACAGCCCAAAACGGGTCGGAGCCGGGTTTGACCGTTCCAGGCGGCAGCATATTCTCCGCCATGGTCGGGTCACCCGCGAGGGGCCGAAGGCGCTCGCTGTTCGCGGCTGCTGCCGGGCCATTGGCCGCCATCGCCCTTGCGATCGGCCCCGGCTTGACCCAGGCTGGGCCGATCGATTTCGTACCCTGCTGTACGGATCTCGAGCGCGAAACCCGGGCGCCGGCCACGCAGTATGCCGGGCCGCTCATCGACGGCCACGCCCATCTTGACCCCGGCTCGAGCCGCGACTACCGCGAGCAGTTGCTGAGCCTGGTCAGCAAAAGCGTGGTCGATGGTCTGGTTCTGATGCCGACCCCGAACCACGGACGCTTCCGCAACTACCAGGAATCGGTGCGCCAGATGGCTGATCTCGCTGCGCGTTCGGGCGGCGCCATCCGCAATTTCTGCGGCGCGGACGAATGGAATACCTGGATGGGCCGGCAGCTGTCAGTATCCGATTCCAGTTTGGCACAACGCAGCGCCAAGCTGAATGCAGAACTCAATGCGGGCAAGTGCATGGGCATTGGTGAAATCGCCACTCGCCATTTTGAGAAGTGGGCGGGGCAGGCGGTGCTGACGGTAGATTTTCGCTCGCGCGCCCTGCACGCACTTTTTACCATCGCGCAGAAGCACAACGTGCCGATAGAACTGCATGTCGAGCCGATGGAGCCCAGTGGACGCAGCCACGAGGCCGACGCGTTTACCGAGCTCGACGAGATTTTCAGCCGTTACCCGGAAATCACCGTAATCCTGGCACATACGGCGATGACCAGTGCTGCCAACGTCGAGCGCCTGATAGCACGCTACCCCGATCTTTTCTTTAACATCAAAATTATCCGGAAGCATAAAAAGTGGCGTAACCTCGAGCCAGCGGTTACCCAGCGTAACAAAGAGCTTTATCTCTACGAAGACTGGGCGCAGGTTTTCGAGCGCCATCCCGAGCGTTTTTTCATCGGCAGTGACTACAAGTTTGCCCGCAAGATCAAGCGGACGGCCGGTGGTGAAAAGGCGTCGATTAAGAGATACCGCAAGTTACTCAAGGCCTACCGCAAACTGCTGGGCAGTCTGGATGCCAATGCGGCCGGTCTCATCGCCCACGGCAATGCGCGGCGTCTTTTTTCCCTGGCCAAGTAACGTGCGCCATACCCGTTCCGGGACTTGTTGCCTGCCATTGCCCTTTAGTCGTGGTGTTTCGCTAAAGCGGCTCGGCTGATCCCCCGGCACAAGATTTCATGGGTCAGCGTCCCTGGTTCAACACGGGCCATCCGCTGGTACCGGATTGGATCAGCTGTATATCGCCGCAGAGTTAATTATTTTTCGATAATTTTCTTTTTTTTCAATGGATTGTGCTGTGTCGGCCGCTTTGTCGGCAGCTGCGAGCCTGGCCGTTTCGCTGCACTCATTAACAGTCTTTCTGTGGGGGCAGCTAAGAAATGCCTATTGCCTAGAGGCGGGCGTCGGTATACCGTGTTCTTTCCTGACCTGGCAAGAAGATGTGCGCCAGGGCAGGAGGTCCGTGTCGGTGCATTGCCGGCAACGGCCCAGTCCAGCAGGCGAGATGAGTTTTGTGCTGGTCTTTCACAACTACAGAGGGAGAGGAATCATGATCAAACGCAGTGTTGTATTGCCGCTGGTTGCGCTTTTCAGTGCAATGGCGGTTCTGGTTGCCGGACCGGCCCAGGCCTGGGAGCCGAAAAAACCAGTGGACTTCGTCATCATGGCTGGCAAGGGCGGTGGCGCGGACAAGATGGCCCGGCTGATGCAAAGTGTTATCGAGAAGCACGGCTTCTCATCCAAGCCATTCGTGCCGATCAACAAGTCAGGTGGTTCGGGTGCCGAGGCGTTGGTGCACATGAAAGGCAAGCAGGGTGACAACCACACCGTCATGGTGACGCTCAACAGCTTCTACACCACCCCGCTGCGTCAGCCGGGGTTAGAGGTGGATATCTCTACCTTCACGCCAGTCGGACGCATGGCCGAGGATACGTTCCTGTTGTGGGTCAACGTCGACTCCGGCATCACCAATATCGATGAGTTCGTTGCCGCAGCCAGGGCCGCAGGCAGCGATTGGCTCATGGCCGGTACCGGTAAGGGTCAGGAAGATCAGTTGTTGACGACTTTCCTCAACAAAGCTTATGACCTGAAGATCAAGTATGTACCGTTCAAGGGCGGCGGTCGTGTGGCCAAAGAGCTTGCTGGCAACCACTGCAACTCGACGGTCAACAACCCGTCCGAGCAGCTGGGCTTTTACGAAGCCGGCAAAACGCGTGCAATTGCATCCTTTACCCCGGGGCGGCTGCCGTTGTTCCCGGATGCGCCCACCTTTCGTGAGTTAGGCAAGGACTACGTCTACTTCATGCAGCGCAGCGTGGTCGGAGCGCCCGGCATGAGCGACGAGGCGGCCGCTTACTATCGTGACGTGTTCGCCAGGGTTTATGCCACCGACGAGTGGCAGGCCTACATGACCAAGAAGAGCCTGCAGGGCGGTTTTCTGACAGGGCCTAAGTTGAAAAACTACTGGGCCCGGGAAAAAGCGATTCACAAGGTCATATTGACGGATATCGGCGAGATCTGATCGCTTTGTCCTGCTGAATCAGGGCAGGCCGGGGGCTGCCATGCGCAGAGCCGAATTGCTGATGGCCCTGGTGCTGGGGGTCTTTTCAGCCTACCTGATGGTCAAGAGTGCGGAGCTCCCCATTGGCTGGATTCCCAACGAGGGGCCAGGCGGTGGGGCGTTCCCGTTCTGGCTGGCAGCCGGCATGTTGGCCTGCTGCGGCTGGATCGTGCTGCGCTGGCTGCGCCGCACGAGCCCACCGGCGCGCTCTACTGAACCCTACTTTGCCGTCGCCACGCGGCAAACTATCGTGATGGTGGTAGTGGCGCTGACCGCGATGGTCGGCGCCTTACACGTTATCGGTACGTACTTCGCAGTGCCGTTGTTCCTGCTTTTCTACATGCGCGCGATGGGTCGTCACAACTGGCCTTTGAGTCTGGCGGTCTCGGTGGCGACCCCGGTGGTCAGTTTCTTTTTCTTCGAGATCGCGCTGCGCATTACTTTACCCAAGGGCTACAGCGAGCCGTTGTTCTACCCGCTGTATGACCTTTTCATGTGAGACCGGACGACTGCAAATCACGCCGGGGGCGTGGCCAGCATCATGGAAATTTTTGAACTCCTGATCCAAGGCTTCGACATCGCCTTCCAGCCGCTCAACTTGGGGCTGGTCATTGCTGGTTGCGCGCTGGGGCTGTTCATCGGGGCGATGCCGGGCCTGGGCTCGGTCAACGGGGTGGCGATTCTGCTGCCGATGACCTTTCTGGTGCCGCCCACGGGGGCGATCATATTTCTGGCCGCGATCTACTACGGCGCCATGTATGGCGGTGCCATCAGCTCGATCATGCTGGGTATACCCGGCGCTTCGACTGCGGTGGCCACTACCTTCGACGGCCGGCCGCTGGCGCTGGCCGGCCAGGCAGACCGTGCACTGATAACGGCTGCTGCGGCGTCCTTCATCGGCGGCACGATCTCAGTAGTCCTGTTCACGTTGTTTGCGCCGCCACTGGCCGAGGTGGCGCTCGCTTTTGGCTCAGCCGAGGAATTCGCCCTGATGATGCTTGCTTTTGCGACCTTTATTGGTCTTGGCGGCGATGATATTCCCAAAACACTGTTCTCGATTTTTATCGGCCTGGTATTGAGTGCGGTGGGCCTGGACATCATCAGCGGTGAGCCGCGGCTCATCTTCGGTGGTCTGCCGGGCTTCTACCACGGCATCCACTTCCTGGTACTCGCTATCGGCATTTACGGTGTCGGTGAGATGCTCTGGACCATCGAGTCCAGCCACGGCGGCGTTAAAGTGTCGCAGGCCTCCTTTGGGTTGGGTCGCATCCTGGTCCATCTCAAGGGCCTGAAGAATTCGATCAAAGCCAGCCTGATGGGTTCTTTACTGGGGTATTTCGTTGGTATTTTGCCCGCGGCCGGGGCGACCCCGGGCTCGATCATGGCCTACGGCGTGGCTAAAACCATGTCCAAAGACCCCGATTCTTTCGGCAAAGGCAACATCGAGGGGGTGGCGGCGCCGGAGTCGGCCAACAACGCGGCCAGCACCGGCTCGATGCTGCCCATGCTGACCCTGGGCATACCGGGTTCGCCGACCACTGCGATATTGCTTGGCGGTATGGTGATCTGGGGCCTGGAGCCCGGGCCGATGCTGTTCGTCGAACACCAGGACTTTGTCTGGGGTCTGATTGCAAGTCTGTACGTGGCCAATTTCTTTGCCATGCTGATCAACCTGGCCTTCATTCCGGCCTTCATCGCCGTGCTGCGCATGCCGTTCACCATCCTCGCGCCCATCATTTTCGTGCTGTGCGTGGTCGGCGGCTTTGCCCCCACCCAGGACATGCACGATGTCTGGTTGATCCTGGCCTTCGGTTTGACCGGTTACCTGATGCGTAAGTTGGAATACCCCCTGGCCCCGGCAGTACTTGCCATCGTGCTGGGACCGCTCGCCGAAACCTCGATGCGCCAAGCCCTGTTGATGAGCGACGGCAGTTTGATGATTTTCTTCGAGCGGCCCATATCGGGCCCCATCATGGTTGTCGCCATTCTGCTCTTTCTGCTGCCGCTGGCAAAACACCTGCGTCGACGTCGGCGCACACCAGGCTAAACTGATGGCGGCCAAGAAAAAAAAGAAACTGAAAGCCCGCAACCCGGTCGCCCGGCACGCGCACAAGTTCAACAAGAGCGCCCCGCATCGGGACCGCACTGGCTACCAGCGCCGGCACCGGGTGGCTGAGCCGGGGGAGGAGTAGCAGCCGCACCAGGGCCGGCGTGGGCCGGTTAGGCGCAAACCGCTACATTTTGCATCTCGCTTGGGTAGACCCATGGTTTTTGAAGGAGAGACACAATGAATGATGATCTGTGGCAACTCGGCGCCTGTGAAATAGCACAGGGCATTCGCGAGAAACGCTTCAGTTGCGAGCAGGTCGTGGCCGCGGTCAGCGCACGCATAGCGGCCCTCAATCCGCGCCTTAATGCGGTAGTTGCCGATTACAGCGATGAGGCGCTGCTCGAGGCCAGGACCGCGGACCGGAAAATTGCCGAAGGTGAGGCAGTGGGCCCGCTGCACGGAGTGCCGGTCACCATCAAGTCCAACATCGATGTTGCCGGCAAGCCCACGCCCAACGGCCTGCCGGCTTTCAAGGACCTGATCGCGCCAGCCGACTCACCGGTGGTGAGTAACCTGAAAAAAGCCGGCGCTATCATTATCGGGCGCACCAACACGCCCGAGTTGTCGATGCGCCTCACCACCGATAATCCGCTACACGGGCGCACCTTCAACCCCTGGCATGAAAACGCCAGCCCCGGGGGTTCTTCCGGTGGGGCATCAGCTGCCGCAGCTGCCGGTTTTGGCCCCATCCACCACGGCAACGACATCGGTGGCTCGCTGCGCTGCCCGGCATCGAATTGCGGCCTGTCCACGCTTAAGCCCACCTTCGGCCGGGTGCCCACTTACCTGCCAACGGCCCCAGTCGAGCGCGGCCTGCTGGCGCAACTGATGTCGGTGCAGGGTGTTATCTGCCGCGAGGTGCGCGACCTGCGCCTGGCGATGAAGGTCTTGGCCCAGGGTGATGCGCGCGATCCTTTCTGGATGCCGGTACCGTTCGATGATTGGCCGCAGGAACCGGCGCCGCTGCGGGTAGGAGTAACCACCGAAGCCTATGGTCACCCGATCCACCCACAGATCCGCTCGGCGATTGAACGGGCGGCGGGCTATCTTGCCGATGCTGGCTATGCGGTGGAGCCCATTACCACGCCTTCGGTAGATGAGGCTGCGCAGGGATGGTTCCGCTACCTTGGCGCTGAGCTCGAGACTTTTCTAATGCCGGTTGCCCGCGAGCACGGCAGCGAGACCATCCAGCAAATATTCGAGTGGTACTTTCAGATGGGCAAGGTGGCGAATGCTGACGATTATCGCGTGGGCATCAAGGAGCGCAGTGCGATGACCCGGCAATGGAACCTGTTGCTGGAGACCTATCCGCTGGTGCTGTCGCCGTACTTTCTGCAGCCCACCCCAAGCTGGGACTGCGATGCACAGAGCCTCGAAGGCACGCGCGAGTTGTTTAATGCCGCCATCTACAGCACCGGTATCAACTGGCTCAGTCTGCCGGCCGGGGTCACGCCGATCGGCATGGTCGAGGGCTTGCCCACTGGGGTGCAACTGATTGGCCGGCGCTTTCGCGAGGACCTGGTGCTCGACGCCATGGCGGCAATCGAAGCCCGGGTCGGGATGCTGGTGCGGGAATTGTGGCAACGGCCCGACATGGCCTGACCACGGACCTATTGAAAACGCCCGCTGGCGCCCGCAACTACAAAGATATGGAAAACCACGAGCACGGCCGCGTAGTAGAACTGGGTGCCGAACGGCTCCAGGCCCTGTTGCTGAGCGATGCCGTAATGACGGCGTACTCGATCACCGGCAGCCTGTCGGCGGCAACGACTCTGTGCAGCAACCTGATCGATGCCGAGTTGCCGCACGAGTACCAGGCGGCCGCGGTGTTGTCCAAGTTGCACAGTATCGCAATGAGCCGGCCCAAGCACTGAGCCGCGCCCGCGCAACAACTGACCTAAACCTCGCGCAGGGTTGTCATCACCACACATGTCCGGAACACCGCGGCGCACTAATTTTCTGCGGCCGCTCTACCGCCTGGGTTGGCTGCTCATCTGGGGCGGCTGGCTGGCAGTACTGATCCTGGTAGTCCCGGTCGTGGCCCCGCCCGATGATGCTATCGGCTGGGTATTGCTCAGCATGCTGACGACCACGGGCGCCTATCTGTTGCACCGCTTGTGGGACTGGCATGTCATCGGCCGGCCGTTGCCGTGGGCGGGCCAGTCGGGAGATACCCCCGACCCACCACCCTGAGCCACCCGCAAAAGGAGATCGTTCTGAGCAAAGAGCCGGTGTTTCATAACTTCAGTGCTGCGCCAACCCAGGTGGCACCGTTCAGTCATGCCGTGGAATGTGACGGCTGGATCCAGTTGACCGGGCAGATGCCGACTGACCCGGATGACGATGCTGCAGCGCTGCCCGATGGTGTAGCAGCACAAACGCGGCGGGTGATGGACAACCTCGTGATCGTGCTCGAGGGCCTCGGGCTGGACCTGACCCATGTGCTGTCATGCCGGGTTTTTCTTACCGAGTTCAAACGCGACTACCAAGTGATGAACGAGGTGTACCAGTCCTATTTCCACCCTGAGCGGCTGCCGGCAAGAACCTGTGTGGGAGTGACAGGGCTCGCCCGGGACGCTTTGGTCGAGATCGATATGATTGTACGGCGCCCTTGACGGGTGCTCGGCGTTAGCGGCTGCGCCGAAAGCCTGTAACCAAAAGCAGTGCGCCGAGTGCCAGGTACCACAGCAGCGTCCACCACGGCATCGAAAGACCCATGAAACTCCAGGCCACGGCCGCACACTCGCCGGAGCCAGTCAGCGCTTTTTGCAGTGCCTGGGCGAGTGGCAGATTGGCCAGCATGAAATCGAGGCCCGGGCCACACTCGGGGATGCGGTCCGGCGGTAGCGACTGTATCCACACGTGGCGCGCGGCGATGGCGGCACCAGTCAGTGCCGCCAGAGCACCGAGCAAGGCATAGGCTTTGCGGCCAAAGCCGCGGGGATTGTGCAATGCCCCGACCAGCGCTACTGCCCCCAGCGCGGCAAAAGCAAGCCGCTGGAAAATGCACAGCGGGCACGGATCGAGAAACTCCCGAAACTGCAGCCAGTAGGCATAACCGAGGAGGCCTGCGCAGGCCAGAACTACCGCTATGCAAGCGACCCGGAAGAGTGATGAACGGGACGAGCGGCGCGGCATCAGTGAATGGTACTCGCGTTGTCGTCAACGCCAAGGCCGGCGCAGACGCCAGTGCCAGACCAGGTGCAAAATGACAGCAATGCCGCTGGCCCAGGCGATGTCGAGCACCCAGCGCACCGACGGCCCGTGGTAGAAAAAAGCGCCAACGCCACCGTCGTGCCCCAGATGCACACCAGCCGGTAGATGATGTCGACCATGCGCCTCATGGCTGCGACTCTAGCCGGATCGGCCGACCAATAACTTGAGCCCAGCGGGTTATTGAACGTTTGCCGAAGCGCACTGTGATTCAACTGCGCAGGTAAGAGGCACCGTTGACATCGATAATGGTGCCGGTCGAGAACTCGGCGCCGGCCGAAGCGAGAAACAGCACCGCATGCGCTACCTCGGCCGGTTTCGCTACCCGTCCCAGCGGACTCTGGTTACGCACACCATCGCCTTCGGCGCCGGCCAGGGTCGCAGCCGCCATATCGGTTTCGACGAAGCCCGGTGCCACGGCACCAACAAAGATATTGAGCGGCGCCAGGTGCTGGGCCAGCGACTGGGTCAGCGCGTTCAGGCCAGCCTTGCTGGCGCCGTAAGCGGGGCAATCCGGCTCGCCACGAAAAGCCCCGCGTGAACTGACGTTGACGATGCGTCCGCCACCATGGTTGCGCATGTGTTCGACTGCGCACCAGCATAGGTTGGCTGGCCCCGTGAGGTTGACGGCGAGGGTACGCTGCCAGGCGGTTTGCCATTCTTCGAACGACACTTCATCGACAGGGTGTGCCTCGAATATACCGGCGTTGTTGACCAGGATATCGAGCCCGCCAAGGCCAGCAATGGTTTGCCCAACGATCTGCTCGGCCACAGCAGCATCGGCGACATCGCCCGCGCACAGCATATGGCCTGTGCCGGCAAGTCCCGCAAGGGTACCCTGGGCCGCATCTTTATCTGAGCGACAGTGCACCGCGATCCGGGCGCCTGCGGCGGCAAACTGGCCGGCGACCTCTCGGCCAATACCGCGCGAGGCCCCGGTTACCAGAACTTTTTTGCCATCAAAACGCATGGTGGCCAAGCCTAACCCAATTGCGGCCACCGTGGTCGGGATTTCTGGCCCCGGGCGAGTTGTTGGCTCGGCGCCGGCTGCCGGCAGTACAGGCGTGTTGTTACCAGGGTGTGAACAAAAAGTCAGTCGTTCTCGGGGGAAATCTTTTCTTCGTCCGGGGCCAGAGCCAGGCCTTCGACCACGGTGGTATTGGGTGTACGGTGGAACACCTCCGGTGAGAGTTTCAGTTTGAGTGAGCGGCTGCCGCCGCCGAGAATGATGTAATCGCACCGCATTACCCGCTGATCGACCCACAGTGGCAGCGATTCGGGCAGGCCTAGCGCAGTGACGCCGCCGATCTCCATGCCGGTGAGCATGCGGGTCTCCTCGGCCGAGGCGAAGGAGATACGCCGTACGCCCATGGTTTTGCGCACCCGCTTGTTGACGTCCAGGCGGGTGTCTGCGAGCAGCACACAGGCCGCATACTGCCGGGGCTCGGATTTGCCTGCCACCACGATCACGTTGGCAGAGTTGGCGAGAGGCACGTCGTAGTGGCGGCAGAAATCCGCGGTGTCGGCAAGTGCCGGGTCGCACTCGAGGGTTTCGAAGGCCACGCCAAGCCCCTGCAGTGCTGCCAGCACCGCGGTACTGGTGTCGTCGGTCAAGGGTGGGTCGGCAGGGGTCATCGTACGGGCCGCTGATAATTCCCGGGTTCGATCCATTGTACCGGTGACCACGGCGCGTATACAGTAGTGCCTTGCCGCCGGCAGCAGCCTGGCCGACACCGCCACCAGGGATACCATGACCGACTACAGCACCATGCCCCGCAGCGACTCGCTGGACACTGGTTGAACCCGCTGCTGCCCAGCCATG
>Ga0207988_1000681_pt1 | contig 19428 bp, 13 predicted proteins | sample ETNtaG_11_FD_185773 | JGI IMG/M metagenome (GOLD analysis project Ga0207988, IMG submission 185773) | Marine microbial and viral communities from oxygen minimum zone, Eastern Pacific Ocean - ETNP201310SV74 (SPAdes) (version 2) | ecosystem: Environmental > Aquatic > Marine > Oceanic ...
CGACGTGGATTCAAATACAATACAAAAGGACAGAGTCAAATAGCTATCAGGGATAACAGCACTGATGTGAAACAGACAAGGGCAAGGTTTTGGGGGTACTGATGGCACCAGGTGCTGCATCTGCTAATAAGCAAATTGCTATTCCTCATCCCTTTGCGTTCAAAGACCCTCGTTGAGTTTTCGAGGCTCTGTTGTGGCAAATTCCATTTCACCCTTTAAAGAATACCCATCCGGGAACTTACAAGTTCCATATACAAGCATTAAATTTTACATAGTGAAATTTTTTCGCGAACCCTTCATCACCTGCCCAAAGGATGCATCGGAATGAAAGAGGACTTCAAAATGGCGTCACCCGTTTCCTTGAATGTTGCGGGCGATATCGCTGTGATCGAGGTTTCACACCCGCCTGTGAATGCCCTTTCGCAAGCGGTGCGCGCCGGACTGGCGGACTGTGTGTCGCGAGCGGCCAAGACAGAAGGCGTTCAGGCCATCGTCATCTACGGCGCTGGGCGAACATTTATCGCTGGCGCTGACATTCGTGAATTTGGCAAACCTGCGCTGGAGCCCTACCTGTCCGAAGTGATCAACAAGATTGAGGCCACGGCGAAACCCGTTGTCATTGCCTTGCACGGAACTGCGCTTGGCGGCGGGCTTGAAGTGGCTCTGGGTGGCCACTATCGGGTCGCTCTATCGAGTGCGAGGCTTGGCCTTCCCGAAGTAACCCTTGGTTTGATGCCTGGCGCCGGCGGGACCCAGCGCCTGCCAAGGCTGGCTCCTGTAGATAAAGCACTTGCGATGATCACAACAGGCCGTCAGATCGATGCGAAACAAGCGCTGGAGCTGGGGATCATCGACAGGATCGCCGATGGTGATGATGTGCGCACGGCGGGCATCGATTTTGCCAGGGAAGTGATCGCCCAGGGAAAGGGCGTACGCCCGACGAGCGCGCTTGCGTGTCATGCGGTTGATGCACAAGTGTTTGATGCGGCACGGGCCAAGCTCGCACAATCGGCCCGTGGTCAAATCGCACCGCAGAAATGTGTCGACGCCATTCAGGGGGCGGTGACACTGCCCTTTGCCGAAGGGCTTGCGCAGGAACGCGCATTGTTTCAGGATTTGATGCGCTCGGATCAACGCGTGGCCCTGATCCACGCGTTCTTCTGCGAACGTCAGGTCGGCAAGCTTCCCCAAATCCAGGGCGTGAGGGCGCGGCAACTCGCCACTGTCGGGGTCGTTGGTGGCGGCACGATGGGTGCAGGCATAGCGGTCAGCGCCTTGCTGGCGGGGCTGCGTGTAACCCTCGCCGAGCGCGATGAAGATGCCCGCGAGCGCGCAGGTGCGACCGTCTCGAAACTGCTGATGGGATCTGTCAAACGCAACAAACTGAGCCAGGGCCAATACGATGCCATTATGGCCGGTGGCTTCAAGAGCACAACGGACTATGCTGATTTTGCCGATGCCGATGTGGTTATTGAGGCGGTGTTCGAGAACATGGAGGTTAAAAAGGAGGTCTTCGCCAGGCTGGATGCGGTATGCAGACCCGACGTGATCCTGGCGTCCAACACTTCTTATCTGGACGTCAATGCAATCGCAGCCATGACATCGCGGCCCGAAGATGTGATCGGGCTGCACTTTTTTTCACCCGCCCATGTGATGAAGCTGTTGGAGGTCGTGGTCGCCGACAAGACCTCGCCCGAGGTCGTTGCCACAGGATTTGCTCTGGCAAAGGTTCTGCGCAAGGTTGCCGTGCGTTCAGGTGTTTGCGACGGGTTTATCGGCAATCGGATCCTGTCCTATTACCGCAAGGCGCTTGATGGCGCGGTGATGGCCGGGGCCAGCCCCTTCGATGTCGATCGCGCCCTGGTGAATTTTGGCCTGGCCATGGGGCCTTTTGCCGTTGGCGATCTGGCCGGGCTCGACATCGGCTGGGCAACGCGCAAACGCCTGGCCCCCACGCGCGATCCGCGTGAAGCCTATGCCGAGTTCTCTGATCGTCTGTGCGAGATGGGCCGGTTCGGGCGTAAAACCGGCCGGGGTTTTTACATCTACGAAGATGGGAAATCTGCACCTGATCCGCAAGTGGATGAAATCATTGTCGCAGAACGCGCCGCTAAAAAAATCGATGCCCGGCCGATTTCTGACCAGGAGATCGTCGACCGTTATATGGCGGCGATGGTAAACGAGGCCGCGCGCGTGGTGGAAGAAGGCATTGCCCTGCGCCCGCTGGATGTCGACGTGGTCTTTTTGAACGGCTATGGGTATCCGCGCTGGCGTGGCGGGCCGATGCACTATGCAGATACCGTGGGCCTCGACAAAATCCTGAACGATATCAAGGCATTTGCCGCAGAGGACGATTTTCTCTGGAAACCCGCGCCGCTGTTACAGCGGCTGGTGGCGAAGGGTGAGGCCTTTGCCAGCCTGAACCCATAAGGACCAAACACATGAAACAAGCCGTCATCGTCTCAACCGCACGCACAGGGCTGGCCAAGTCTTATCGCGGCGCCTTCAACGAAACCCACGGCGCCACGATGGCCGGTCATGCGATCGAGCATGCTGTCACGCGTGCCGGGATCACCCCGGACCTGTTGGAGGACGCCTTTCTCGGCTGTGGCTATCCCGAGGGCTGGACTGGCAGTAACATCGCCCGCCAGGCGGTGATCCGGGCCGGATTGCCTGTCAGTGTGGCGGCAACCACGGTGAATCGGTTCTGCTCGTCCGGTCTGCAGGCGGTAGCGATGGCCTCGCACGCGATCGTGCAGGAAGGTGCGCCGGCAGCGATTGCCGGAGGGGTCGAGAGCATCAGTCAGATGCCTCCCAGCCGCCCGCCGCAGGCGCAGGAAAGCTGGATTGTCCAGAACAAACCGGACATCTATCTGCCGATGATCCGGACCGCCGATATCGTCGCCAAACGCTACGATGTCAGCCGCGAGGCGCAGGACGAACTGTCGCTGCAGAGCCAGAAGCGCACCGCCGCCGCGCAGTCCGCCGGAAAGCTGGATGATGAAATCGTTCCGATTACCGTAACCCAGGCTTTCAAGGATAAGGAAACCGGCGAGGTGACCCGTAAGGAGGTCACCTTTGGTATGGACGACTGCAACCGTCCCAACACAACGCTTGAGGCGCTCGCCGGCTTGGCACCGGTGCAGGGCGATGGATACTTCGTGACGGCCGGAAACGCCTCGCAATTGTCAGATGGCGCGGCGGCTCTGGTGGTGATGGATGCCAACGTGGCCGAACGCGAAGGGATCGAACCGCTGGGTGCCTTCAAGGGCTTTGTCGCCGCCGGTTGCGAGCCCGACGAAATGGGCATTGGCCCGGTCTTTGCCGTCCCGCGCCTGCTGGAGCGTCACGGACTGAAGGTCAACGATATCGATCTATGGGAGTTGAATGAAGCCTTTGCCAGCCAGGCCCTTTATTGTCGGGATCACCTGAAGATCGACCCCGATGTCTGCAACGTCAACGGCGGCTCCATTGCGATCGGTCACCCCTTTGGCATGACCGGTGCCCGAATGACCGGACACCTTCTGATAGAAGGCAGGCGTCGCGGTGCCAAGTTGGGTGTGGTGACGATGTGTATCGGTGGTGGTATGGGTGCTGCTGGTCTGTTTGAGATTTTCTAAGGGGCCTGAGCGTGGATTTAAGCTATACCCAGGAACAGCAAGAATTCCGCAAGGAAGTACGCGAATTTCTGGCAGAAAATCTGCCGTCTCGTATCAGTGAGAAAGTGCGTCTGGGCAAACGCCTGGTCAAGGGCGATACGCAAGAATGGAGCGCCATGCTGAACGCGCGTGGCTGGCTGGCGGCCAACTGGCCCAAACAATATGGCGGCGCAGAATGGGATGCCGTGCAGCGCCAGATTTTTGAAGAAGAGACGTGTCTGGCTCACGCACCGCGTCTGGTACCTTTTGGCCTGACGATGCTGGCGCCGGTTCTACTGGCCTTTGGTACTGAGGAGCAACGCCAGCGCTTTCTGCCCCGCATCCTGAGTGGCGCGGATTGGTGGTGCCAGGGGTATTCCGAGCCGGGCGCAGGGTCGGACCTTGCCGCCCTGAAAACCACCGCGGTGCCAGATGGCGATCATTATGTCGTCAACGGCCAGAAGACCTGGACTACGCTGGGCCAGCACGCGAACTGGATCTTCTGCCTTGTACGCACCAGTGCCGATGTGAAGAAACAGTCGGGCATTTCCTTCTTGCTGATCGATATGGAAACGCCCGGCGTCACCGTGCGACCCATTGTCCTGATCGATGGCCAGGCAGAGGTGAACGAGGTTTTCTTCGACAACGTGCGTGTGCCGGTCGAAAACCTGGTGGGCGAACAGGACAAGGGCTGGACCTATGCCAAATATCTGCTGACCCACGAGCGCACCAGCATTGCCGGCGTGGGCTTTTCGGATGCGGCACTGGCCACGCTCAAACATGTCGCCGCGCATACCATGGCCGGGGGCAGTCCGCTGGACCGAAACCCGCATTTTGCAGCCCGGATGGCGCAGGTGGAAATCGACCTGATGGCGATGCGCACAACCAACCTGCGGGTGGTGAGCGCTGCTGCCAAAGGACAAGCGCCGGGGGCCGAAAGCTCGATGCTCAAGATCAAGGGCACGATCCTGCGCCAGGAGCTGACGTCACTGTTGCGCCGCGCGGCAGGGCCTGATGCGATGCCCTATCTGCCCGAGTTTCTGGAAGGTGGCGACAACACCGACCCATTTGGGCCAGAGCACGCGCCTTCAGCCGCGCCGACTTATTTCAACATGCGTAAATTGTCGATCTTCGGCGGCGCGAATGAAATTCAGCGCACGATCATTGCCAAAGCAATCCTCGAACTGTGAAAGGCGGGTAGACATGGATTTCAACCTGACAGAAGAACGGGCCATGTTACGCGACATGCTGCAGCGGTTTCTTGGCGAGCGCTATGACCACGACGCGCGCCGTAAGTTGATCGCCTCGGGTGCGGCCTATGATACGGATATCCTGACCGAACTGGCCAAGCTGGGCATCCTCGGTGCGATGTTCAGCGAAGATGACGGCGGCTTTGGCGGCACGGGGTTCGACCTGCTGGTCGTCTTCGAAGAGCTCGGGCGCGCAGGCACGATCGAACCTGTAGTGGGCTCGGCTGTTCTGGCCGGTGGTTTGCTGGCCGAGCTCGGCAACGCATCACAGAAAGCCCTGATCGGACAGGTGATCGGTGGCGTAACTGTTCTGGCGCTGGCCCATGGTGAGCCGCAATCGCGATATGACCTCAGCCATGTCCACACCACCGCACAGGCAGATGGCGGTCAGATTGTTCTCAATGGCACCAAGACCCATGTGATCAACGGGGCTCAGGCCGAAACATTGGTGGTGTCTGCACGGGAAAACGGCACAAAGGATGATGAGGTGGGGATTTCCTTGTTCCTTGTGCCACTTGCCTTTGAAGGCGTGACCTGTATCGACCATCGCAATGTTGACGACACCTCGGGCGCGCGGATCGTCTTTGACAATGTGCGCCTTGCCGAAAGCGACCGTCTGGGAAAGGCAGGCAATGCATTTGTTGCGCTCGAGACCGCAACCGCCCGCGCGACCCTGGCGGTTTGCGCCGAAGCGGTCGGGGCCATGGAGGCGGCCAAGGCGCTGACTGTGCAGTACCTGAAGGAACGCAAGCAGTTTGGTGTGCCGATCGGAAAATTCCAGGCGCTGCAGCATCGCATGGTGGATGTTCTGATCGAGATCGAACAGGCGCGGTCTGCGGTGGTCAATCTCGCCGGGAACCTTGAGGCCGAGCGCAATATTCGCGAGCGTCATGTCAGCGCGACAAAGAACTTGATCGGTCGGGTTGGTGCCCTGGTGGCCGAAGAAAGCATCCAGATGCATGGCGGCATCGGCATGACGGATGAATATGCGCTTTCGCACCTTGTCCGACGCCTGACGATGATCGATCATCTTTTTGGAGATGTAGATCATCACCTGGAGCGTTTCATCACGCTCAGCGCGGCCTGATCCATGGCTGAGGCAAACCATCGCCGTGAGCCGCTGGCGCTGTCGCGCCTGTTGGGCTTTCGCGTAGAGGTCTATCCCGAACACAAGCAGGCGCATTGCCTGCTGGACGCCTCCGAAGTGCATGTAAACCGCAGTGGCGTGGTGCATGGCGGTATATCGGCAACGTTGCTGGATACGGCCAGCGGCGTCACTGCAAGCCTGACCGTGGATGACAGCGGACTCGCCCCGTTTACCACCGTTTCGTTGAACATCAACTATATAGCCGCTGCGCGCCCCGGTATGTTACGCGCCGAGGGTCGCCTTACCGGCGGCGGACGGGTGTTGACCTTTGTTGAAGGTACGTTGACTGATTCCGAGGGTCGACTGATCGCTACCTCCACCGGTGTGTTCAAACGTTTGCGCGAGCGACAGGGGGAAACATCATGAGTAAGCGCTTTCGACGCGCGCGAAATCGATACCGCATTGCGCAGGCAGTCGCTGCGCAATACCATCCGCTCGTTACGCAGTGAAACGACCGATCTGGCGTCGCCTCTGGAGTTGGAGAACCCAGGTATCGATATTCAGGTGCTGATCAAACAGCCTTTGGCGCTGTTGGGTGCAATGCCTGTGCAACGGGCGACATCACACATGGGATCCTGTCGGCTGGGCACGCGTTTGGTTTTGTCTACAAGGCCGAGTCCATGATCGAGATTATTGCGTGTGTCGAAGCCGGCCGCATTTGGCACTTGGCCGTCTGAATGACGCTCTCTGACAGTCTTGGGGGGTAATGGTGCAAACCCGGATACATGATTTTCTCAACGAAGCGGTCACAGCCAAAGGTGCGGAACAGGCCCTGATCGATTTTGCAGACCGCACGTATAGCTGGGACGAGCTGCAAACTGCGGTCGATGATGCCGAAGCTGAGTTGAAAGAGGTTGGGCTACGGCCCGGTGACCGCGTCGTGCTGGTCTTTGAAAACTGCATCTCAGTCGCGGCCTTTATTTTTGCCGCAAGTCGCATGGACGCCATTGTCGTAGTCGTGAACGCCCGGCTGACCGGGGCGGAGCTGGAAAGGATAATTGCCCATAGTGATCCCAGCGCCGTTGTTTTCTGCACCCAAGCCTCCGACACGGCTCAGGCGCATAGCGTCGAATGTAGTGCAACCAAGGTGTACGGCGCCTTCGTAGAGGCGGCGATATTCAAACGTGCGAGCAGCACGCCTGAGCCGGTTTTTTCCGCACCGTCCGAACAGGTTGCAATCCTGCTTTACACCTCGGGTACGACTGGGGCGCCAAAGGCGGCAATGCTGACCCATGGAAACCTGATCGCGGCGGCCCATGCCTCGGCCAAGGTGCGCGACATGGCGGCTACCGATATGTGTTATCTGGCGTTGCCACTGTCGCATATTTTCGGTCTGGTCACCTTTCTTGCGGTGTGTTCGGCCAAAGCGGCAATGCGTCTGGAGGCTAAATTCTCTGTTGAGCGGCTGTATGACGCTTTACAAAGTAATGTGACCCATCTGCCGGCGGTACCGCAGATGCACGCGCATCTGTTTCACTATGTCCACGAACAAAACAAACCCGCCTGCAACCGCGGCGTGCTGCGCTACGTCTCCTCGGGCGGCGCACCGCTGGATCCTGTCTGGAAACGTGAAGCCGAGGCTTTTTATGGCTTGGCTCTACAAAACGGCTATGGCCTCACCGAATCAGCTGCTGGTGTCTGCCTGACGGTCAACAAGTTGGGCGACCCGGATATCAGCGCCGGCCGGCCGATGCAGGGATGCGTCCTGAAACTCGATATGCACTCTGTGGGGGCAGAGCCAGACAAGGGAATAGGTGAGATCCTCATCGGTGGTCCTCAGGTAATGAAGGGGTATTTCCGGGACGCTGACGAGAGCGCAAAAGTTTTGACGGATGACGGGTTTTTTCGCACCGGCGACCTGGGGCGCTGTGACGAAGAAGGAAGGTTGCATATTGCAGGTCGCTCGAAAGAGTTGATCATCCGATCAGGCTTCAACGTTTATCCGGTTGAGGTCGAAGCCGCGCTGACAGATCATCCCGAAGTTATTGTTGCCGGGGTTGTGGGGCGCGCAGTAAGCGGGAACGAAGAGGTGTTGGGCTTTGTCAAGATTGCCCCTGACTGCACTTTGACCGAGGCAGATCTAAAAGCCTTTGTGCACGACAAGCTTGCTCCCTACAAGCGTCCGTCGCGAATCATTCTGGCGCCAGATCTGCCTGCAGCGCCCACTGGAAAGATCCTGAAATCCAAATTAATCGACTTTTTTTCCCAAGACCTGGGTAACCCGCAGGAATCTGGAACTGGAGGCGGGACCTAAACCGGCGCAAAACAGTCATTTGGTGTTGTATCAACTGTTGTCGCAGAATCATTTTCGACATGGTTGCTTAATGCCCGCTGTGATCGGGCTGTGATCGGGCTGTGACAAGGGCACTCCTGCCATCACGTGGAGTCATGTTTGTGGCTGTCACTTTTGCGAGCAGCGCAGGGTATCGTGTGACTGCCGGGTGGCTTGGGCGCTTGCAAAAAGCGACAGCACAGGTGACGCCGCGCAACGCGGATTCAATACAGAAAAAAGAGCGAACTGGCTAATTAGAGATAACAACTGCGATATGAAACAGGCAACACCATGGTTTTAGCCCTGCTGATGCGCGAGGCGCCGCATCTGGTAAAAGCCAATTGGGGTTCCTGATCAGGTCATCATTGCAGTACAGATTATCTTAGCAGCCCTTGAAATTGGGTGGCCGGCGTTGCGCCATTGCTTGCACGCCTTCCTGGAAATCCGCACTCGCACGCAATCGACTTTGTTCTGCCAGTTCATGTTCGGTTGCCCCGACAACCGCTTGCGCAAGACCCTCGCGCAAGGTGCGCCGGATAGCGTGCACTGCTAATGGAGCGGACATGGCAATCTCGCTGGCCAATGCGAAGGCACTTTGGCGCACCTCAGAGTGTGGTACCAGTTCATCGGCAAGCCCAATGGCATGTGCCTTGGCTCCGGAAATCCGCCGCCCGGTGAGTAGCAGCAAGCTGGCATGGCTCGTACCCACCAGGCGCGGCAACGTCACGCTAAGACCAAAACCCTGGTGAAAGCCCAGGCGGGAAAAATTAGCCGCAAAACGGGCTTCTGCACAGGTCACGCGATGGTCTGCCGAACAGGCCAGCCCCAGGCCGCCACCGACAGCCGCACCCTGGATTGCGGCGATTACAGGTTTTTCGGCCTGAAAAATGCGCGCGGCTTCGCGGTAGATATTGCCCGCCTGAGTATCCAGTTGTTCTTGCCCCCACGAGTCCCGAGCTGAGAAATCGGCGCCGGCACAGAAATGCTTGCCTTCTGAACACAGCACGATGGCTCGGCAATTACTGTCTTGATCAAGCTTTGCGTATGTGTCTGCAATCTGACGAATTAACTCGAGATCAAAAAAATTATTCGGTGGCCGGTGGATTTCAACCGTCGCCACGTAGTCGGTGATTGTGACGCTGAGTTCTTCGCGTATCGCTTCGGACATTGTCAGTTCTCCAGATTATTTTTCTACAAAGATGTCAGGAGTGGATCAGTTGCTGTCGGGCGGTGCATCGGCGCTGCGAGTAGTAATCAGCGCGTCGGCTACAGTGATGCCCTTGCCCGGCGCATGGACTATTACAGGATTAAGATCCAGCGTGCCCAGCACTGCTTCGTTGGCGAGGCTGAATTGGCTGACAGTTACCAGCAAATTCACCAGTGCATCCATGTCGCCGCCGCTTTGCCCGCGCACGCCTTTGAGGAGAGGCATGCAGCGCAACCTGCTGACCAAGGCCTTGGCCTGGCGGTGACTCACAGGCAGTGGGGTGGTCACAATGTCGTTGAGCACCTCGACCAATATGCCACCACTGCCTACAGACAATAGCAGTCCAAAGTCATGATCGTGGTGCACTCCGACAATGAGTTCGATACCGAAGCCGGCCATGCGCTCCACGCGAACCCCATCAATCCGGGCATCGGAAAACTGGTCATGAGCCGATTGAACCATCGCGGTATAGGTTGACGAGATAAGTGCTGGCTCGACCAGATTGAGCGCAACCCCTGCGGACTCTGTTTTGTGCGGAATATCGCGTGACTGCAATTTCAATGCCACCGGCAGACCAAGTTCCGCTGCCGCGGTTACCGCGCCTGCGGCCGAAGTCGCGAGTACTCCCAAAGGGCAGTCGACCCCTGCCCGGGCCAGAACTTCCTTCGCCTGGTGCTCGGTATACATTGCAGTTTCTGGATCGAGAACTGCATGCTGTGAATCTGCCTCGCCGATCACGCTCTCGTGCGGATCAAAATTATCCAGGAACACCGCATAGTCCGCCATGGCTTTAATTGCCTGGGCCGTGTTGGACATGTTCTCTAGACAGGGAAAACCGGCCTGAGCCAGCAGCTCGACTGCACGCGGATGAGCCCGGGTGTAAGCACAAAAGATAATCGGTTTTTCAAGGCTTTGGCCGAGCTGGACCAACGCATCGAAATCAGATTCTATATAGGTGGGATGGGCGAGAGACCCCACAACCAGTAGTGCATCAATGCTTGGCGACGCCGCCAAGATTTCAAGCACCGGTGCGTAACCGAGCTTAAAGATAACCTGTGCAGTGACGTCGACCGGGTTTCGCGAAGCACCGTACGCCGGCAGTATGGCATCGATTTTTGCGCGGGTTACGCAGTCGAGCTCCGGCACATGAAGCCCGTGCATGTCGCACTGATCTGCAAGCCAGGCACCGGCACCACCCGAAGGTGTGAGTATGCCTACACGTGTGCCGCGCGGCAGGTGCTCGTGGAAATACGCGAACGCCGCAGCCACATCTATCATATGGTCACTGTCGTTGCCGTTAACGATGCCATAGCGTGAAAACACCGCTCTGTAGGCCGAATGTGATCCAGCCAACGAAGCTGTGTGTGAAACCGCCGCCGCCGCAGCTGCCTCGGAATGTCCAACCTTGGCAATGATCAGCGGTTTTCTTAAACGCGCTGCTCGCGAAGCGATGGGGGCGAGCCGGCGTGGTTGGGCAAAGCCCTCAATAAACATCAGCACCACTTTGGTCGCATCATCGTCAATCAGGTATGACAGGACATCCAGTGCATCAAGGCCCGCTTCGTTGCCCGTTGTCACAACGAAACTGAAAACCAGCCCTTTGGGGCGACCGCGGTTAAAAAATGAGAAACCGACGCCGCCGCTCTGTGAGATCACCGCTATGCCAGCACTGCGAGTGCCCTTGGCATGCAGGCCGCCCTCTACCTGAACTACTGTCGGACTGAAACTCGCGGCAAGCGGCATCTGTCCATTGAGAAAGCCTTCGGCATTCGGGCCGATAATGGCCATACCAGAGCGTACTGCAATATCGCTGATGGCCTGTTGCCGCACCCGGCCAGTGTCACTGTTCTCCTCTGCAAAGCCTGAGCTAATGATGACTGCGGCGTGGATTCCTTTAGACACGCAGGCTTGCAAAGCGTCAATCACGTGCTTCGCTGGGATGGTAATGATTGCGAGGTCGACAGGTTGTGGCAGATCGCTCACGCTCGGGTAACAGGCAAGATCGCGGATTTTGCTGTGGCTGCGGCTGACTGCGTAGATTGGGCCGGGAAAAGCGTGCTCCAGAATCGCATCAACCATTCGCCCACGAATAATTTTCGCATCGGAGGAAGCGCCGATCAGTGCGATCGACTTTGGCCAGAATAGTGCCTCCAGGGCGTCTGTTGCCGTGTGCTTCAACGCAGTCCAAGACCGCGGGCAATGATACCGCGAAGAATTTCGCGGGTGCCGCCCTGAATAGTCAGTTTGGGGGCAAACAACGTTGCCTGGTGGATCAACGCCTCCAAGTGCTCGCGCTCACCCGCTTCGCCGATGATATCAGGCACCAGATCGCGCGCGACGCCCGGCAATGCCTGTTCCCAATTGGTGCCCATCTCCTTGACGACAGCAGCTTCGACTTCGGGCACCTTGCCATCGCTCAACATGCCGGCCACTGAAAGGGACATCTGCCGCAACGTCGATAACTGCGCGATCAGTCGTCCGATACCTTCGGCACTTCTTTGCTCGGGATCGCGGCCCGCAGCATGGACCAACCCGTACAGGACCGCAAATGTTTCAAGGAACCGTTCCGGTCCGCTGCGCTCGTAGGCGAGCTCGTTGGTGGCCTGTTTCCAGGCATTATCGACCTCGCCAATGATATGGTCGCTGGCAACAAAAACATCGTCAAAGGTGACTTCATTGAATTCATGTGCGCCGGTCAGATTGTGGATTGGGCGCACGTTGATGCCCGGTGCATCCATCGGAATCAGAAATTGTGTCAATCCATGTCGGCGGTTGCTATCGAGCGCTGGTGCTGTTCGCAGTAGAGCGATTATGTATTGGGATCGATGAGCATTACTGGTCCAGATCTTACGGCCATTAACCAACCAGCCTTCAGCAACTGGATCAGCACGCGAGCGCAGCGAGAAAAGATCGGATCCGGAATCCGGCTCGCTCATGCCGATGCAAAAATAGCACTCGCCGGCAATAATCTTAGGAAGCACCATTTTTTTGACCGCAGTGCTACCGTAGCGTATCAACATCGGACCGCTCTGCCGATCGGCTACCCAGTGCGCCCAAACCGGGGCGCCTGCGGCTATCATTTCTTCGGTCACCACAAACCGTTCGAGAAAAGTGTGTTCGCCGCCGCCATATTCGCTTGGCCAGGTCATACCGATGAACCCCGCGTCGCCACACAACCGACTGAACTTCGGCGAGTGATCGGTCATACCAAAGCCGTTTGGTATAAAACTCCCAGCGCTCGCTTGCCGGTGAAGAAATTCACGCACGCGTTTGCGCATAGCTTCTGCCGCCGCGGGCAATTGGACTGGGTCAAACTGTATTGCGCAAGCCATTAATAAGTCATTAAAGTGTGGCGCTGAATCAAGGTTAGAATCCTGATTCTCCGCTATTTACTGCCCAAGGCCAACTCAGTGGACAACCAGACTCTGAACGGTGGATAAATGATTCAAGCTGACCCACTGATTATGGCAACGCTCGATAAATTGCTGGCAGATCAATGTTCGAACGATGTCGTTAATGCGGCGGACAACGGTCAGTGGCCCGAAACACTGTGGCAGTCTCTGGAGGCAACTGGTCTCAGCCGGGCCTGGATATCCGAGGCCGCCGGTGGCGGTGGCGCTTCACTTGCAGATGGTTTCGCGATCGCCCGCCTAAGTGGGCACCATGCGACCCCTGTTCCTCTGACCGAAACACTGCTCGCAAGCTACCTGCTGGCAGCCGCTGGGCTGGATGTTCCAGCGGGCCCCATGACGGTTGCACCCGTTTACGGCGACGCCACTTTGCCTGCCGTCGCTAACGGTCGGTTTTCTGGCAATGTTCAGCGTTTGCCGTTTGCCCACAGCGCGCAGCATGCTGTGTGCACCGTTACTCTCGAATCCGGTGTCGGACTGGCCTTGTTTGATCGTAATGCCTGGCGAGTCGGTGAGGCGACCGGGGCTGCTCGGGGCATTGATGCAGATGTGACGTTTGATGGAGCGCCAGTTGCCATTGCCACCGAAGGTGACTGGGGAGATGCCTTACTGCTAATGGGCGCTGCCTTGCGATCGCAACAAATGGCGGGTGCGCTTGCGTATATCCTGGCCCAGTCCAGCGACTACGCACAGACGCGAACCCAGTTTGGGCGAGCTATCGTCAAGTTTCAGGCAGTGCAGCACAACCTGGCGATTCTTGCTGGTGAAGTGGCGGCGGCCAGTGCCGCAGCCGATGCCGCGATGAAAACAATAATCCAATATGGCCTGACAGATCCCCGTACCTTCATGGCGGTCGCCTCGGCCAAGATTCGTGCTGGCGAAGCGGCGAACGCCGGTGCGGCGATCGCGCATCAAGTTCACGGTGCAATTGGATTTACCCGCGAGTACAGCTTGCACCACAGGACCCGTCGGTTATGGACCTGGCGTGATGACTTTTTACCGGAACGGGTCTGGGCAGCGCGACTCGGACAGTTTGTCTGTGACCAGGGCGCGGATGACCTGTGGCCAACGTTAACTTCGATTTAAGACCCAGAATGGCAACTCACCCCGGAAGACCTGGCTGATCTTTGCACCGCAGAACACCGCTCGGTAACTGCAGGCGCTTGAACGCATCTAAGCTTTTATCTACCGCGCCCGCATACTCCCATCCCAGGCCGAGATTGCAAAACTCCATTCTTTAAGGATGCCAGGGTCACCCTGCCTGGTGGCCCGCTGGATTCTTTAAAAGAATTGGCGACATCGGGCAGCGAGAGAAATCTTTTTCTTTCGGGCGCACAGTCAGTTGAGACAAACAACGGCACATCTTCTGCGGGCGCAGGACCAACAGCCGCCGAGTAGTCGCTCATGTTGAGATAAGCGTTGAGCGGCCTGGATAGGTCAGCATGGTTAGCACAATGATCCGGAAAATTTAAAAAGACGTTGTTTTGGTATGTGGGGTGATCTACCCCCAGCACCGAATAGCACTGGTTGCAGTAGATCCGGGTAGATTCTCCAGTACTGCGCAGCTTAAAAGCCTTCATCTGAGCCTTTCCTGCAACGCCAACAATGCCGGATCGAAGATAAAAAAGACGTGGCAATGGCTCAGGCTTGGCACCGCCATGCTCATGCCCCACTAAAGCGCCTGACGGCAATCAACGCACCCACAACGCAGAAAAAGCGTGGTGGCTTTATCGGCAATAGTCAAGGCACATTTGCCGCACTGGCATTCGATCAGGGCTTCTTGATTCTGGTCAGTTATTACAAGCGATGGCGGCAATCAATTCAGCGCCACGCCCTCAAGCGTGATGCGGTGCATGATGCGCCGGTGGCCCTGGTAGTCGTTCATGGCGTAGTGCCATGTGGCGCGGTTGTCCCAAAAGGCAATGGAGTCCGGCTCCCAATGAAAGCGGCAGGTGAATTCCTGGCGCGCACCATGGGCGTAGAGCAAATCCAGAATAGGTTGCGATTCCTCAACAGTCCAGTTGTCAAAGCGGACGGTGAAATCGGCATTAACGTATAGCGCTTTTCTTCCCGTCAGCGGATGGGTGAGCACCACCGGATGCAGAGCATCCTGGGTCGCCTGGCCCGGGTTGGCGAGGCGCCCGTCTTCGTAGTGCTCGCTGTCGGTGACGCTGTAGCCAAAGGCATGGCGGCTGGAATGCCAGGCCTTGAGATCTGCGAGCATTTTTTTCATGTCTTCCGACAGGGCCTGGTAGGCCAGATACATACTGGAGAACAGGGTATCGCCACCAACGGTTGGCACCTCACGGGCACACAGTATCGAACCCATGGCCGGAATCAGGTCGTAGGAATGATCCGTATGCCAGGTACCGCCAATGTTCTCTTTCTGGTCTGCTTCCTTTATGACCTGGGCGATCTGCGGGTAACCATCGAGGGGTTTGAAAAAACGGTTTACGTTAATTGCACCCCAGCGTTCGGCCAGAGCGATGTGCTGCTGTGGGGTGAGGTTCTGATCCCGAAAAAAGATCACTGAATAGCGGCCAAAGGCATCTTCGAGTTCTGCCATGGCGTGCTTGCTTGGCTCTTTGGATAGATCAACCCCGCTGATCACGGCGCCAAGCGCTGCTGACTGGGGTGTGACTTCAATCTCTTTGTAGTCCATCGCATCCGTCGTCACGTTAGCTACACCTCGGCTTTGATTATAAGTTCATCCGAGTCGGCGCCATTCAGGTTGTTGGGTAGCTTCCAGTACAATCACCCCATTCGCTTAGGGGGGCGGCATGTATTTCGACTTAAGGCTCTGGGGTTTTACCAGAGGCGTGCGCTTGCGCATATTCGGCTCAGTGGCGATTGGCGTTGTGGCTGTATTGTTTGGTATCGCCCGTCTGGCTTTGCTGGGCTGGTTGATCGCCCGGGTTTTCGCCGGGGCGCCCCTTAACGATCTGATCCTTCCATTTATAGGTGTGGCCGCCGTTATGGTGGTTCGTGGTTGGCTTGAATACCTGCGCACGATGGTGGCGCACAATACTGCGGCGATAGTCCAGGTACATCTGCGCCGGGTGATCTTCGATCAGGTTACGCAGTTGGGCCCGGCGCATTTTGGGCTTGAGCGAACGGGGGACGCCATTGTGGCAATGGTCGAAGGCGTCGAGCAGCTTGAGATCTATTTCGGGCAGTATCTGCCACAGTTAGTCGTCTCGATCCTGACGCCGTTTCTGATCTTTGCGGTGGTGGCCTTTTTTGATGTGCCCATCGCGCTGGTGATGCTGATCGCCGCGCTCTTCACACTGGTGGCACCGCAGATCTTTCACCACTGGGATAAAAAGAGCAGCCTCGAACGGGGCCGGTCTTACACCGCGTTTGCGGCAGAGTTTTTAGATTCTGTGCAGGGCCTTGCCACCTTAAAGGCCTTTGGCCAGAGCAAGGCGCGGGCGAAGAAGCTTAAAACCCGGGCTGAGGATCTTTTTCGCTCCACTATGTGGGTGCTGGCCACCAACTCACTGGCCCGCGGCATTACCGATACGGGAATTACCCTGGGCGCCGCGGCGACCCTGGCTTACGGAGCTTTTCGGGTAAGCGACGGCGATATGAGCCTTGCCGTGTTGCTCATGGTGCTGATGCTGGGAGTGGAGGTGTACCGCCCGCTTCGCGATATGCGCTCGTTGATGCACAACGGCATGCTGGCACAGGCCTCGGCGCAGACGATCTTTCAACTGCTCGATGCCAGGCCCATCGTCACCGAAAAATCCACAGCCACACCGGCGGACACTTTAAGCCCCACGGTGTCGTTTGAAGAGGTGAGCTTTGCCTACCCCGGCGGGCGCCGTGCTGCCCACGAGGGCTTAAGCTTTACGGTCAACGCTGGCGAGCGAGTGGGTTTTGTAGGCCCAAGCGGTGTCGGCAAGTCATCCATCGTGCGTTTATTGCTGCGCTTTTATGATCCGGATAATGGGGCGGTCAAGATTGGTGGCTACGATCTGAAAGATCTCAGTTTTGATGATATCCGCGCGCAGATCGCGGTGGTCAATCAGGATACTTATCTTTTTCATGGCACAGTAGCGGATAACCTGCGGGTGGGTAAGCCAGATGCAACGCCGGCCGAGTTAGAGAAAGCCTGCCAGGCTGCCAACGCCCATGAGTTTGTTGCTCTTTTGCCCCAGGGCTACGACACCGTTATCGGTGAAAGAGGAATACGCCTGTCAGGCGGGCAGCGCCAGAGGATTGCCATTGCCCGGGCTATTTTGCGCGATGCGCCGATTCTGGTTCTGGACGAAGCGCTCTCGGCTGTGGATGCCGAGAATGAGGCCATCATCCAGGTCGCACTCAATCGGTTGATGCAGGGGCGCACCACGCTGATCTTTGCCCATCGCCTGTCCAGCGTGATCGATGCTGATCGCATTCTGGTGCTGAACGAGGGCGCCATCGCCGAGCAGGGCACCCATGCGCAGCTGATGCGCGAGGGTGGTGTCTACCATAGCCTGATGGCGGGTCAGGCCGAAGAGAGTGTTGCGGCCGAGGCCAGCATCGGCGCACCGCTGCAATCGGGCGTAGACGAAGTACCGCTTTATAGCGAGCAGGCGCAGTTTGCTCCCGCCGACGCCATTGTTAAGGCGCAGGGCCTTGGCTGGGTCGCGGCCACCCGCGAGCTGATGAAGTACATCGTGCCCTATAAAGGAAGGTTGGTTATGACCTTTGGCTTTGGGGTGACGCGGGTGCTGGCCTTTATCGGTATTGGCGTGGTCAGTGCGCTGGCGGTGCGTGCGGTTAAAACGGACGAGCCCTTCGTGGATTTACTGATTCTGCTCGGTGTTATGGCGCCCATTGCAGGCATCTTTCATTGGCTGGAATCGTGGATCGCGCATGACATGGCCTTTCGGCTGCTGGCCGAGATGCGCATCGCGCTTTTTGAGAAGCTCGACCGGCTGGCCCCTGCTTACATGGTACGCCGGCGCAGCGGCGATATGGTCGGCATGGCCACTTACGATGTAGAACTGGTGGAGTACTTTTTTGCTCATACTGTGGCGCCTGCCTTTGTGGCGGTGCTGGTACCAGGCCTTGTGATCGGTGTGCTGATTTATTTTGGCTGGCAGATGGCGGCGGTGCTGGCGCCTTTTCTGGTCATCGTGGCGCTCAGCCCATTTATGCTGCGTCGCCGGGTAGACGAGATGGGCTCGCGGGCGCGTGAGGCTCTGGGCGAGCTGAACGCCCATGCGGTGGATACCGTGCAGGGCTTAAGCGAGATCATTGCTTTTACCCACATCGATGAGCGCCGCCGGGAGCTGATCGAGCGCACCCAGAACCATCACCGTGTCCGATTGCCATTCTTTCGGGATCTCACCTTTCAGACTTCTTTATTAGAAGTTGCCACCGGGCTTGGTGGTCTTGCGGTGGTGGTGGCCGGCGCCATGCTGGTTGATGCCGGGCGCCTCGACAGTGCCATGCTGCCCTTGCTGACGCTGCTGGCGATGGCGGCTTTTTTGCCTATATCCGAGATCTCGAACGTCAGCCGCCAGCTGGCCGATACGCTGGGCTCTACGCGCAGACTTTATGCGGTGAATAACGAGCCAGTCACGGTAACCGATGGCCCCGGTGTGGCGGTGCCAAACACGGTGGGCGGCGTGCCTATTGAGATCGAAGGTGTGGATTTTCAGTACGAGGCGGGTAACCGACAGGCACTGAATGGCGCCGGGTTCAAGGCGCAAGCGGGCAAGACCATTGCCCTGGTGGGCCCCTCGGGTGCGGGCAAGACCACCATCGCCCATCTGCTGATGCGCTTTTGGGATCCACAGCACGGCACCATTACGCTTGGCGGCTACGATCTTAGAGACTATGTGCTGGACGATCTGCGTGGCCAGATTGCATTGGTGGCGCAGGACACCTACCTTTTTAACGACACCCTGCGCGCCAATATCCTGATCGCGCGCCCCGAGACCAGCGCGGCCGAGCTCACGGCTACGCTGGAGCGGGCGTCGCTGGGCGAATTTGTGGCCGGACTGCCCGATGGCCTTGAGACCCAGGTGGGTGAGCGCGGTATGCGCCTTTCGGGCGGGCAGCGCCAGCGTGTCGCTATTGCCCGGGCCTTCTTAAAGGATGCCCCGGTGCTGATTCTGGACGAGGCCACATCGCACCTCGACGCGGTTAACGAGCAGGCAGTGCGCCAGGCGCTGGAGGAACTGATGGCTGAGCGCACCACACTGGTGATTGCACATCGGCTCTCGACCGTGCGCGGGGCCGACCAGATCGTGGCGCTTAACGAGGGCCGCGTGATCGAGGCGGGCACCCACGAAGAACTGCTGGCCCGGGGGGGTCTTTATGCCCAGCTGGTGGCCCATCAGTTGGCCGGTGCCGCGGGGCGCAGTGCGGCCTAGCAGAGCGTTGCTCCAAGTTTTAGGCTGTAGGCCTTTGCCGCCCTCGCCATCATCGAATCAGCCGACCACCTGCCTGCACCACATCCAATCTGTCGCACAATGTGTGGGATCTTTGCACCAACAACCACAACCGGGG
>Ga0207988_1000696_pt1 | contig 19141 bp, 16 predicted proteins | sample ETNtaG_11_FD_185773 | JGI IMG/M metagenome (GOLD analysis project Ga0207988, IMG submission 185773) | Marine microbial and viral communities from oxygen minimum zone, Eastern Pacific Ocean - ETNP201310SV74 (SPAdes) (version 2) | ecosystem: Environmental > Aquatic > Marine > Oceanic ...
TAATAAGGTTTCAGTCTGCAGTGCAGGGAGAAGGAGAATCTATACACGATGTTCGCCACATTTTGAAGGTAACTCAAGAAGTGGCAGAAGAGATGAATCCTTAAAGTGTTGCTACCACTTATCAGGAAGCCAAGATGAATTGAGTTTCGCCACTCCGCGTTATTCACTGCGTTATTAGAGCGAAACAGTTTCAGCGGCGGCGTTAGGTAATCCTTCTATATAAAGAGCTTTAGGAGGGGAATCTGTACCAACGGTCATATTCTTATGAGGCCGATCAGTTACCTGGATACTCCACCACGCGATCAAGATAGGAAATTTTGGACCGGAATTGCATATGCCACTGAGAGCAAGCGAGACCGAGAAGGCGGAAAACAGGATCAGTTCGGCCAGAATGGACGGAAAAAGGGATGTGTAAACGGAAGGACAGGAAGCCACGTCAAGCCAAAGTTCGGGTTTATCCTCCTGATTCCATTAAAAACCAAATCTCAATAAATTCAAGAAATAGGAACCGTGGGTTGGCTGGATTGATTGACAGAGCATATTCACTTGCTGATCGATCCAATGGGTCACGCAAACCGTTTCACCCTTGGAGGGTTTATTGTCACCTATTCAACTTTTCAGATGGCTTGGGAAGTGGTAGAAAAAAAGGAAGGGCATGAAGTTGCCTTCAGATGGTTCCCTTCCAAAGAAAAGGCAGAGAATTTTTGCCTTGGACGGATCAAATCTAGGTAGTAAATTTTTCTCTTTTCAAAATGAGAAGAGAAAGATGAGCGAATTCCAATTCAATCCTGAAGAAAGAAATTTTCCAATATATGGGGCCGCCGAACGGTCCTACCCGGTTAAAGAACCTATTGATTACAGACTCTGGGTTGTAGAACTGATTTATGTCTATTTAATCGGAAAAGAAATGATCCTAAATGAGTATGTGGATCAGAAAGTTTTCCGAACCGCTTATCGTCAGTGGGTTGCCGCAAAGGAGGAACAGGCCTTGATTTCATTTCATGAAGCTGACTTCTTCCGAGAACTTCTGTGGAAGCCAATCAAGCATGACAAAATCGATGAAAAGCCTGTGGATGGATGGTTCCAGTTTGACTATGTTTTGGACTTGGCAAGGGGAACTGAAAATCAATACATCGTTATTGGTTAAATCCTTATGATGCCTGAAGCCTTACCAATGACCAATCTGCACCCTCAGAACATAAGGGTGCGTGATTGGATGCGTGATTCAGATTTTTAAAAACTAGGGGAACGCCTGCGAACCGATGAAAATACTGGTAGCGGGGGAAGGATTCGAACCTTCGACCTTCGGGTTATGAGCCCGATGAGCTACCTGACTGCTCCACCCCGCGATCAAGATAGGAAGTTTTGGAGCGGGAAACCGGACTCGAACCGGCGACCCTCAGCTTGGAAGGCTGATGCTCTAGCCAACTGAGCTACTCCCGCAGAAAACTATTTAATTTAAAAGTTATGCTCTTTTTTGTCAACTCAAATCCTTGGGAATAGGCTTGCTCAAAGTTCGGTTCAGAGTTGTTCCAGAGCCATGCTTGATTTCGTATAAGAAGTTTGCCCTTCCTTAGCTCAGGATCTAGACTTCGGTTTCAAAAGTTGTTCATCAAAAAGTCTAATTTGACTATATTTGGCTGCTGTTTCAGTTCCTTCCTTTGAGTTTTGATGGATCTATTTGAAAATGCATTGGAGCATTCGATCCAAGAGGGCGCACCGTTGGCAGACCGCATGCGTCCGAGGGCATTGGATGAATTTGTGGGCCAGAATCATTTATTGGCACCAGGAAGGTTGCTGCGCCGTGCGATCCAGGCCGATCAACTCTCCAGCCTGATTTTTTTTGGTCCTCCAGGGACGGGCAAGACGACCCTGGCGAGGATTATTGCCAACACGACCCGTTCTCACTTTCTTTCCATCAATGCAGTACTGGCAGGCATTCCTGCAATTCGAGAATGCATTGAAAGTGCACGACGGTTCCTCTCCGAGCAGCAAAGACGGACCATATTATTTGTCGATGAAGTTCATCGTTTCAACAAAACCCAACAGGATGCATTGCTGCCTCATGTAGAAAACGGGACGGTGGTGTTGATTGGTGCAACCACAGAAAATCCCTATTTTGAAGTGATCAAGGCCCTGGTCAGCAGATCGAGGATTTTTCAATTGAAGTCTCTCGGTTCCGAGGATCTCGAAGCGATCCTTGAGATGGCTTTGAGAGATGAGGATCGTGGATTTGGGAAAATGCATATTCTTCTTGAAGAGGAGGCAAAAAAGCATCTGGCCCAGGTCGCCTCCGGAGATGCACGAGCTGCTTTGAATGCTTTGGAGCTCGCAGTGCAAACGACGGAAACGAATGAAGAGGGAATTTTACAAATCTCCCTTGAAATTGCGGAAGAGTCGATCCAACAGCGGGCGGTGCTTTATGATAAGGATGGCGATGCCCACTTCGATACGATTTCTGCATTCATTAAATCGATGCGGGGTTCAGATCCGGATGCAGCCCTTTACTGGATGGCGAAGATGGTCCAGGCTGGAGAGGATTCTCGATTCCTGTTCCGTAGGATGATTATTTTTGCATCTGAAGATGTGGGCCTCGCAGATCCTGGAGCCCTGGGTGTGGTCCATGCCGCAGCTCAGGCTTTTGATTATGTGGGTATGCCCGAGGGTCGTTTCCATTTGGCCCAGGCCTGTCTCTACTTGAGCACGGCTCCGAAGAGCAACAGTGCCTTTGCTTTTTTCGATGCACTAAAAACCGTGGCAGCAGAAGCCCGTGACGAAGTTCCGAACCCGCTGAAGGACGGAAACCGGGATGGTGCAGCATTTGGGCATGGAGAAGGATATCTCTATCCCCATGCGTTCCGGGATCATTGGGTGGCCCAGCAGTATCTCCCGGAAAGCCTCCAGGGAAGAGTCTTTTATCAACCGGGAGATCAAGGGTATGAAGATGGGCTCAGGGAAGGGGTTTCCAGAAAGCGTGAAGCCCAACTGGCGTCCTTCCTTGCTGCATCAAACGGATCATCGAATCTGGAAGGAGAGTATTGGGAAAACCGAACCCTGGGCGATTCTGGAGAAATGCATGCCGCCCTCAGGGATCGTCTGTTTCAGTTGGCAGAGCCTGAAAAAAACCACCTTTGTCTGGTGCTCCAGGGTGGAGACGGACTACTGCTGGGAGAAATGTTGAGAAAGGTCTCTGAAGAAACGGTCTATTCCTTGGTTGAAAATGAGGAACAGAAGCAGGTTCTGGAACGCTTTCATCAGGGACGTCCTGAAGCTTCCCGACTGGTACTGGCTGTTTCCCGGAAGGATGGGGGCCCTTCCGCCTTTGGAATTCCAGGGCTCCGTTTTGAAAGGGTGCTTGGGCGTAATTTCCTCCAGAGGTTTTCAAAACCCTGGGAAGAATTGGAAAACCTGAAAGATTTTCTTAAAGATGAATCCAGACTGGCCCTGGCTGAAACCATGCCTACACGAGGACAAAGAATAAGTGGTTTGATTGGAGAGGAACAACTGGACCCGGAACTCCTTAAGGTTTGGCTTGAAGCTGAATCGATGCTTTATGAGGATCCTTCTAATCCCAGACTTGGATGGGAGGAGTCGGCTCTGAGAGAGAAACTCCTAGAAAAAGACTGGGAGATCAGAAGCTGGAAGCTGCAGACCTTTGAAACTCCAACCAGAATTCCTGTACGGCTACTGGAATCCTGGTTCGTTCAGGATGGGGATTCTCCATGCTATGGTAAACGCCTGGAAGAACAAATTGGAGCGCAGCCGGTCCAAAACATCCACCAGGTACTTCGCCGTCATGTTGCGGGCCGGCTGGTATCCTGGCGAAGCTGCTGGTTGTTTTTCTGCATATCCAAGCAATAGGATATAAAAATTATTTATTTTACTCTCACTTATGATTCATTCTGCGTTTGTTTCAGAGGGTGATATGAAAAGGATGTTCAGTTCCCTGAGGCTTCGATGCTGAACAGCCTCCACATTTCTATTACCTGTTACATACTCTTGATGATGGTTCTGGCAGGATGTTCCAAAAAAGAACCCGAAGTCTTTTTCCGAAGAGGGGAAAGAGATGTGCTGAAGATGAAGTCCATCCAGGCCTGTCATGGTGATTTCCGGGTTATGGAGGAGACTGATTTTGGTCCCTTCATACGGGCGAAATTAAAATGCATCAAAAGAGAACTGAGAGGCTGAGAAAGAATCTCAGTAAGGAGTTTTCAGCCCAAACGGTTCCATTTCTGATCAAAACTCTGCAAATATCCTGATGCTGAAAAAAAAGCTTTCCTTACCTGCCGCATGGGATTCAAAAGTCTTGAAGGATGAGGAATGGGTGGTCCAGATTTCCCAGGGGCAGAACGATGAATTAGTCCAGGCAGTATCCAAACTTCAGAGCAAAGGTCTAGACTGGGAACATTCAGTCCTTGAGGATTATGAACTTCCTCGATGGACTGACGAGATCGCTCATATCCAGCAAAGGCTTGAGGGAGGCCTTGGCTTTTTGTTGCTTCGAGGGCTTTCCATAGAAGGAATCGATCTTGAAACGGCAAAGCAAATGTTCTGGGGAATCGGCCTGCTGCTGGGGTATCCAGAACCCCAGGATGCCTCAGGCAAACTGATGCATCATGTGAAGGACACTGGGAAAGATCTGACCCATTCAGAGATACGATTTTATCAGACCAACCTCCCTTTGAGTTTTCATAACGATGGTGCTGATGTTTTCATGCTGATGTGCTATCGGTCTGCTGATCGGGGAGGTCTTTCGAAGATCGTAAGCGCTGTAAGTGTTTTCAACACGATCCTGGAACGTCGTCCCGAATTGGCTGAAGTGCTTCAGAAACCATTTTTTTTTGATACCCGGGGACAGCAGCTTCCGGACACCCCTCCTTTTCAAGAAGTTCCTGTGTTCATCCACTATCGAAACCACCTTCATGTGCTGTATAAGCGTGAATACATAGAACTGGCTCAGCGTTTTCCAGAAGTTCCCGAGTTGAGCAAAATTCAAAAGGAAGCCTTGGATCTGATGGATGAGGTATGTGAAGAACTTGCTTTGAGCTTTGTGATGGAAAACGGGGACATTGTCATAGCCAACAATTACGACATGCTCCATGCCCGGACTGCTTTTGAAGATGAAGCATCCCGGCCTTCGATGCGTCACATGATCCGGCTTTGGCTTTCGCTCGAAAACGGACGTTCTCTTCCTACAGAGTTTGCCATGACACGTGAGTTCAGTCATAGCTACCGTCGCCGGCTCGGTTTGGTTTTATGATCCCGGGCGTATTTTCCTCCCAGTCAAAAATATATTGGTTCGAATTCCTTCGTCATTCCAGGTGTTGAATCCCATATTATAAGAAAAATTTAATAATTATTCATAATAATGTTGAAATAATCCCGTTATTCTGTTAATAGTATCTCACTATATGAGAACTGTTACTATAAAATCCCAGTTTACAAGAATCATGAATGAGTATTCTCATGATTCATTCATTTCAACGAAGGAGTGCTTATGGAAGAGCAAAACACAATCGGTCTGAGAGTCAAACAGCTTCGGGAACAACTCGTCTTGAAACAGACAGAATTCGCTCAGCGTCTTTCGGAGGACGCAAAAAAAATCAGTCGAATTGAAAAGGATGTTCAGCTGCCTGACAGTAGCCTTCTGGTTCAGATGGGAGAACGTTTAGGGGTCTCGCTGGACTGGTTGCTAAGAGGAGTAGGAGCGATGTTCATTTCTGGGTCAGCTTCCAATCCCTCCAACCTTCTCCCCCCTGAGGTTGATGCAGAAGACTATGCTTTTGTTCCTGTTTATGACGTTAACGCCTCAGCAGGACCTGGAGCATATAACGATTTTGGATCCCATGAGGCGATCCAGCATATGGCATTTTTAAATTCCTGGATTCACGGCAATTTGTCTTCCAGTTCGGAAAGGATGGTCGTGATCCGGGCTGTGGGAGATAGCATGCTTCCTACAATCAGCAATGGAGATTCGTTGTTGCTGGACGTCAGCCCTCATTTTGCAGGAGATGGCCTATATTGTGTACAGCTTCATGAAACCCTTTTCGCCAAGCGAGTCCAGCGTAAATCAGGACATGGTTACCAGCTGATTTCAGACAATCCGAATTATGAGCCTTTGGAGGTAAATGAGGAGGATGAGGACGCCTTCAGACTGATCGGGAGGATCCTCTGGGTTGGAAAACAGGTTTAATCCTGAGATCTGTGATTAAGACCTGAATTACTGGACTAACCTGAGTAGTTCCTGGTAGGGCTGCGCACCAACCAGCCCATAGCCTCCATAGACGAAAGTAGGAACACCAGTAATCCCAATGCTACTGGCATAGGCCCAATCCTTGTCAATCGCCTGCTTGAACTGTCTGCTTTGAAGCGATAAGCGGGCATCCTCGATTTGCAGGCCGGAAAGTTCGACGATGTTCATCAGAACGTCGAGTTCTGCCACGTTTTCACCTCTGACAAAATAGGCCTCATAGAGTTGGGGGTGAAGGGATTCGGAGGTATTATTTACATCAGACCATTTTGCCAGTTCCTGGGCTTTTCTACTGTTGAAGGTTCTACTGCGCAGGGGGTTGAAGGGCAATCCCTCCGTGGAAGTCAGTGCTTTCATTCGCTGATTCGAGGCCTTGATGTCCATGCCGGTTCCTGCAAAAAGTTGTTCCAACATCAAACCTTCCTGGGGAGTGTCCGGATGGAGCGGGAAATAACGCCAGCGGACCTTAAGGGACAGTTCCCGTTTTAGACGTTCGACACGACCCGTGACGAGATAACACCAGGGTCAAACAAAATCAGTGAAGACTTCGAGTACGTTTTCTTGGCTCATGGTTTATTTCTTGAGGCAACCGATTCTGAAACGACACAGAGGATTTCAAACATGATGCTTGCGCCGACCAGGGCAGTGGTTCCACTGGGGTCAAAGGGTGGAGAAACTTCCACGACATCACCCCCGCATAGCTGTAGTCCCTGAAGACTGCGGATCATCCGCTGTGCTTCGTGAGTGGTGAAACCGCCTACCTCCGGAGTTCCAGTTCCTGGTGCATAGACAGGATCAAGTCCGTCCACATCGAAACTGATGTAAGTAGGGCCTTCTCCGACAACCCTGCGTGCTTCCTCCATCACAGCTCTCCAGCCGGAATCATAGAACTCTTCAATACTGACGACCCTCATTCCTGTATCCTCACTGAATTTCCAGACATCTGGATCGTTGAGTGGGCCCCGGATACCAATCTGGATCGTACGTTTTGGGTCGAGTAGTCCTTCCTCGACAGCTCTGCGGAAAGGTGCACCATGGTGGAATTTGGAACCGAGATAATCATCTCCAGTATCGCAGTGTGCGTCAAAATGGACCATTCCCAAAGGACGTTCCCGGGCAAGAGCCCTGAAAATCGGCAGGGTCACCGAATGATCCCCGCCGGCTGTGATGGGGACTACTCCTGCCTGATGAACCTTTTGAAAAAAAACTTCGATTTCTATGAGGGCTCCACTGAGCTCGAATGGTTTCTGAACCCATGCATCACCAACATCGGCAATCCTGCAAAGCTCATAGGGATTGATGCCGGTAGCCTGGTTGATCATCCTCATCAGCGAGGACTGGTTCCGGATTTCCCTTGGCCCGTGTCTGGCTCCTGTACGGTTGGTTACTCCGCCATCGAAGGGGATGCCCACGAGGGCGATGTCCAGATCTTTCAAATCTTCCCGATAAGGGCTCCTCATGAAAGTCGGAAGGCCGGTATAACGTGGACGCTGCTGGGGATTTTCAAATTCCGGATAATCCTGCATCAGATTTTGTAGGTAATGATTTAGAGCATTCTCTTAAATACTACACCTGCTCAAGGAAGAGTTTCAATCCTCAGGATCAAGATTGTTCAAATGTTTGAATCAAAGACAAATCGAAGAAGACTGAAACAGGAGTGTTGACAACTTTGGAGATAAGTCACAATTCAGTGGGATGATTCGTGAATGCTTTCTGAATTTGGTTGAACTCCCGCCATCAGGAGTCCTAATTTTTTTCGAGTGGCATCTTTGCTGGAAACTTCACCAAAAATACTTCCGCGGTACATGACCACAATTCGATCAGAGAGGGCCATGATTTCATCCAATTCTGAACTGACGAGCAGAACGGCAATTCCTTCATCACGTTTTGCAACAATCTGCTGATGGATGAATTCGATGGATCCGACATCAATCCCTCGGGTAGGTTGTGCCGCAATCATCAGTTGAATTGGACGGCTGATTTCTCTGGCGATGATCATCTTCTGCTGATTTCCGCCTGAAAGACTTCCCACTGGTGTCTGGGCCGATGGGGTCCGGACATCAAATTTTTGGATCAGGGATTTGGCATTTTCTTCGATGGATTCACGTTGTATCATGACCCCATTGACAAATGGGGGCTGATAGTAAGAATTCAAAACAAGATTGTCCGCTACTGAGTAACTGGTCACCATACCGAACGAGTGTCGATCTTCAGGAACATGACAGATCCCACCCTGATCCGTTATCTGACGAGGCGTTGCATTGGTTAGATCCTTCCCTCCTATGTGGATACGTCCTTTCTCTAGGGGGCGTAACCCCGTGAGGACTTCCACCAGTTCGGTCTGCCCATTTCCCTGAACACCGGCCACTCCGACAATTTCCCCGGCATGGACATTCAAATTGACTTGATTGAGGCAAGTCTCCTCCAAGTCGTTCTTTGCCTGCAGATCATGAGTTTCGAGGATCAGGGCTCCTGGTTTGGCATCAGTTTTATCAACTTGAAGCATGACTTCACGTCCTACCATCATTGCAGCCAGTCTGGTTTCTGATGCTTCCTTCGGTTGGACTTCTCCCACCAGTTCACCCTGACGCAGTACGGCAATCCGGTCGGCAATTCGAAGCACTTCCTTGAGTTTATGGGTTATGAAGATGATGGACTTGCCTTGCTTTCGAAGAAGATCCATCACCTCAAAAAGTCCTTCGATCTCCTGTGGAGTGAGGACAGCAGTGGGTTCATCCAAGATCAGGATCTCCGCTTTCCTGTAGAGAGCCTTGATGATTTCAACACGTTGTTGAATCCCTACAGGGAGATCTTCCACCAAAGCACAGGGATCGACTTCCAATTGATAATCCCTGGAGAGATCCAGGACTCGTTGAGAAGCCATGTCACGATCCAACAACCCTTGGCGGACGCTCTCACTACCAAGCATCACGTTCTCCACTACAGTCATCACTGGAACCAGTTGAAAATGTTGATGAACCATTCCGATTCCAAGCCCAATGGCGTCATGCGGCGAACGTATCCTGACTTCTTTTCCTCTTACCAGAATCTCTCCCGAAGAAGGCTGGTAGAGGCCATAGATGATATTCATCAAAGTCGATTTTCCGGCACCGTTCTCCCCCAGAAGGGCCAGGATTTCACCGGATTGCAATTTCAGGTTAACATCCTTGTTTGCAACCACCGCGGGAAAGAATTTGCTGATCTGTTGAACTTCTAGCACAGGAGTGTTCATGACTTGCCTCCTTCGGTCTCATAGGGTTTCCCAATGGCTGCAGGAGGACGAACTCGGCCAACCAGTCCAGAAACTGCAACGATTGTAACTACATAAGGCAACATGGAGACAAATTGACGCGGAATCGTGGTTACTCCTGCCATGAGAAATTCATTTTGCAACGCCTGAGTGTAGCCGAAGAGGGTGGCAGCACCCAATGCTCCGAATGGCGTCCAGTTTCCAAAGATCATTGCAGCCAATGAAATGAATCCTCGACCTGCTGTCATCCCCTCCTGAAACTGTCCAACGGCTTCCAATACCAGATAACCTCCGGCAAGACCGGCAAGCATTCCACTAAACATCGTATTTAAATAGCGCAGGCGGTTGACGTTGATTCCTTCGGTGTCAGCAGCCCGTGGATGTTCCCCTACTGCGATGGTTCTAAGGCCCCAGCGGGTATAAAAGATTGCAATGTGTACCACAAAAACCAACATCAATGCGAGATACGTGATCGGAGGGTTATTGAAAAGCACTGGCCCAATCACTGGAATTTCTGATAACAGGGGAATAGGCAGGGTAGTGAACTTCCCAACTGCTATGGCATCCCTATCGTAAAGGTAGGAAGAAAGTCCTGCCGCCAGAATGATGATAACCGAACCGGAAATGATCTGATCCATACGAAAACGGATCGATAGCGTTCCATGGAGCAATCCCATCAAACCTCCCACCCCCAAGGACACCATGACACTAAAAAACAGACTGAGGTAGAGTGGCCAATCGTTTGTTGAGGATTTGGCAACAAAGCCAGCAAAGGCACCTGCTAACATCATTCCTTCTATACCAATGTTGATGATGCCGGAACGTTCGCAAAGGATACCACTCAAAGCTCCAAGAACCAGGGGGATGGCGGCCCGTAGGGTGAAATTCAAGGCACTGATTCCAAAAAAGACACGCATCCAGAGGTTTTCTCCCAGAGGAGTGATCTCGACAAGAATGGCCATCAACAACATCAAAAAAACCATTCCAACAGCAATCCGGGCAGTTCTGGTCCAGAAACTCATTTCAGGAACCTCCCCAGTTGGTGTTCAAACTGGAGGCATGATCCTCTTCTCCTTTGGATCGAAGGCGAAAGATGGCTTTGATGATCAGTGGTGCGGCGACGAATGCCAGGACCAGAGCCTGAATCACCTGAATGATGTCGGCAGCAACTCCAGACTCAAACTGCATCTTTGCTGCACCAGCATCCAAAGCACCAAAGAGGAAGGAGGCAAATACCACCCCGATGGGATGCGTCTGTCCCAACAGTGCGACTATGATTCCATCAAAACCGACCTGACCTCCAAATTCTGGTGCGAATTTGTGATTCAGGCCTAAGGTTTCAATCGCTCCAGCAAGACCAGCCAATCCACCAGCAAGGGCCATTGTGAGAACAACGGTTCTTTCCACTCGGATGCCTGCATAACGTGCTGCTTTGGCATTCTGACCGACGGTACGGATTTCAAAACCAATGGTTGTCTTGTAGATCAACCACCAGATGATCCCAACGGCCAGCAAAGCGAGAAAAACCCCACAGTGAACCCGGTAGGGAGGGCCGAAGATCCAGGGTATTTGTGCGGAAGACAACACATCTGGAGTTTCTGAAATGGCTCTTGCCGTTCGATCCCAGAGTGGTCCAGGCGTTTGTCCTTGAGTCCCACCCGCATAGACGGTCCAACCACCAAAGAGGGCTGCGACATAGTTCAGCATGATCGTAACAATCACCTCATGGGCCCCAGTGGTCACCTTCAACAAACCAGGAATCGCACCCCAGATCATTCCACCAAACATGCCGAAAAGAATTGCCAAGGGGAGATGAATGATCATCGGTAATCCCTCAAAATGAATCCCTATAGATACCGAAAAGACGGAACCCATCACAAACTGTCCTGATGCACCAATATTGAAGAGCCCAGCCTTAAAGGCCACTGCGACCGATAGTCCTGTCAGGATGAAGGGGATCATTTTTCGAATCGTTGTACTCCAGGCCCGGCCACTGCCGAAGGCACCCTGTGTAAGACCCTGATAAGCCAGTATGGGGTCATCGCCAAACAGGAGCATGACCAGTGCTCCAAGCGCCAAGGCAGTAACCAGGGCTAAGAAGGGAATCAGCAGAACACGAAGCATAAGAAACGATGGATCAATTGAAGGAGGTTGGATTCGCCTTCACCATGGAAAGGTTCAGGCCTAAATGAGGGAGGGAATGGGAGACCCTTTCTGAGTCTCCCAAAGGCCAAAAGAAGATAAAGAGATCAGTTTCCGTAACCCGTGCGGATGATACCACTATCCAGACCTGCTTTGGTGGCAGTCAGAAGGTCCTTTAATGGTTTGGGTACTGAATTGTCAAAGTCATGGAATGGCGCCAAACCCGCAGCACCGAAGACATTTCCTCCCTTAAAGGTTCCTGCCTGGGCCTGTGAGATCAATTCTGCAACTGCAGGTGTGATGAGTTTCATGGCACTAGAAATCAGGCAGGGCCGAGCTGCTGGGACAGTGTTCCACTGGTCAGTATCCACTCCAATGCAGTAAACCCCTTTGTGGGAGGCTATTTCCTGCAGTGCACCGTTTCCGGTAAGTCCGCCTGCACCAAAGATGACGTCAGCACCTTGATCCATCGCTTGTTTCGCGGTTGCAGCACCCCACTCTGGGTCCACGAAGGCCTGGCTGATTTCTCCTGGGTGGTAGGTGGAAAGTATCTTGATTTTCGGATTCACTGATTTTGCACCAGAGATGTAGCCTTCATTGAAAGCCACCACAGGAGGAACCAAATCCGTCCCTAGAACGGCAGCGATGGTTCCGCTTTTGCTCATTCCAGCAGCCAATACACCGGCAAGGAAACCAGACTGATCTTCATGGAAAATCAAACCTGCTAGGTTGGGAATCGCCTGTCCTTGGAATTGGTCGACTCCAATGAACAAGGTATTAGGGTTTTCCTTGGCTGCCTGGATTGTGGCATCACCTAATGCAAACCCAACGGAAATAATCACTTCGTATTCCGCCTCTATGAACTGTGCCAAATTATCGGCATAGTCCTTGGCGTCCTGAGTTTCAATGTACTTGATTTCCCGATCTTTCAAACCGAGCTGGTTTTTTGCTAGTTTCACTCCTTCCCAGGCAGATTGGTTGAAACTACGGTCATTGACTCGACCAACGTCGGTCACCAGGCCAACCTTGATTGGGGCTGCTGAGAGTGACGTGAATGCCAACAGAAAGAAGACGCTGGTAAGCCATAGGGCGGATAACCAGGATGTTCGTGAAAAGCTCATAGGGATCCTTTTCAAAGGGGGTTCAACAACAAGAAGGATTGTTTTGAGAATTCCAAAACAAAGCCCAAACAATACAATCTCAATACATTGATAGTTATAGGTTAATCAAAATGGGTCAAGAAAATATTTACATGCATCAAATTCTACAACTGCCTTATACCAGCCCTTTTCAGATTTTCAAACCTCAGGCGCAAAATTTTTCAAACGGTTCATCATTTCGGGGAAAGAATCAATTTCCACATTGGCAAAGGCGATTCTCAGGAAGGATTCCTGTTCCGGGCCAAACATGCTGCCAGGCAGGGTTAGCAGATTCTCTTTCAAGGCTAATGTTTGGGCAACTTCATATGAAACCGTTCCTAGCTCTGGATGTCTGAGGTACGCAAAGCAAGGTCCAAGAGTGCTCAGACGAAAGCGGGAACGGTTCTCTTCCTCGAAAAGCTTGCCGAAGGAATCCGCACGGAGGTTCATCAGTTTCCGTTTTCCTTCACGCCAGTGATCCAGGTTCTTCAAAGCAAAAAGTGCAGAGTTCTGGGCAAGCTTTGGGGCACAAATGGCGGCGCAATCCATGACCTTGACCAATTGATCCAAGAATTCGGGAGAGGCCGTGATGGCTCCGATTCGGTACCCGGCCAGGGCAAAGGCTTTGGAGAAACTGTAAAGTTGTACCAAGTTGTCCTGCCAGGAAAGATTCAGCAAATGGTGAGGCAGTCCTTGTTCGGGATTCAGAAAATCACGATAGGTTTCATCTAAAACAAGTCGAATACCGTGGTCTTGAGCAAGTTGAAAGAAGTCTTCGATCAACCTGGCAGGGTATACGGTTCCACTGGGATTGTTGGGAGAAACGAGGACGATGGCTTTGGACTTGGGAGTGATCAGCATCTCCGCAAGTTTGACTTCCGGAAGCATGCCGGACTTAGGTCTGCATGGAAGTAGTACCGGGGACATGCCAAGCATTTCCAGGGTCATTCGGTGATTGAAATAGTAGGGAGCAGGTAGGATCACTTCGCCTCCGGATTGTCCCAGAGTAAGCATGCTGAGGAAAAAAGCCTGGTTGCAGCCAGCAGTGATGAAGACCTCCCTTTCTTCAATTCTGGTCTGGTAGAATCGACTGACTTCCTCGGCATAGGCTTGTCGAAGTTGGGGAATCCCTCCAATTTCCGTATAACCGCTCATCGATCCATCAAGTACCAGTTTCGACATGTGGATGCGGAGTTGCGCTGCCGGAGGATAGGAAGGCAGGGCCTGAGAAAGGTCAATCAACGGTTTTTCTCGTGGAAATGAACGACCTCGGACCCAACCCTGCACTTCATCGATGGGTGGGTCTTCGATGGCTGCCAGCATGGGATTAAGCATTTTGATCATTCCAGCTCACTGAGATCAGTTGGATTAAGGAAGAGCGACTAGGATTGTCTCGAAGAAGAATCCAATACTTCACTGATGCCTGGTTCCTCGTGTAATTGTTTCATGAATGCCTCGAGGCTGGACGCGATTTCTGCCCCCACAAGGATGACAACCCAAGAGACGAAGACCCAAATGAAGAGCAAAGGAATCAGTGCGAGTGCACCGTAAATCGCCTGGTAAACAGGAAAATGTGTGAAATAAAAGGCAAAGCTGGATTTTGAAAGCTCAAAAAGCATTGCTGCCACCAGAGCACCGGCAAACGCACTGCGAAAATGAACATGGGTATTTGGTACCAGCATGTAGAGCAGCAGAAACGATAAAAAAGAAGCCATCAGGGGGAGCATCTTCAAGAGCCTGCTGCGGAATTCAATCAATTCACTGCCACCCAGCCCAGAAATCGAAATCAGATAGGAGGTCACCACCAGGCTGGTTCCTATCAGTACCGGTCCGAGGGTGAGGACCACCCAATAGACAGAAAAGGAGACGACCAAACGACGGTTTTTCTTGACCCTCCAAATGTGGTTCAGGGTGCGGTCGATGGAGGCAATAAGCATCAGTGCGACAAAGATCAGCACTAAAATACCGATCGGCGTCATTTTTGATGCATTTTGAACAAATCCAAATAAGTGCTCTTGGATCGCTTCTCCAAAACTTGGAACGAAATTTTTAAAAACGAATACCTCGACTTCACCACGCCAGTCCTGAAACACCGGAAAGATCGAAAATGCAGAAAAGATGACGGTGACCAGGGGGACCATCGAGAGCAGCGTAACAAAGGAAAGATGCCCTGAATGCAGGAGGATTCGGTCTTGATGAAAGCGCTCATACAAAAAACTCAGATAATTTCGTGTGGAAGGCCAAACTTTGGACCAGTCCAGAATCATATCATTGTTTGGGAGCTGAATTTTGGGAGTCTTTAATTCATCCAGAATCATCTAAACAGAAGAAACGGAATTCCATCAAAACCTGGAATGCTCCAATCATAGCCGAAAGCAGTTTCGACTGCATCTGCAATCAAAGAGTGTCGAAAAAGAGTGGGATTAAGTTTTACTGTAAACGTAAGGTGTTGGAAAAATATCAAGTCAGGTTGAGGGTCACACCAAGTCCGGGAGTGTCATCAATGGTCATTATTCCGTTTTTGATTTGGTATCCTCCTTTGGCAGGATCCCGAACCAGGTCGAGGTCTCCGTCCAGATCCAGAAAACGTGTATTCGGGCAGGAGAAGGCAGCATGAAGAGCCGCAGAAAGGCTTAGTCGGCTTTCATTGTTACAACCCCACATCAAGGGAATCGAAACGGCCTCGGCAATCGAAGCGATCTGCCGGCCACGCAGTATTCCTCCGCATTTCATCAGTTTGATGTTGAAGATCCCGCAGGCAGGTTGAGGTGTCAGCAGGTTTAATGCGTCTTCCGGATGATGGAGGGATTCGTCTGCGGCAAGACGGCGGCGGATCTCATCGGGTAGTTGACGGGTCTGCTCGACATCATCTGCAGGAAGAGGTTGCTCCACGAATTCAAGATCCAGGTCAACGGTTTCCTTAATAAATTTAAGCAGTTCCGGAACTTGGTATCCCTGATTCGGGTCAACACGGATTTGGGTGGTGTTAGGGATTTCCTCGCGTAATTTCCTGAGTTTTTCCAGATCTTCTTCGAAGTTTCTGCCCAGTTTCACTTTGAGCACAGTGAAACCGTCGATTAGGCATTTTTTTGCCTCTTCCAGGGTTTGAGGTACATCCTTGATGCCGATGGTGATCGAGGTCGTCATGCTGCTGTGGCAGCGTCCCAGCATGTCTACCAAAGGAACACCAAGGTGTTTGGATAAAAGGTCATGAAAGGCCATGTCCAGTGCAGCCCGTGCTGCAGGGTTCCCGGGAAGGGATTCTTCCAGGATTCTCACCAGTCGGGGTAAATGCCTCACATCCGCATTGGTCAAAACTTCTGATGAGCTTTCCGCCAGGGCTTTTGCGCAGGATTCACTGCTTTCCCCTGTGACATGATAGGAGGGTTTTGCCGATCCGTATCCTTTTAAGCCATTTGAAGTGCTGATTTCGACGAAATGAAGGTCTACTGCTTCTTCGGTGGAGAAGGAAATCGAAAAGGGTTCTTTGAGTTCAACTTCCTCCTGCCAGGCCTTCAGGCTTCGGATTTTCAATTATTTCCTTCCTGATCCAGAAAATTTTTTATTGCGGGCAACAGATCCTCAACCCCTTCCTCCAGCGGGCAGACGACAGGGATCTCAAATCTGGATGCCAATTCATCCCGGGTGCGCAACAATGCTTCTTTTTCGAGATGTCCTCCATTGAGAGTCAAGCCTAGCACCCTGCTGCCAAAGTGCCGGATCAGTTCCATCTCCTCTTCCAGGGGAGGAGGTTCAAATGGCAGGTGTTCCATACTATGAAAATGTTTGCGTCCTGGGGCATGTTGAAGGATCACTCCCTTTGCCTGGGCTGAACAGAGAAATTCAGCTCCACAGGGACCTGCAGGATGTCGGAGTGCAGCCTGCCCCTCAATAAAAATGACTTCCGGCCGACACTCACGGTCGCAACGGACCACTGCATCTTCAAGCTCCCCAGGGACGAAGTCATTCGGAGTGGAATCCAGAATGAATCCGTAACGGTGACCTTGCATCCATCCGGTCTGACCGGTATAGACCATTTCTGAACGAATTCCCTTTTTGTTGCATGCTTCGGTCAACCAGCGGGCGGTGGTCCGTTTCCCTAACGCACAATCGGTCCCAAGCAGAGCAATTCTTGGGGCTTGTACTTCAAGAATGCTTCCTTTCCAGAATTTCAGTTCATTAAAAGGCTTGGGGCGGCGGATGTCATGAATCCGGGCACCTTTTGCCGCAGCTTTTTCCTGAACTCCGGGTATCTCTGAAAGGGGTTGATGAAGCCCGTTGACAATATCAAGTCCTGCTTCCAGAGACTGTTCTATTTCTGCCATCAGATAATCCGGCAGGAGGCCTCCTGGAGTGGTAATGCCGATGATGGCATATTCAGGATGTTGCTCCAGCTCGTCAAGAGCCTGTTTGACCGATCCAAAAATTTGAATACCTCGATGAACTCCGTCCACTATTTCCCCTGCATCACGACCTTTTGTTTGGGAATCAATGAGGGTTAAGATACGAAAACGTTCGCTTCCTCGGATCAACCCGTATGCCGTCTTCGCCCGGTCTGGATTGAAATGCCCTGGTGCCAAAACGAGGGCAGGTCCTGAAATGGAATCTATAGGGGGAGGATTCATACCCTGTACAAGATTGTGCTAGCCCAGGAGAGGCCCACACCAAAGCCTGAAATAACAGTGGTTTTCATGTTTGGGTTGTCAAATTCACGGTGCAGAAGCATCGGGATTGAGGAAGAGACAGTGTTACCGTATTCGGCCGAATGGAAGGGGCATTTTTCACGTGCTACTCCGAGGGCGTCTGCAATCGAATTGACAATATGGAGGCTGCCCTGATGCAGTAGAAAGAGATCGATCTGCTCTGCCTTCAACTGGTTCTTTTCAAGCATTTCAAGGATGTTTTTAGGAACCACCCTCACAGAAAATGTGAAGACGGCACGTCCGTTCATTTCCAGAATGCCATTATCCCGGACGATGATTCCCTCATGTTTCTTGCCGTTCGAACCAAAGACAAAGTGTCCTGTACGAAAACGGGGTTCAAGGCCGATCCAAGTCACTGCTGCACCGTCTCCGAAGAGAGTCGCGGTTTTTTTATCATCACGGTCGATGACTTTCGAGTAGGGGTCAGCGGTGAAAAACAATCCGTTCTTAAGTCCATTGGTTTCCATGAAAGACTGGATCACCGACAGCCCGTAGACGAATCCTGAACATCCTAGGGAGATGTCAAAGGAGGCACAGTTCTCTGAAAGTCCAAGTTTTTCATGGACGATTGCTGAGGTATGGGGTAACCCGTGGCCATCGGGATTTTGGCTGCAGACCACCAAACAGTCGATGACATCGGGAGATATAGGTTGTGATCGTTTCAGGTTTCCCCAGGCCAGCATGCAGAGGTCGGAAGTTTCCTGGCCTGGTTCTTTGGATGCCAGGTTGGTGAAACCAATCTTATCCCTGACAAAATGTTCGGTCATGTCAAACTTTTCCAACCTGTCAAAATTGGAATGACGCCTGTCAGGCAGATAGATGCCCGTGCCCTTGATGCCAATCATGAGTGTTATTAGGGAATCAGATCTTAAAAAAAAGCAGGTCGAAGCCGCAAGGAGCAATCCATCATTTGTGTTCTTTGATGAAGGGTTCTCCGATTGCTTTGGGAGCAACTGCTTTTCCAACAAATCCCGCCAGCAGAACCACGGTCAGGATGTAAGGAATTGACTGGATCAACTGAACGGGCACCACCCCAACGATCGGCAGAGATACCCCTTGCAATCGGCTCTGGATGGCTTCAGCAAAGGCAAACAATAGACAAGCAAGCATGGCCTGAAACGGCCTCCATTTTCCAAAAATCATAGCAGCCAAAGCCAGGTACCCTTTACCGGCAGACATGTCCTTGACAAAAAACGCAAGCTGCGCAGTGGAAAGGTAGGCTCCAGACATTCCGCCTAGGATGCCGTTGATGACCAATGCTTTGTATCGCGTTCGGTTGACAGAAATACCCGCGGTATCAACCGCAAGTGGATTTTCCCCAGTGGCTCTCAATCTGAGGCCAAAACGACTGCGAAAAACGATCCATGCTGTGACCGGAACCATGATATAGGCGATGTAGACCAGGATGTTGTGTCCGCTGATCAATTCGTAATAGATTTCCCCTAAAATCGGCACATCTCTAAGTTCCTCCGCAAAGGGTAGTTCGATGGCTGTGAATCTTGCCTCTGGTGGGAGTTGAGGGGTTTTCCCTCCGCGCTGGAACCAGGCTTGTCCCAGAACGGTTGTTAATCCCATGGCAAAGATGTTGATGGCGACACACGAAACGACCTGATTTCCCTGTTTGGTCACACTGGCGAAGGCATGCATCATCGAGAAG
>Ga0207988_1000746_pt1 | contig 18356 bp, 14 predicted proteins | sample ETNtaG_11_FD_185773 | JGI IMG/M metagenome (GOLD analysis project Ga0207988, IMG submission 185773) | Marine microbial and viral communities from oxygen minimum zone, Eastern Pacific Ocean - ETNP201310SV74 (SPAdes) (version 2) | ecosystem: Environmental > Aquatic > Marine > Oceanic ...
AACTGTGACAAAGTTTGAGAAAAAATTTCCTGAACTCACTATTTCTTTGATATATGATAATAAGGGAATACCTTATCTTCCTAAACCAAAAATTATTTTAAAGAAAGACTGGAAAATACGTATTTTTGGTGATGTTTATCATATAAATAATTTCGAAAAGCAACTAAATAATCAAATTGAGACGTAGTTTTCTTTTCTGGCTTCAATATTCACAATATCCGCCGTATCCACTATAACAGATTTCTTAGCCATATTACTCACAATCTTTCTAAAATCAATTTTTCGATATCCAGCATGATTATTCAATATTACAACACAATTTGATCCAGTTACTGAATCATTGAGATTATTACTTTTTTTTCCTCCAAAAGTTTCTGTAGAAAGAAAATCATGAACTCTCACTTCTTTCATGATTGGCAACAATTTTTCAATAATCTCCTTTGCCGGAGAATTTCTTATATCAACAACATCTCCTTTATACGTGACACCAAATATTGTTATAATTGCATCTGACTTTTGTATTCCTACATCATCTAAAGACTGTTTTATAATATTCAAAGTGTAATCAGGCATAGAATTATTCACCTTCCTTGCAGTTTCGATTAACTTAAGTTCAATTCCGTATTTATTAGCCGCATTTATTAAAAAATATGGATCTTTAGGTAAACACGATCCGCCTACACCACATCCAGGATTATGAATATTCACTCTCTTATTATAATTAGATAATTTAATGATTTGACGAATATCTACCCCCATCTTTTTAAAAATTATCGCCATCTCATTTGCTAAAGCTATGTTCACATCACGAAATACATTTTCAGATATTTTAACAAGTTCAGCTGTTTTTGTATCTGTTGTACGAATTGTTCCCTTATTTATTCGAGAATATAATTCTACAGCTAATTTTGATGATTTAGCATCAAAACTTCCTATAATTTTATCATTATTCATAGTTTCTTCCAAGATATTTGTTGGAAAAACATTTTCACAGCAATATGCTAAAAATAAATTAGATCCGACTTTCAAACTAGTCTCCTCCAAAAAAGGCTTTACAAAAAACTCCATAGTTCCTGGTGGGATAGTTGATTCAATCACAATAAAATCCCCTTTATCCAAATATTTAGTAATAAGCATTAAAGCATTTTTTAGATAATCCAAATTAGATTCATAATCATCATTTATAGGGGTTTGTACACAAACAATAAAGATATGTGTGTTTCTCAGCGCTTCATCTGTGTCTATTGTAACTTTCAGATTTCCAGATTCTACCGCTTTGTTTACCATTTTACTTAATCCTGGTTCAGAATCATCAATTGTACCACTGTTTATTCTATCAATTGTTTCTTGATTTACGTCCAATCCTATAACCTCAAATCCTGAGGAAGCAAATGCTGTTGCAAGAGGTAATCCTATATATCCTACGCCAATAACGCTTATTTTGTCTTTCAAGGGTATAAGAAATATGTTGATTTACACAGTTATTTAACCTTCGTCATTTAAATAAAATATTAAGAAATTTAATTAACAATATTAAAAACAGTTCATATAACTAAAAGAAAATAATTATTAATTAATTGATTTCATTTTAGATGATATTAACTTTGTTAATGTTAAAAAAGTAGATATACTAATAATATATTAAACAATTTTGGGAACTAATATATTTTAGAATTCAACGAATGTGAAAAGATGAAAGGAATAATACTTCACGGTGGCCATGGAACAAGACTTAGACCATTAACTCACACAGGAGCAAAACAACTTATTCCGGTGGCAAACAAACCTATTTCACAATATGTTCTAGAAGATTTACGTGAAGCTGGAATTAAAGACATAGCGATAATTCTAGGTGGTAATAATGCTGAGAAAGTTATATCCCATTATGGTGATGGAAGTAAATTTGATGTAAAATGTTCTTACATAACCCAAGATAATCCTGCAGGTATAGCTCATGCTGTTAGTCTTTGTGAAGATTTCATAAATAATAATTTATTCATCGTATATTTAGGAGACAATCTAATTAAAGGCGGAATTAAGAGTTTTGTTCAAGACTTCAATAGCTCAGATGCTGATGCAATGGTTCTATTAAGTAAAGTTAAGAATCCTGAACGATTTGGAGTAGCCGAATTTAAAGATGGACAACTTTCAAAACTAATTGAAAAACCTAAGAAACCACCAAGTGATTTTGCTTTAACAGGAATATATTTTTTCAAACCTATTATTTTCCAGATGATTAAAGATTTGACGCCATCATGGCGAGGAGAGTTAGAAATCACTCACGCAATTCAAATGTTAATCGAAAAAGGATTGAATGTCAAACATCAATTCGTAAAGGGATGGTGGAAAGATACTGGTAGTCCTGAAGAAATACTTGATGCCAATCGTCTCGTACTTGATGACTTGACATCTAATATCGAAGGCAAGATTATCAATAAGTCACTTATTCAAGGAAGAGTAGTGATAAATAAGAAATCAGTTGTAAATGATGGAGCTATAATAAGAGGACCTACAATAATCGGTGAAAATACAATTATTGGTTCAAAGGTGTTTATTGGACCTTATACGAGTATTGGCAACAATGTTGAAATTAGACAGGGAGAAATTGAAAACTCAATAATAATGAATAACTGCATAATAGACCTAGATGACAGAATTATCGATAGTTTAATTGCACCTCATACGAAAATTATTTCGAATAAGGAAAATAAACCCAGTGGGAAAAAGTTTATTCTGGGTGAGAGATCCAATGTGGAATTCTAATGGTGAAAAAAATGCTTGAAGGAATCAAGATACATACCCATAAAAAATTATTAGATGAACGAGGTTCATTTACAGAGCTTATGAGGTTCGATTGGAAAGATATTCTAAGTGACGATAAGATAATACAATCTAATTTCTCAACAAGTTATCCAGGTATTATTCGTGCTTGGCATAGACATTTAAGAGGACAAACTGACTACTTCATAGTACTCAAAGGCACCATCAAGATATGTGCGTTTGACGAGAAAAGTATGGAATTGAACGAAATTATTTCTAGTGAACAAAACTCTCAAATTGTAAGAATACCTGGGCATTATTGGCACGGATTTAAGGTTGTGGGAGATCAAAAGGCTTATCTTTTATATTTCACCACAAAATTATATGATTACGAAAATCCAGATGAAAAACGAAAGCCATGGAATGATATCTCCATAGTGGCGAAGTCAATTAATGGAAATAAAGAAGATTCAAGGGTTGGAAAACCTTGGGATTGGATTGCTCTACCTAACAAATAGAGAGTGAAAATTATTTGAGGATGCTAGTCACTGGTGGTTTAGGCTTCATTGGCAGTAATTTCATCAGATCAATCCTCTCTAATTATCCAGAATTTGAAATAACAAATCTCGATAAAATCGGAATTGGATCTAATACAACAAACCTCGAGGATATGCCGAGAGAAGCGAGATATAATTTCATTAAGGGAAACATAAATAACTTAGATTTAATGAATGATCTTGTAAAAGATTTTGATTTTATAGTCAATTTTGCAGCAGAAACCCACGTTGATAGAAGCATATCAAATCCCTGTTCATTCTTTGAAAATAACACTACTGGAACATTAACCATTCTAGAAGCAATGAGAAAATCTAAAAAAAAAGTCAAATTAATTCAGGTTAGTACCGATGAAGTTTATGGGGATATAGAACATGGATCATTTAGTGAAGCTGATATTCTTCGGCCTTCTTCACCATATTCGGCATCTAAAGCAGCAGGTGACCTTGCAATACTATCATACTCTCGAACCTATGACATTGACGCAATAATATGTAGGTGTACCAATAATTTTGGATCTTACCAATTTCCTGAAAAGCTTATCCCAAAAATAATTATTAGAGCATCCTTAAATCTAAAAATTCCTATCTATGGTAAAGGGAAAAATGTTAGAGATTGGATTTATGTGTTTGATCATTGCGAGGCTCTGACTTCTTTGCTAAAAAAGGGGAAAGCAGGGGAAATCTATAATATTTCAAGTGGAAATGAATACAAGAATATTGAGATCGTAAAAATGATTCTACAAATAATGGATAAGGATGACTCATTAATTGATTATGTTGAAGACCGGCCTGGACATGACACTCGTTACAGCCTCGATTCTTCAAAATTAATGGAAAAAACAGGATGGAAACCTAATAGTAACTTCAAAGAAGCAATAAAAGAAACTGTAAACTGGTATTTAAAGAATGAATTATGGTGGAGACCAATATCTTCAGAACAAGTCCTTCATCCATCTTCATGGAAGCTTAAGTGGTGATGTTGAAACTCCTAGTAACTGGTGGAAGCGGTCTACTAGGAAATGAGGTAATAAAGCTTGGAGTAGAAAGAGGACATCAAATTCACTCGATTTATAACGAACACAAAATAAACGAAGGAAATCCTATTCAATTGGATTTAATTGAAAGTAACAAAATACAGAAAATCGTCTCGAATTTGAAACCTGATGCCATTATACACACCGCTGCCTATACAGATGTAGATGGATGTGAAGTGAATAAAAATTACGCTTGGAAAGCAAATGCTGAAGTCTTGAAAACATTGACAAGCACTTCAGATACTTTTGATACTCATCTGATTTATGTATCATCTGACTACGTTTTTGATGGAGAAAATGGAAACTATAGTGAGACGGATACTCCTAATCCAATAAGCTACTATGGCTATACAAAGCTAATGGGTGAAAAATATGTTCAGGAGATATCCACTAAATGGTGTATTGCAAGAACAAGTGTAATTTATGGCCGTGGTTTTGAGTATAAACTAAATTTCGCAACTTGGATGATTCAAGAATTACTTAAGGAAAGGCAAGTTAAGCTACTTTTAGATCAATTTGTATCACCAACCATGAATAGAAACTTAGCTGAAATGCTACTGGAAATAGCCGAGAGAAAAATTACAGGAATAGTTCACACATCGGGTGCTACTAAGGTTAGTCGAAATGAATTCGGAATAAAACTCTCAGAAAAGTTGAACTTGGACAAAAATCTAGTTAAATCATCTTTTATGAAAGAAATGTTGTGGAAGGCAAAAAGGCCTAGAGACTCATCTTTGAACGTTAAGAAAGCTTTAGTTCTATTGAACGCAAAGCCGTTAAAGCTTGATGATTCTCTGAATATATTGAAAAAGGAACTAGCTATCCGATAATATAATGAAAAACTTCTGATCAAAACTGGAAGATGATTCTCTAAAATAAATTAATTTATTGTCTATTTTTCATATTTGAGATAACTTGAAGAACAATTGCGGTATTTGCAGCTAGAAAACCTATTACAATTAATCCAACTGAAATTATTGCACTTCCAGTTGCAATACCTCCTGATTCAAAGAAAATAGTTAATACTCTAAGTCCCATTAAAAGACCACCTACAATTAGTATAAACCCTAATAAACCAAAATAGAGTAAGGGTTTCTGTTCTGATGCTATTTTTATCAAAGAGTAGAAAACATTCAAACTATGATGAATAGGATTAAAAGTTGAGCCATCATTTCCATTATACGTCACAGATATTGGAATTTCTGTAATTTTAAAAGAACTGTCTGATGCAGAAATGATGATTTCTGAATCAACTCCCATTCCCTTTGTTTGAATCTTAACAAATTCGAGAACTTTCCGAGAATATGCTCTAAATCCACTCTGAGAATCTGATAAATCCTTAAAGTTTCCACTTGATAATAGGCGCGTAAACGATGTGAAAACATTGTTACCGATAACACGATGAAAAGGAATATCGTTGGATTTGTCAAGAAACCTAGAGCCAACTACTATGTCAACTTCTCCTTGAAAGATTGGATTAATTAAAGCTGGAATATCATCTGGATTATTTTGTCCATCACCATCTATGGTAACAATAATATCTCCTTCTAGATCAAGAGCTTTTTCAAAAAGATCCTTTAACGCAACACCTTTTCCTAGACGACGGCTATGAACAACGAGATCACACCCAAGTTTTACTGCAATTTCTCGTGTCATATCCGTAGAACCATCATCACAGACGATTATTTTATCTGCAAATTTAGAGACCTTGGTCACAACTGATGCCAAATTCTGTTCTTCATTAAATGCAGGGATACAGGCAACAATCAATTGATTCACCACAATACAATAAACTCAATTATATAACCCCTTCACCGTCCAAAGAAAAGACCAATATGATCCATAAAATAATGGCTTCCAGTTAGGACTAAAGACAATAAGAGAAATTCCGGAAAATAAAGACTAATAGTGAGATTTACTGTAATCATGGTTACCAAATGAAATGAACTATAAATTATCAATCTATCAAAGTTATTTGATCCCTTAGAAATTCGTCCATTCATAAAATCACGATATAATCTTAGAGGATTCAAAGATCTAAAAGTTTTGAAGGCAACTTTTCTATTAAAAATAACAGCTAAAAAAATGTGGTCAACATCTACACCTACTCCAATAATAATGCTTACTAGAAACCAAGTGAGTAAAGAAAATAATGGCTCCCCTTCGAAAACGAAAATGACCATTGATAAAACAATGGAAACAAAGGCATGATAAAGAGGTTTCAATAATGAATCTGCGGTACACTAATTTATATTATTAATGCAGTTTTTAAGAAAAATGATTTACCTTATTCTATTACAAATTATTGAATTTATTACCAACGGATTAAGGGCTTATACTTAGGTGGATTTTTCTTCACATTATTTTTCTGATACCACCTTTTTATTCTTAATCTATATGCAATACCTAAAATATCTATTAACATACGAATAATATATCTGGCACTAAATAATACATTATTATTGTGGACTTCAACAGGCACTGTGACAATCTTCTTATTTAATAGGGTTGCAATGGTTAAAATCTCAACATCTATTGCATACTTTCTTACCGAAACAAGTTTCATAATATCGATTAAAGTATCTCTTCTAAACGCTTTAAAACCAACTTGTGTGTCCCATAACTTAATTCCAGTCATAAAACGCACTAAGATGTTGAACCCCAAACTTAAAAATCTCCTCAAAACGGGCAATTCTACAACCGAATCCGGATGCCGTTTCGAACCAACAACGATATCCGCATGATTTAAAGCCGAAATAAAACGCTCAAGTACCTTAGTATCTATATCACCATCTCCATCCATAAACACAACGTAATCACTAGATGCATTTATTGCCCCCATAGTCAACGCATAACCTTTGCCCTGATTCATATCATAACTCAATACTCTGACATTAGAATTTGAAACGGATTTTGCTATTTTACGGGTGGCATCTCTACTCCCATCATCAACTACTATTATCTCATATCTAAAATCTAGGCTTTCTAACTTCTGATTAGTCTCCTTAATCGACTTCTCAATTACTGATTCAACATTAAAGGCTGGCATAATGACTGAAATAGTATCTAATTTTGGAGTCATTATCGTAATGCTGAGTAATTAGTAACTTATATGTTATGTTTTTATTACCATATTTCTAAATAATCTGCAACTTATATGTTACATTTAAAATCATATTAATTCCTTATCCTCATCTAAAGGAAAGGACTGAAAAAAAATTGATCAATAATATAATGGAAGATTTACAAGTTCTTCAAACAGAATATTCTCAAGATAAATTCGGAGCAACAAAAATCTTAGTAACTGGAGCCGCAGGCTTCCTCGGAAGCTGGATAGTAGATCTACTTATATCTGCAAAAGCAGAAGTAACAGCCATAGACAACTTCTCAACTGGAGTACTTGAAAATATAAACCACCTGCATAAAGAACCAAACTTTAAACTAATAAAAAAAGATATAACAGAAATAGTTCTATCGGATCTTGAAGAATATAATATCGTTTTTCATCTGGCAAGTCGACCATCACCAGACGATTATCAACAAAACCCTGTTGATACACTTCTTACTTGCGCAAAGGGTACTGAAATAATGCTGGAAGCAGCAAGAAAATATGACTCAAAAATAATCACCACATCCACCTCAGAAGTTTACGGTGACCCACAAATAATACCTACACCCGAGACATATTGGGGAAACGTAAACCCAATAGGGGTTAGATCATGTTATGATGAAGGCAAACGATACAGTGAAGCTCTTATTGCAGCCTACCAACGGCAATATGGCATTAAATCAGTAATTCTCAGAATACACAACACTTACGGTCCAAGACTTAGAGCCAAAGGAACATATGGCCGTGCAGTCTCAAGATTCATAAATCAAGCCTTAAACAACCAAGACATAACTATTTATGGAGATGGAGCACAAACAAGGTCATTCACCTACATAACCGATACTATCAAAGGCATACTCAAAGCAGCCACCACCAAAAAAGCAATAAACGAAACCATCAACATAGGAAACACAAAAGAAACAACAATAATCGAACTCGGTAAAACAATCAAAAAACTAACCAAAAGCAACTCCAAAATAACCTTCAAACCACTACCCCAAGACGACCCAAAACGAAGATCTCCAGATATAAGAAAAGCCAAAGAAATTCTCGAATGGACACCTGAAGTAAATCTTGAAACAGGACTTCAAAAAACTATAAACTGGTTCAAAACAAAAAAAGAATAAAAAACAGAATTCAATTAGAATGATATATTTTCTGCATGCGAATTAAGTTCTTGTAAATAATATTCTAACAAAACTGTTAAATACCGTAATTATGGTTTATTGCTAATTAAAATGGTTCAGAGGCAGCGTGTACGCTCAAAGTCAGGAAGGTTAATTAAGCGTAGAAAACATTTGCCGCAAGGGATTGCTACTGCATTTACAGCTGCGATTATCGGAATTATTCTTCTAGCACCAAGTGCTTTGGCTGTTTCCATAGAGATACAGGGTTTATCAAATGGTCAACAACTTGGAGATAGCGGAAGTTTTTCTTTTCTCGCACAAGTAACGATAAGTTCAGGTGAAGTTGTACCGCTGGATCGCTTAAACGTAGTTTTAGATAGTGTCATTTTTCAATTTAATCCCTCTACCGGAGCTGCGATTGGATCTACAAGTTCTGTGATAGATTCTATTTTGCCTGTAAATTTTGTGTCAGGTAATTTGTATTCAACTGATTTTAATTCAGGATATGGTTATTCATACGCAAAACTGAAAGCGTATAGTTATGGTTATGGCTATAATTATTATGGTTCACCGGATGGATATGGTTACGGTTTTTCTGGGCCACGAACTTTTATCTGGAATGTCACTCTTCTTCCTGAAAATCTATCTACAGGTAATCACACCCTAAGAATGGATGTTAAAACATCTGGATTAAGTATGAATACATTTTCTTCATCAACAATAACATTTGAGGTTGTTGCAGGAGCTTCCGCAAGCACTATTATACCAGTTACAGCTACATCTGCAACAATTGATCATACAGCTACAACAAAAACAAAAGTTGTTCTTGCAGGCATAACACTTACTGACCCCAATATTCCAGCAACCATTACAACATTGAATTTTGATACTGCTCCAACTACTTCAGTAACAGTTGCTGCTGGAACAGGAAAGACACCAGCAAAATTCGTGGATATTAGAGGCTTCAACTTTGCCAGTGGAACCGCCACCATCACGTTAACTTACACTAATGCGGAGGTTGCTGGATTAGATGAGAGCGCTTTAACTTTGTATTACTGGTCAAGCAGTTTAAGTTCTTGGGTACAATTTTCAGATATTGTTGTAAACACAGCTGCCAACACTATTACAGGTAGCATAGATGTCACCCTCCTTACAGGAACTTATGTTGTACTTGCAGGTAGTGCACCGACGGTAGCACCACCTGTACCAATAGCAGGTCCAGAAGCAGGATTACCAGGTGTATCTGCAACCTTAAACACAAACCTTAGACTTGTAAGTCTCGAAGTAGCACCAGGAAGCACAATAACTGTATCTATAATTCTTACTTCAACTCAATTAATGTCAACTGGAAGTATAACTCTTACTCTTCCGGAGAATCTAATATATAGTGACTTGACAACAAGTAACTTTGATGGATCAAACACATTAACAGGCAGAACACTAGTTCTAGAGAGAGATGGTGCAGTAGGCAGCAACACCGCAAGAATCTTCTTCAAATTGACAGCACCACTAGATTCAACCATTAAAGTAGGTGAAACTTATACAGTTACAATAGACGAGATAATTATGCAGGGAATGACGATTAACTTCCGAACAGAACAAACCGTTACATTAAACATAGTTCAACCAACAGTAAGGACCATATACAGTGCACTTGACAGCCACTTCAACGGAGTTCCAAGCCCATATACAGAAAATAGATACCCAACCATAAACGATATTATGGCCCTACTTGACTTCAGATTAGCAGGAGAAATATCACCATGATAAATAAAATCTTTCCAGTAGTTATTGCGATTATTTTTACAGTAACAATGATGCCACTATTTACTCCAGTGGCAGTAGCTCAAGAAGCAACAGCTACTCTCCAGATAATCTGTAATCCAGATTGTATAATGACACTAGTTATTATGAGCCCAGTAGATGTATCTGAATTCCAAGTCTCAATCAAAGCCACAAACACAGTTACTCTAGATACAGCACAAGCATCACTCACCGGCTTTATGACTGGAGCATCACTGCTTACCCTGGAAGGACAAACGCTAAATGAGTACAGATGGTTCAACCTTCAGAGCCAAGGAGGAGCAGTTGGAATATTATCTGTACCAATATCTGCGCTTCAAACCGGAGAAACAGTATTCTTAGATAAAGCAGACTTTCTAGATGAAAATGGAGAAAGAATACAGTCAATTTCTATAGGAGTAAGTGGAAACGTAATGACCACAGTGAGTATAACAACTACAGAAACAGTCATCTCACTTACAACAACAACATCAACCGCAACAACAACAACAACAACAACATCAACCGCAACAACAAGAGTAACATCAACTCAAGTATCAACAGCAACAATTACATCAACAGTAACTTCTGGTCAAACAACAATCACACAAACAGTGACATCAACAAACATCATCGTAAAAACACAAGCAACCACCGTAACATCAGGAGCAACTACAACCACATTAACTAACACACAAACAAACACAGAAACAGTAGAAGAAGGGTCAGCATTCGGCATATACGCAATCATATTAGCAGTTATTGCAATAATCCTACTTGGACTTGCAGTACGTCAACAAAGAAAAGATATGTTCCCATTCTAAGTAAATTAAAAAAATACTTGGACCAGTTTTTAGAAAACATATTAACCACATTTAAAGAATTGAACAAAACCACTATCTCATAAAATCAGACACGATAGAGGAAAAGAGAATCTCATCTTCAGATATCCTAGCGGTATATTGTAACGATCAACAAAACATAATATCAATTACTCGAACCGAACGAGAATAGTGTTCTCTAATCTAAGATACAATCACAATGATTCTGCTATGACTAGCAGTGCTCCGTCAACAAAGAAAAGGTATGTTTGCAAAACTCAGTATCTATCTAAAGAGAAGATTCCGGATCTAAAATTTTTTAAATTAATAGAGAATTTTTTTATGTGAATTATAGTGTGTAGACGAAGCCTACTACTCTTAGGGTGTAACTTAGAAGTGAGGTGAATATGATTATCTGAATCATAATTGGTATTGCTTTGCTGATTGTTCCTGCTTTATTGTCAAAGAAGTTATTCGAGACATTGAGTATGGCTTTGAGTCCTATGGCAGCTAGTACCGAGAATGGTACTAGGTATATGAATCGAGACTGGAATATTTCTGGAAATGCGGCTGATGTAACGAAAGTCCCTAATATGCATACAATTGTTATTGCAAGTAGTAATTGGCAGAGTTTTTGGCGATTCTTTGCGATATGAAAAAGTCCAATTGTTGCTATAATTAAGATAACAGGGTTTGCATATGCTCCTCCTAGAAAATATGTGAATGTTACGTTGAGTGTTCGAAATATTTGAAGTAGATTAGCATAGCTGAATTGTGGGGTCATAGACTGAGCTATTTGTGTAGTTGATTGGCTTTGGAGAATATTATTTTTAATAAGTTCAGTTATGATACTGACTAAAGCTATCTGACTCACGATTATGGTTTCGTGTCGTTTTATTGTTCTTTGTATGAAAGTTATGATTATGTAAGTTGATAGGCTAGCTATTACTACTATCCAGGTTGCTGAGTGAGTAAAGAGTATGGAGACTAAAAGAATAGTGGAGATTATCGAGTATTTTGAGATCTTCTTCTTACACTCTATAGCTTTTAGGAATAAAGCTAGGAAGATATTAAGTTCAATTAGAGCAAGCCAGTTTGCATAAAAACCTGCATTTATACCAGCAACTATCTGAAATGATGTAGTAGTAAATAGTGCTGCTAATGCAGCCATGTATCTGTCCTTAGAACCTATTGAAACGAAGTAGTACACTGATATTGTAAGAAGTACACTCAGAATTGCTGGAATGACTCTTATAGCAAGATCTGTGGAACCTGTAAGTGATACTATGACCTGCTGGAAAACTAGAAACAGTGCACGATCTTCTTGAATTATATTTGAAAGAAACGAAAATATGTTAAGGTTAACCGAATTTTCCATATATGTGAAGTAATAATTTACATCAACACTAACAAGCAACGATGATGGGTTTAATGCTGGAAGATAGGGGTACATGCCAATGAATAAAGCCATAATTATAGCGATGGCCAAGATAATTTTATGGGTCTGTTTCCCAAATTCTCTTTCACGATGATTTTCTCCGACTTGGGGCGGTATGAAATTGTGAATTCCAGTTACAAATCTTCTAACAGTTTTTTCATAAGGAATAATCAATAATCTCAGAAGCCATGCAGCAGAGAATAGTACGAAAAGTCGGGGCAGTATGGGTTGAAATATATTTGTGGCTTGAAGCTCAAGAAAAGCGATGTTCCAGGTAGAGTCAGAGAACGGTTGGACACCATCAAATCCATTAAGAATCCATCTCATAAATGAGATGACTCCGATTACAAGTGGGAATACTAGCCAAAGACTAATGAATATGCCTGATGCTCTTCTTTTAGAGATTTTGTTGGAGCTAGCGATACTGAATACAGTGGTATAGATAATGGTTGTAAGGGAAATTAACCAAATAGCAAAGTCTACATCTGGCGAAATAATATTTATTTTTGAATTATAACTAACTATCCCCATCCCACGAATTAGAACTGAAAAATTGATACTAATCTCGTTCAGGATGAATAAAGTAGTCATCCAAAAGAATAATGCCGCTGACAATAATTGAATCCAAAATAAATGTAATCCACGGAATAACCGAGATATTTTAGTCAGAAGTGCTCACTCCAATTCAACAACTTGGTGGTTACCCTTATGTTTATTGAAATATTGGTTCTATTCAATCTTAGATTAAAAAAATGCGTTAAGAAGTTGTATCGATAAGGATTAGGCGAGAGTTTTTATCTTATATTTGTAACTCTACACACGTGTAGATAATTCAATGAGCTAGATATGTCCAATTGATACTGAGTTCACTAATTAAATTGGTAATTCGAATGAAGATTAATCTGTTTTATATTGGTGATATTAGAGGTTTAGGTAGACGAGTTCAAATGAAAGCTATTCTTCTTGCAGGAGGAAAAGGTGAACGAGCAAAACCCTTCACAGAATTCAGCCCAAAAGTTATGATCCCAATTATGGGAAAACCAGTAATCCACTATAACACAAGTCATCTTGCATTCAACAACCTCATAGACGAAATCGTAATCGTCTGCAGCAAAGAAAGCAATCAACGCCTACAAATAACAAGCTATTTTGAAGGAAAAGAAGATCTATTCAAACACAAAGTACAATTTGTCGAAGAAACCTATGGAGGAACAGCCGGAGCAATACTTAGCGCAGCACCCAAACTAGAAAACGAAAAAGAATTCCTAGTCTGGTTCGGAGACAATCTAGTGCCAATAGACATCAAAGCGTTATACCAATTCCACAAAGAAAAAAACGGCATCATAACCCTCGCAGTATCCTCACAAAAACGAACAGAAACAGGATTCGTCGAACTAAGCCCTTATGGAGAAATCTTGAAGTTCAAAGAGAAACCAACCATAAATCTGAAAGAACCAGAATCCCTAGGAATCTACATATTCAAATCAAAGATACTGGACTTCATCAAAGAATCATCAAAAGAAAAAAGAAACATCAACCTCTCATTCGATATACTTGAAAAACTACCTAAACAAGAAAAACTCTATGCCTACGACATAAAAAACACCGGATGGATGGATGTAGAGTCTCCAACCAAAGTTACACGTAACACAAAAATTGTAGAATATATCCTGAAAAAGATGAATCTTAATTCTTCTTCAGAAGAGCATCCCTCAATAAAATAGCATTATCGAAATGAATAAAACAAATAACTATGCCCTAAACACCAACCTGCTAGAAATAGGTACAAAGATTTGTTACACAACCCAACCCCAAAAAACCAATATGATGAAGAAACTTCTCAAAAACAACTAGTATCCATAATTATCCCAACAAAAAACTCAGAATCTTACCTAAATGAATGTTTAACATTCATCAAACAACAAACACATCCCAACATCGAAACAATAATAGTCGACAGCTACAGCAAAGATAACACCCAAACTATGGCCCAAACAAATAACACCATATTTATACAACAAAAAGGAACCGCAGCAAAAGCAAGAAACACTGGAATAAAACAATCAAAAGGAAAATACATTTTCTTGCTTGACGCAGATCACCTAATTCCACCGAACACAGTAAAAACTTGTATCGAAACAATTCAAAAAAACAATATTGAAGCCCTAATACTCCCGGAAAAATCAATCACAACAAGTTCTTGGGGAAAAATAATAGCTTTCGAACATAACTTAATAGCTGAAGAACCCTCTCTTGCTATGCCCCGATTCTTCAAAGCAGAAGTCTTAACCCAATTGGGTGAAGATGAAAATCTAGTTTTCGGAGAAGATTGGGATCTCTATCAACGCTTCAAAAAACAACACTTCAAAGCCGCAGTCTCAACAGAACATATTCTCCACAAAGAAACAAACTCATTATCCAAAATATTGATAAAAAATATTTTCTACGGTAGAGCCTTCAAAAAACTAGTGAAGAAACAAGGCGCAACAATCTATCGAAGATACACCTTTCTACCGGTCCCAACAAAAAAATTCATAAAGCACACAATAAATCATCCATCAGTTGGTGCAGGATTCATCTTTCTGAGATTTTTCAGAATACTCTTCTTTTTAATAGGTGTAACAACAAGTTTTGTAAGAAAAGATAATGGCGAATAATAATTGATAAACACTATCAAAACCCGACTAATCAACAATTACCCCATTATCTTAATTCTAGGATTTTATACTATTTTATCATTATTTATCTTCCGTGGAATACTTCAACCAGGATTCGTTGGAAACGGAGACAACATCCTGATAGAATACCCAGACCTAGCACTATATCGCTACTCATACATCATCGACTTCTATGAACATGCAGGTAAACTGAACGTTGAACTTGCAAGATATCCAATGATAATATTCTTCAGCTTCATAGGCACAATTTTCTCACCTGGTATATCGAACAGACTATTCATCATACTGGGATCAACAATAGGTTTCTATACTATGTTCTTTTTCACAAAAAAAATCCTCAAAAACAATATTCCAGCTTTCCTAGCAGGGCTATTTTTCGGAATAAATTCTTGGGTTATATCGAGAATCCTAGCAGGACACATAAGCCTACTTATTGCATACGGCCTAATTCCATTATTCCTCATATTCCTGTTTGAAGCAGTAGGCTTCTACGACGGATTCACATCTGTTAACAAACTTCGAACCAAAATAAAACCAATCATCCTGTCTGCCATAACACTGACAATAATCTCCTCAGCAGTAATGTTTGATGGCCTAATTATCACGATGCTTATCACATTCATACTCATAATATTCTGGCTTGCCTACATAGTATTTTCATTTTCTGGAAGTATTAGGCCTTCAGTATTGTTTGATACAATAAACCTGAAAAAACAAATCTTAATTCACATAATCGTAAGTGCAGCCCTGATAATAACTATCACAATTCTATTATCTTTATACTGGATAATTCCAGTAGGAATATACGCATTAACCTCTTCAGCAACCTCAACATCACAAACTGTTCTTCCTTGGCTACATAGTCGTGCAGTACTTGAGAATCTCTTAACTCTCAAAGGGTACTGGTGGCCTCAATTCACAGACATGATCTACGCTTCAGATTCAATGATACTGAACCGAATATACCTCGTCCTCTCTTGGATTCCTTTTCTTGCTCTTCTAAATACTATCCCAAGACTAAGGGAATCCAAAGAAAAACTTGCAGCACTCAGCTTATTATCCGTCTTCACAATAGGACTGCTCCTCAGCCTAGGCGCCAACCTCTTCGGATCATACTACCAATACTTCACATTATTCGGAGTATTCCGAGACCCAGAAAAATTCAGTGCACTTATAGCACTCACATATCCATTTTTCATTGCCATATTCGCTAACAAAACAATTCATTTCATAAACGAAAAGAAACCCTTCCTAAAAACCAAATATATCAAAATAAAAACAGTGACTATCCCAAGAAAAAAATTCTACTCCATCATCATTATACTCATCTTTACCGCCTCACACCTTTTAGTAGTTTGGCCGGCATTAACAGGAAACTTCCGAAACTCTTACGATTCCCTAGAAATGCCGGAATCCTATCCAATAGTTAATAATTGGCTTGAAGAACAAGAAGGTGACTTTAAAGTACTTTGGTTACCTGCTGATGACTACATAAAATTTGATTGGAGCAAAGACCGATCTATGGGAGAACCAATGCGCTATCTCTCAGGAAAACAAACAGTTCAAACAGTCGACCCCGCAAGAGACGTAACACCTTGGACATCACTTTCAATTATGCAAATAAACCACTTTCTAGAAAGAAATGAAACAAAAAACATTGGAAAAATTCTGGGGCCAATGAACATCAAATACATCATATTCAGATCCGATGTAGTGTCACCGAGTTTCCCAAATATGTTCTCTTCACTTATGCAACAAGAAGATCTACTACTGAAATTCTCAAAAGAACCACTCTATATATTTGAAAACAATCACTATCTACCAATAATAAGACCAACAACAAACAATATCATAGTTGCTGATGCCGCAAAAGGTCTCTTAAAACTATCGCACTTGGCAGAAGACTTTTCAGACATTTCATACACATACCTCGAACATATGGGAATATCGAACGAAAATATTGAAAAACGACTTAATAATTCAGACGCATTTTTTTATTCTATACATAACCTACTAGATCTACAACTTGTAGCAACACCAGAGAGATACCGAATTGAACCCCACCAATACGCCAGCACTCTCTCTGATCAAAGCTCATTTAATTGGGTTCAAACAGTATTCGAAAAAGAAACCCGTGGAAGTCTCTACTATGGAACCGGAACAGCAAGCACATGGTCAGGAACAGCGCAACTACATTTGCCCATCCAAATAGAAACTAGTGAACACCACGACATCTGGGTAAGACTCTTCGGAGGAATCGAAAATTACGATATATCTATCAACGATAACAAACTTCTACCACAAACCATCCCCACTCACTCCGGTTTCAACTGGGTCAAATATGCCACGATGAAACTAGATAAAAAAGAATATGCCCTAACAATAACCGCGAAACACGAATCTTACCTACACATAGTGGATGAAATAATAATACTGCCAAAACAAACCTTCCTACGACAACAAATAGAAATCGGCAATATGTTAGCTGAGAAAAAAATATTTGTCTTCATTGAAGGAGAGGAACTTAAAGCAGAAAAAGAAAGCCGATACTTAAATGAAATGATCTTCAGCCAAAAACAAGCTCTCTACATAAACATATCCGCAACTACCCAAGATAACACCCAACTAATTGTTCCAAACAAAGATAGATACATAATTGGATTTCTAGGAGGGTCAACACATCTGGAATCATCACCCACAATATCGCTCACAAACGATCAATTCGAAATAACAATGCCTCTAATTATAGGCTCATCACTACAATGGTACTATACAAAACCATTCGAAATAGGAAAAGGTGGATATACTCTAACCATAAACGGTACACAAACAACCATCGACGCACTTGTTCTCTTTCGAGAAACCGACAAAAACTTCTGGAATCAAAAACCAAACGAGCAAATCCAATATCAAATAATGAACCCTGCAAATATACAGATAAAGACAAACAACTACCAAACAATCATTTCCAGCTTCTCATTCGACCAGTACTGGACCGCAACAGACGACAACAACAAACCAGTGTCATTACAACTCTGTAATGCATTCAA
>Ga0207988_1000750_pt1 | contig 18274 bp, 17 predicted proteins | sample ETNtaG_11_FD_185773 | JGI IMG/M metagenome (GOLD analysis project Ga0207988, IMG submission 185773) | Marine microbial and viral communities from oxygen minimum zone, Eastern Pacific Ocean - ETNP201310SV74 (SPAdes) (version 2) | ecosystem: Environmental > Aquatic > Marine > Oceanic ...
GCCGATGCCGCCCGCCGCGCGGAACGAATTGGTATTGATGCACTCGAGTTGCACGCAGCCCATGGCTACCTGCTGCACCAATTCCTCTCCCCTATCAGCAATCGAAGAACCGACAACTATGGAGGCTCTTTGGATAATCGTATGCGTTTCGTTCTTGAGGTATTCGAGGCGACACGCGCCGCCTGGCCTGCGACAAAGCCACTGGGCATCCGCCTATCGGCTACCGACTGGATTGACAGCGGATGGGATATGGATCAATCGATTGCCCTTTGCAAGCTGCTGAAGCAGTCAGGTTGCGACTGGATCGACGTGTCCAGCGGAGGTCTCGCCCCAGATCAAGTAGTGCCGGTCGGGCCTGGATTTCAGGTCCCCTTGTCTGAGCGGATCCGACAGGAAACGGGCATGACCACGATCGCGGTTGGATTGATCACTGAACCCCGTCAGGCAGAAACTATCTTGTTCGAAGGCAAAGCCGACATGGTGGCTCTGGGGCGAGGCATGTTATACAACCCGCGCTGGGTCTGGCACGCCGCGGACGAACTCGGAGCGCAAATTAAGTATCCACTACAATACCAGCGTTGCCGGCCTTCCCAACATGACGATGTCTTCGGCGAACGCGATGGAATATCTACGCGCTGATCCGGCGCTTTACTGCCGGGTCAGGTGATTGCCGCTGCTAACGCGGCAGTGGCAGTGTTGTCTTGTAGCAGACCTGCTTCAACGAAAAGCTTGATTTGATACTTGCGATTCCTTTAATTCGAGTCAGATGCTGTAACAAGAAATGTTCATAAGCTTCAAGATCTGGCACCACGACTCTCAGTAAATAATCAAATTCTCCTGTCATCAAATAACATTCCATCACCTCCGGTCGCTCAGCGACCGCTTTCTCAAATACCTCTAACGCCTTCTCGATTTGCTTTTCCAGCGTCACGGTGGCGAACACGTTGATTGGGAGTCCCACAGACTTTGCACTGACCAGCGCCACATACTGTTGAATCACACCCGCATCCTCCAAGGCTCTGACTCTGCGCCAACAAGGCGATGGAGAAAGGCCGACACGCTGGGCGAGATCCGAATTTGATATCCGCGCTTGTTCTTGGAGAATCTCCAAGATTCCAAGATCTTTCTTGTCCCATTCGCGTTCTAGCATAATTGTCCAGAAAATTGATATTTTATGATCAAATATTTCGTTATTACTAATTTTACTACATAAATTAGAAACCTATTTCCAGCCCGAAGCAATAATATAGTGAGATGAAGTGCCGTCTTGTTCATTGTCCTTAAGCCTGACTCATGCCCAACATTCACTTCGACCCCAAGGATGAAGTGCCACTTTTGCGGACAACCCAGGACCGATTGGTTTTTCTTCAGGCGTTGGAACGCAAGATTCTGTGGCTGTCGACCTGGATCATCCACCACGCCAATCATCTCCGGGCAAACGATGGTCAACTGAAAGTCGGCGGCCACCAGGCTTCTTGCGCTTCAATGGTTACCCTTATGACTGCGCTTTATTTTTCTGCACTTCGCCGTGAAGACCGAGTTGCGGTAAAGCCCCATGGTAGCCCCGTTTTCCATGCTATCCAGTATGTTCTTGGCAAACAAAGCCAACAACATCTGGAACGATTTCGGACCCTTGGTGGCGCTCAAGCTTATCCATCACGAACCAAGGATACGGACGATGTGGATTTTTCTACTGGATCTGTGGGCCTCGGCGTGGCAATGACCAGCTTCGCGTCATTGATTCAAACATATATCGAAACTCACAACTGGAAAATAGCAAAGGGCCGAATGGTGGCCGTAGTAGGAGACGCCGAACTCGACGAAGGCAACATCTACGAAGCGCTGCTTGAGGGCTGGAAGCACGATCTCGAGAGTGTCTGGTGGGTGATCGACTACAACCGGCAAAGCCTGGATTCTATAATTTCTGACCGACTGCTGAATCGTTTCAGCCGCCTCTTTATCAGTATGGGATGGAAGGTCACGACCATAAAGTATGGGAAACGACTTCGAGAAGCGTTCGATAGGAAGGGTGGTGAGGCTTTACGACAATGGATCGATGCCTGCCCCAACTCGAAATATTCAGCGCTTGTCTATAAGGGTGTCACAGCATGGCGACAACCGCTACTTGATGACATTGGCGCAAGGCCCGGTGCGGCATCGCTGATTGGTGATTACAACGACTCGGAACTTTTTTCCTTGATGACCAATCTTGGCGGGCACTGTATGGAGACCGTGCTGGAGGCATTCGAGGCAGTTGAGGATGAACAGCCCACCTGTTTTTTTGCCTATACCATCAAGGGCTACGGGCTACCCCTCGCGGGCCACAAAGACAACCATTCGGGGCTGCTGAATTCTGAAGAAATTCAGACTCTTAAGCAGGCGCATCACATCCCGGATGGCCAGGAATGGGCGCCGCTTGCCGGAATCGACATCCCGACTGACGAGTTGCAAACATTCATTCAGGATGTTTCCCTAAAGTTGGCTGGGCCGCGACGACACCGGTCGAACGAGGTCACCGTTCTCGATCGACTTGATCTCCCAACAGCTGAGCACCTGTCGACACAGGCAGCCTTTGGACGACTTCTGAACAGCATTGCCAGAACCAGCAACGGCCTTGCTGATCGAATCGTCACGGTATCACCGGATGTCACGATATCGACCAACCTCAGCGGCTGGGTCAATCGACGGGGACTGTTTCACCCCAAGGCCCAGAAAGATCCTTTTCCACTACAGGATATCGGTTCTCTGCACCGCTGGCCTCCATCCCCGAAGGGCCAACATATCGAACTTGGTATTGCCGAGAACAATCTTTTTTTACTACTCGCTGCAGCTGGGCTCTCCCACTCCCTCTTCGGGCAACGCCTCTTTCCGATTGGCACGATTTACGATCCCTTTATCGAGCGAGGCCTCGACGCACTGAACTATGCCTGTTATCAGGACGCCCGATTCATTCTGGTGGCCACACCATCCGGAATTTCGTTATCACCGGAAGGTGGCGCCCATCAGTCGATTGGGACCCCCCTCATTGGCATGTCAAAACCCGGATTAAGCTCTTTCGAGCCCACTTATGCCGACGAGTTGGCTGCGATTCTGTGCTGGAGCTTCGAACATCTTCAACGCGAGGATGACGGCGAGCCGAATCAAGATCTCCTCAATGATCAAAGCGGCGGCTCTGTTTATCTGCGCCTGACCACTCGCCGTATTACACAATTGCAACGTCAGATCGATCCCGACCTCCGGACGGCTGTCATTGAAGGTGGCTACTGGCTGCGGGCGCCGGACCCAGACTCGACGCTCGCGATAGCCTATACCGGTGCAGTAGGCCCAGAAGCATTGAGCGCATACACAAAGATCGCCGAACAGAATCCGGGAGTTGGTTTACTTGCGGTCACGTCGCCTGATCGCCTTTATCGCGCTTGGCTTGCTGCGCAACGCCAGCGTCAAGCGGGTAACAGCAGCACGGCAGCGCCAGTGGAACGCCTCCTTTCACCGCTCAGGGATTCGGGCCGAATCGTGACGGTCGTTGATGGTCATCCTTCCATCTTGAGTTGGCTTGGCGCAGTCCATGGCCATCCAGTGCGGCCGCTCGGCGTTGAACGATATGGCGAATCAGGCACTCTGTCCGAGCTATACAAGGCATATCATTTAGATTCTGAATCGATCATTGCAGCCTGTGCCGAGATACCTTAGTCGGCGGTAATCCACTGACAACCGCGAGCATCAACGATAAACAGCTACGCCTGCGGCGTTACAGACGACGCGACTCGAGGGAGTAACACAAGTGATCGCGGCTGCCGTGCCAGTGACAGAGTTCTCGATCGATCCATTAATATCTACGCATATTGAAATTCGACGGAGATCCACTACCCGTTATTCTAAAAGCAACACTTCACACCCAAGTGCCTGTCGAAGACTGGAATCTACGGATAGAACTTGCGACTGCCTATCGTCTGGCCGACCGCTTTGGCTGGTGTGAATTAATCTATGGTCACCTGACCACAGAGACACCAGGAAAGAGGACCCCTTACACCACTTCACCACTTCACTACTTCACCTCTTTACCCTGACTGGCGGGCTTGCGCGCCGTTGCCTGGTTTTGCGCATCGCCAGGTCAACGCATGATAAACGGGTTGGGCACCTCTTCTGAAGTAGACAACCAGACGGTCTTCGTTTGCATATATTCCCGAATTGCCTCCTGCCCGTTCTCTCGTCCCAAACCGGACTGCTTGTACCCTCCGAACGGCGCCATGTAACTCACCGCACGATACATATTGACCCAGACTGTTCCAGCTTGCAGTTTTTTCGGCAGTTCGATCGCCCGTCGAATACTCTGTGTCCAAATACCAGCAGCAAGGCCAAATACCACGTCGTTGCCAATCACAATAGCCTCTTCTTCGTCCTTGAAGGGAATTACGGAAAGCACCGGGCCGAAAACTTCCTCCTGTGCGATCCGCATACTATTGTCGACGTTGGTATAAATTGTCGGCTCCACAAACCAGCCTTCGCCACATTCAGGGCGCGTCGCTTTATCGCCGCCAAGAACACAATCGACCCCCTCATCATGGGCGATTTGCAGATAGCTCAATACCTTTTCGTACTGTGGATAGGTCGTGACTGGCCCGACCTGTGTATCTTTCGACATCGGATCACCCATTCTTGCCGTCTTGGCCAGGGCGATTAATTTTTCTACAACTTCATCGTGTATCGATTCCTGGACCAAAAGCCTGGATCCAGCGATACAGGTCTGCCCCGTGGCAGCAAAAATTCCCGATATAGCCCCCTTAACCGCATTATCGATGTTGCAGTCATCAAAAATGATGTTTGGAGATTTACCACCTAACTCCAGACTCACTTTCTTTAATGACTGAGCCGCGCGCGAGTACACATGCCGACCGCTCGCGGAACCGCCGGTAAATGCAACCTTGGCCACATCCGGGTGGGTAATCAAGGCTTCGCCAACTTCTTTCCCGTATCCTGTGACCACGTTGACCACGCCTTTGGGGAATCCGGCCGCCTCAACTAGTTTTACGTACTCTAGAGCTGATGCCGAGGTGAATTCGGAGGGCTTAATGATGATCGTATTGCCTGCCGCCAAGGCCGGCGCCAACTTATAACTTACCAATAGAAGTGGCGAGTTCCACGGAATAATTGCCACACACACACCAAGAGGCTCATGCCGGGTATAGGCAAAGATTTCCGGTTTATCTATTGGAAAAATCGAACCCTCAATCTTGTCTGCCAATCCCCCGAAGTAGTAATACCATTGCGGCGCGTAACGCATCTGCATGTGCATTTCAGCGTATAACTTACCGTTGTCCTGCACCTCGACTTTTGCCAGAGCTTGTGCATTCTCGGCTATTAGATCGCCTAATTTTCGAAGAAGATGTCCGCGCGCGGTTGGCGTCATATCGCGCCACTCGGGGTTATGAAATGCCTTTTTCGCAGCCTCAACTGCTCGGTTGGCGTCGTCCTCCCCACCTCTGCCGACCAGCATCCATGGTTTACCGGTGTATGGATTGTGCGACTCGAAATAATCCCCGGTCAGTGGTTCCACCCACTCTCCGCCCAAATACATCTTTGATTTTGAAAGTTCAGCCATCTCGATTATCTCCTTTTTAATTTATACACCCTTTGGGCAGTTCGCCTCATACAGCACGTAATAATTCAGCCGCACGATCTAATGCAATCTCGATGTTCTCTACGCTGTTGGCATATGAGAATCTGATGTAGCCTTCTCCGAGAGCGCCAAAGCTCGTGCCTGCAACAGTTGCGACACCCACTTCTTCGAGCAAACGATCCTGTAGAACCCGGGCGGTCAATCCTGTCTTGCGGATGTTCGGGAAAACATAGAATGCGCCAATTGGTGTACGACAACTCACACCGGGAAGACTGTTTAACCCCGCCACAATCACCCGCCGCCTTTCGTCGAACGCCGACACCATCCCATCAACCGCATCCTGCGGTCCTTCTAAGGCAGCGATCCCGGCATACTGAGCGGCCGAATTCACACAAGAGTGGCAATTGACCGCCAAACGAGTCGCGCCTTCTACCAGCGCTTCAGGCCAGACCGCATAGCCCATCCGCCATCCGGTCATTGCATAAGTCTTACTCCAGCCATCGAGCAGAATGAGCCTATCATCGAGTTCAGGATACGACAGGAGTGATACGTGCTCCCGGTCGTCGTACGTAATTCGTGAATAGATCTCGTCACTCAATATTGCAACGTTTGGATGCTTCTGCGTGAGGCCTGATACCAGCCGATCCATCTCAGTTCTGGGCACAGCCCCGCCGGTTGGATTGGCGGGAGAATTCAGAATCAATAACCGGGTGTTCTCGGTAATCTGGCTCAAGATTGTGTCGGCGTCGAAAGAAAAATCGTTCTCTTCCAGCAGGCGTATGGGTACGGCCTTTGCGCCGGTGAACTCGATGACCGACTGGTAGATAGGGAATCCAGGGTTGGGGTACAGGATTTCTGCACCCGGCTCACCGAACATCAGGATTGCGAAAAACATCGTTACCTTTCCGCCTGGGACAATCACAATACGATCGGCAGAAACCTTGGCTCCCCGACGTTTCGCAAGATCCTGTGCTACCGATTCGCGCAACTGTGGAATACCCGGAGAAGGGGTGTAGCCATGGTGACCGTCATGAAGTGCTTTGACCGCCGCCTCCACAATGTGCTCCGGGGTTTTGAAATCGGGCTGGCCGATCCCAAGATTAATGATGTCCTGTCCCCCGCGTGCCAATACATCGGCCCGAGCCAGAACATCGAATGCCGTTTCGGTACCCAGCCGGCTCATTTTTTCTGCGAGTCGCAGCATGTTGCGCAGGCCTATTTCTTAATCAGAAAAGTCGACCATCATACCGGACACTGAACCTGGTGTGGCCGATCGCTGTTGACTACGCTTGAATCAGGGGCGCCGCGACGTTGGCGATATCGCTCGTTCGGCTACTTCCGGCAAATTCTAATGGCTATAATTCGCCCTTCCTCATGCCCAAGAGCACCCATCAGCGCTGTCAATGCCGACAGAGTCACCTCCTCCCACTGAACCTCGGGATTTTTTGTTGCGGGCCATTGAGCAACATGACTACCCAGTCGTTCGAGGTTGCGTTTCAGCGCTGTATGTTATTTTTCAAAACTTGCTCGGGAGCCATTAAATACTTGAAGGCCTGAAACTTATTCAATCAAAGCTGTTCCAACCGGATACGACACCAGCAACGGTTAACGCCCACAAACTACGGCCGAGTTGGACAACTGGCACCGCGATAACCCTGCCGGCAAGCACCACGGTCATACCACAGGGAAAAAGGCAGTACCTGCGATTGCTCTGGAGCGGCTATGATTTGTAAATCCTGACAGGAGAAAAGAAATGTCATACCTGAGAATTAGTGCCAACGACGGTCTGTACTATGAGCATGATGCGCCATCGGACACCGATGCCCCCACTTTTGTTTTCGTCAATCCGGTCACCGGAACCGCCCAACAATGGCAGCAAGACGTTGGTCCAGCACTCCGTGATGCCGGTTATGGCACTCTCGCTTATAACTTTCGTGGCCAACCCGACAGCCCCTTCTCACCCGGAACAGCACTTGACGACACACTAATCGCTGGGGACCTGCGCCTGATCACCGAAACCCTCGAGATCAAGCGACCGGTCTTGGTCGGACTGTCGATTGGCGGCCTTTTCGCTACCCAGTCACATCTCGCCGGGTTGGATATAGCTGGATTGGTCCTTATCAATACCTTGCGGCAGATCGGGCCGCGTATAGCGTGGATCAATGATGCGGTGGTCCGGGTCATGGAGGTCGGCGGCCCTCAGTTGATGGGCGACATCATGACACCGCTGCTTTGGGGGCCTGACTGGCTCGCTGCCAATCGACAGGCCTTTATCAAACCCGATACCGACTACCAGCCGCTGGATAAAAATTCTGGCACATACAATCTGTTGAAAAATATGGGTGCAGCCGATTGGAACGTCGATTACGAACGCATCACCTGTCCCGTCCTGGTGATTATGGGCTTGAATGATCGAGTATTTTTCGACGCCAACATTGTTGACAAACTGGTAGGAAGAATCCCGAACGTTCGCCGAGTCGATGTGGAAAATGCCGGCCATATGCTCCCGGCTGAAGCGCCACAACCACTGATCTTGGCCCTGCTGAACTTTGGTCAAAACCTATAGGTTTTAAACCCTGATTATTCACCTAGCCTCAACGGCTAACCCACTTGCCTGATCTGTCTATGCTCACTGGACTTCGACAATCGCTGTTTCGAACTGTGAACCAACGAGTATTCTATGGTTGGGTCATTCTTCCGGTTGCTGCACTCACCATGTTTGGTACCGGACCAGGTCAATCACATCTGATTGGCTTGTTTTTCGATCCGCTGTCGCAGGAGCTCGGGCTTTCCCGCACCGCCATTGCGGCAGCGTATGGTGCCGCCACCTTGGTCGCTGCCTTTTTGCTCCCCAAGCTCGGTAGCGTGATTGATCGGGTCGGTCCGGCACGATTACTATGGATACTTACGCTGGCACTCGGCCTCGCCTGCGTGTTGTTTAGTTTTGCATCCAGTTGGCTTGCCATCGCAATCGGTTTTGGCTGCTTGCGATTTCTCGGCCAAGGCTCCTTGATGCTGAGTTGCAACAACCTGGTCTCTCAATGGTTTAACCGCAAGCGCGGCTTTGCACTTGGCATAATGTCGCTGGGGTTCCCGATTTCGATGGCGGTGCACCCCCCTTTATGCCAATGGTTGATCGAGACCATCGGCTGGCGCGAGACCTGGATCTGGCTCGGAATCAGCACCTGGATTATTCTGTTGCCGCCGATCATTCTGTTGGCCTACAACAAACCAGAGCAGGTCGGTCTCACGCCAGACGGTGTCCCGCAGGCCAACGACTCCGGTAAATCTACTGTGATGACCGGGCTGACTCGAGGCGAAGCACTGCGATCGTCGACGTTCTATATCATTACAGCAAGCCTTTTTGCTCTATCGATGCTGGTGACCGCACTCCACGTAGAGAACAAAGGCATCTTGATGAAACATGGCCTGTCCGCACAAGACGCGACTTCCATGTTTACCATTACTGGCATTACAGCAGCGATCACGATGCCAATCATTGGTCGTATGCTTGATCGTTTTCGAACCGAGTGGATGCTCGCCGGCGGCCTCCTCGTTATGGCAGCGTCACTTGTGTCTGTCACGCTGGTGGGCAGTATGACGGGGGCCGTGATTTATGCCGTGATTTTTGGCCTGAATAACGCCGCCACCATGAACTATGTTGCATTTCTTTGGCCGAGGTATTTTGGGCGCAAACACCTGGGCAGCATCCAGGGAACGGGGCAAATGATCGTCATCGTCGGAGCGTCCCTGGGCCCACTCCCTCTAGCGATGGCTTTAGATACCTCCGGCACTTATGACTGGACTCTTCGGAGCCTGGCCCTTCTACCGATACTCTTAGCAGTCGTGGCCTTATTTCTGCGGGCGCCGGCAGCATTGTCACAATCGGCGGTGGCCCCGACTCACTCTGATCCCAAACCTTAGGCGGGTGGGTTTTATGCTGTAGCACCCCACCAGAATCATGAGGAAGAAAAAGTGACAACACCTGTGGTAGTAGTGACCCGAAGTTGGACAAAGACCGTCCAAGCCGCTATCGCGGAGCGCTTCGATGCGAGGTTGAACCCCTCTGATCGAATAATGAGCGCCGAAGAGATCGTGGAGCAGTGTCAAGGCGCGACTGTACTTTGTCCCTGCGGTTTCGATCCGATAGATGCGCACTTGATCTCAAAATTGCCTGATAGCGTAAAACTGATCGCAACCATCAGTGCAGGCACTCAACATATCGATGTCTCAGCCGCTGCCCAGCGTGGTATTTACGTCAGCAATACGCCGGACGTCGTTGCAGAGGATACGGCAGACCTCACGGTTGGATTGATGATATCGGTCTGTCGACGCCTGATTGATCTGGACAACGTTGTGCGGTGCGGCGACTGGCAGGGGTTTAAGGTCGATGACCCCTTGTGTGGCCTTAGAGTCTGGGGAAAAACGATCGGCATCATTGGCCTTGGCGGCATCGGGCAAGCCGTCGCTCATCGTGCTCGGGGGCTTCGCATGTCGATCCTTTACCATAATCGGAAAAGAAACCGCACAGCCGAGGAAGAATTCGAGGCTCGTTACTGTCCCGATCTTTACGAACTGCTCGCGCTTGCCGACATTGTCTCAATTCACTGCCCGCTGACACCCCAGACCCAGCACCTTATCGATGATCATGCGTTTGCCACCATGAAGCCAAACAGCGTGCTGATTAACGCTGCACGAGGCGCTGTCGTCGACGAAGATGCTTTGATACGCGCCCTGCAAAACGGCGTGATTGCCGGCGCGGGCCTTGATGTCTATAAAAACGAGCCGGAGGTTAATCCTGCCCTGATCGAGATGCAAAACGTCGTGCTGTCTCCCCATGTTGGAACAGCTACGATTGAAGCTCGAGATGACATGGGGTTTCGCGTGATAGAAAATATTGAGATGTACCTCGCGACCGGTGAGCCCAAAGATCGGGTAACCTCCTAGTCACATGATGCAGACACCTTAGCGCTCCAAAACTACCAGCAGATTTCGTCATCAGTGGCCGCTGGGGCCAGATGAACTATGCCAGGCGAACCCCATATCCCGGCAGATTTCCGGTTTGCCAATGAGAAGTCGTCGTTCGCAACGATCAGCCGCCCAGCATCAAAGACACGTAGTAGACAAACGAAATCAGCAGCAGCACAACCCAAGCCAACGCATGACCATTCTCCTTGGCCCACCGCACAAAACGGTCTTTCATGATCTTTCCGGCAAATAGTGAGAAGCCATTGTATCAGCCCTATAGCACTCATCGCGAGAGCGTGCCACGATGACAGCGCAACCTAACTGCAGGACCACCCTGCCTCGGATTAAATAAAATCGGTGGTGGTGGCGAAATTTTTTTCGCCAGGTATTTTCCGCTTCCTTCCGTTGATCGGTATTTAGCTGTTGGCTCTGATGCTGATCCTGTTCTTCCCCGAACTGAAGATGCCCGTCAGGTAGTCTAAAATAGAAACTTAGCAGCCTTGTGTGAAAAAAGTATAGCTGGAGACTGAGAAAGAGAATCAATGCGTATTGTGGTGGCAGGTGGCGGGCTGATCGGGGCACGTCACATCGCCCATGTTCTTGACCATCCGAGCTTCGATCTGGTCGGGGTAATCGACCCGGACCCAAAAGTACGAGCTGCCGCTCCAGTCGCCAGCTTTGACTGTATTGAAGCCGTTGATGTACCGGTTGACGGCATCATTATTGCCACCCCCACCGATCTACATGCGGCCAATGCCGAAACTTCGGCCAAGCGTGGGTGGCATATGGTGATCGAAAAGCCAGTGGCGAGCACTCTTGAACAGGCCGACAGCATTGTTGGGGCTGTTGAGCGTGCTGGTGTAGTGGCCTTGGTAGGCCATCATCGGCGCTATCACCCCAAAGTGGGAGCGTTGAAAGAGCTGTTGGATACGGGGCAGATTGGCGCCACGGTATTGGCCTCGATGATCTGGGCGGTTCGCAAGCCGGATGAATACTTTGATGTGCCCTGGCGGGCAGGACGGGCAGGTTCGCCGATCATGATCAATCTGGTACACGAACTGGATCTGCTGCGGTATCTGTTTGGCGATCTGATCCATGTGTCTGGCTTTGGTTCTGACGCATTGCGCGGGCAGGGCCGGATCGAAAGCGGTGGCGTCACTCTGGGATTCGCCAATGGGACTGTGGCTACGCTTGCCTTTGCCGATACCAGTCCATCGCCTTGGGGATTTGAAGCAGGCACTGGTGAGAACCCCAATATTGGCACCACAAATCAGGATATGTTGTGGATTACCGGAACCAAAGGCGCGATCAGCTTTCCCTCGCTGACGCTCTGGGGTGAGGCGAAAGACTGGTCACAGGCCGCGCAGCCGAGCAAAATCTCCTGCGCCGACGGGGTACCATTGGTGGCTCAGCTTGAACATTTTGCTGATGTTGTCGCCGGACGCGCGACGCCGTTGATTGATGCGCGGGACGCAACCAAGACGCTTGCTGCAACGCTGCAGATCGAGGCGGCGCTGATGGGCGAGTCAGTGCAATGAAAGCCCTGCGCTGTGGTCTTATTGGTGACCACATAAGCCAGACGCGATTTCCGGCGGCGCTGGAGTTGATGTGCCAGGAGGCAGGTATTGAACTCAGCTTTGAGCTGATCGATACAGCTGGGCAATCGGATTTGACTTTGTGCAATTTGGAGCCAGCGTAACCCTGCCCAATTTGGCGGTCTTACGTCCAGACTAAAGCCGTTGGGTCGATAATTTTCCCAAGGGCGTTGCCCCGAACCATTCTTCCGCTGCAATTAATTGAGAGCAAAAACAATGACAAAACCAGACATCGGATTTATCGGTATAGGCTTGATGGGCGCTGCCATGGTGGGGCGTCTACAGTCCCTTGGCTATAGCCTGACCGTTATGGGGAATGTGTCGCGGCCTCGCATTGATGCTGTCGTAGCCAAAGGTGCGGTTGAGGCCGTGAACGCCCGAGAACTGGCTAAGGTGAGCGATATCGTCATGCTGTGCATGGATACTTCTGCCTCGGTTGAGAGCCGGATGAATGGGACTGATGGCGTGATAGCCGGGTTAAAGCCGGGAGTGATCGTGATTGATTTTGGCACCTCATTGCCGGAGTCAACCAAGGTGCTGGGCAAAAAAGTAGCCGCAGCTGGGGCGACTTATCTGGACGCACCGCTCAGCCGGACACCCTCACATGCGGTGGATGGACTGCTGAACATCATGTGCTCCGGCGATCAATCTGCATTTGATCAGGCCCGTCCGGTACTGGACGACTTAGGTGAGAATGTGTTCCACCTGGGTGCGTTGGGAACGGGTCATAAAATCAAACTGATCAACAACTTTTACGCGATGACCACTGCCAACGCTATGGCCGAGGCCTTTGCCATGGCGGACCTGGCCGGCGTGTCCCGGCAGGGCCTGTATGATGTGATGTCTGCGGGGCCGCTGCAGTCCGGTATGATGGATTTCATCAAGGCCTATGGCATAGACGGCAACCCGGAGACGTTGGCCTTCTCGGTGCGCAATGCAGCCAAAGATGTGGGCTACTACCGGAAGATGGCTCAGGACCTGGGTGCTAATACCATCATGTCGGCATGTGCCAACGAGGCGCTGACCACGGCTGTTGAGCAAGGCATGGGTGACAATCTGGTGCCACAGATGGTCGACTTCTTTGCCAAGCGTTTCTCGAACTGACCATCAAGCGGGGCCAAACCAGCAAGAGCACTGGTCGGCAACTTTGAGCCAGAGCCGAAGCCGCGTCGTTATGCCTTTGCTCGTGTGGCGCCCGGGCTTCACCGTGAATCGCAAGGGGCCCGGCCGCCAGATTCTCTACCACGGCGCCCTCTGGGCAGCCGACACAGGGCTTAAGACAGCGTATTTGACCCTGCCCTTTTGCGGTTCTGCCGGCTGCAAGGCATGCGCCAATATCTGCCGTGAAGTCTTGGAAGCACTCGGCGCGAGCGTCAGCTGTTCAGGTGGGCAAGCCCGAGCCCGCGCCTGGGCCACGGCACTTCTATCAACTGTCCGCTTTGCGAGAGTGTGATGTAAGCGGTTGCAAGGTCTGGCCCGCCAAAACAGATGTTCGTGGTATAGCGGTCGGGAAACGCAATGTGTTCAACATCGCCGGATTCGGGGGAGATCACGCTGATGCCGCCGTTGATCAGAGTCGCGACACAGACCCGCCCACCCTCTTCCACGGCCAGACTGTCGAAGCGCTGATAACCGGCAGACCCGGCGACAAACCGCCCGCCGTGAGGCGAAGGCCAAGGCTGGGCAGTCATTTCCCCGGGAGCCATGAGGTCAAAGGCCCACAACCTTGCCGGTGGCGTCTCAGCAACGTAAAGCGTTCGACCATCGGGCGAGAGGCCAACGCCGTTTGGCATCTCCACAGGGTGCGCCACCGTTTTGACTCCGCTGCCATCAGCAAGGCCGTAGAGTACGCGCCCTCGATCCTGGTCGTTGGTCCGGACCTTGCCCAGATCTGAGAAGTAGAACCCGCCGTGCTGGTCGAAAACAATGTCATTGGGTCCTGACAGTGGTACACCGTCGGCCTCGGTATAAAGGATCTCAACCAGACCACTTTCAAGATCGATAACCTCGATCCGACCTCCGCTGTAGTCGGCGGCCTGCATCGTTGGTCTTACACCGTGTTCATCGATGTGCCAATCAAAGCCGCCGTTGTTGCAGACGAAGCATCGTCCGCCCGGCCCCATGGCAAGGCCGTTAGGGCCGCCGCCAGGTGTCGCCACGGTCTCTTTACCGCCATCCGGCAGCACTCGGGTAATGACTCCGCGCTTGATCTCAACCACCAGTACGCTGCCGTCAGGCAGTGCCACGGGGCCTTCTGGAAATTCAAGTCCCGTAGCGATCACTTTGAACTCAAGTGTGTTTTCCGACATACGCCTAGCTGCTCCGGATAGATGGATAAACGAAATTCAATGGGCAAGCGCCCGCTCTACAAAGTTGAGACGATCCTGACCCCAGAACAACTGATCACCGATCAGGTAGGCGGGTACACCGAACACGCCTCGGGAAATGGCCTCTTCGGTGTTAGCGTCGACTTCGTTCCGGCTCGCCTCACCCTTGGCCAGGGTTATCAGTTTTTCAACATCGAGACCCACTGCCATGAGTGCAGCACTGACCACCGATGGATCAGCAATATCCTGATCTTCGACCCAGCAGGCGCGCATCAGCGCATGGACCAGGTCTGATGGGTCTTCCCCGGACTGCCGGGCTGCGACGACTGTACCGTGCGCCAACTGGTCGTTGGCCGGAAAGAACCGGGGCTCAAGGGTGAGTTCAATGCCCAGATGATCCCTCCAGCGGGTGAGTTCCTGCATGCGGTAGGCCTTGCGCTGATCCGAGCGGTCTTTCAGCTGCAGACCGCCAGTGTGGGAGAAGACCGTCGTGGGACTGATCGGCTTGTGGTTCAAGGTCGCCTGGTGACGGCTAGCGATCGCCCTCAGACGGGCGTCACCGAGATAACTCCAGGGTGAGATAACAGAGAAATAGTAATCAATGGATCTGGTCATAGGACACCTCACTCTGGCGGGGTGTTTCAGGGATCACCCAAAGAACGTTATCACGCCGTCGTCGGTCACAAGCGTGTTCTTGATCAAAGGGTCGTACATTTCTTTAATGCCGATTGGCACAATCCGTAGAATCTTATTCCTCAACAGCATGCTGTTGTGACATCAATTGTACCGGACGATGTTGACGAAATGATCACCTACTTCCAGGTAAACGGCGTAAGTTATTATGTCGACCCACTGGCAAACATTTGGGGTATGAAGACGTTTTCACCAAGATTGACATGTGCCGCGCCCATTTTAAAGAAGTGGACCCTACTACTTATGACAATTTGCAAACGCCCATACCATGCGCCAGCCACGCGATACCCATGCCTGTCATGAAACATGGCTCAAACGATATCAGGAACAAGGTGGCAGATAAGGAAACCCACCTCGTAGACTTTTTTACACTTTGCTGAGAAAGCGTTCGCGAATTTCGCGTTTAAGGGTTTTTCCAGCAACGTTTCGGGGGAAATCGTCGAGTACGACACAGGCGGAAATGCGCTGGAAATTAGCGCTGACGTGCTCGTTGGTCCACGCGATCAACTCGTCGGGGGTGAGCGTCGCGCCGTTCATCAGCACCACGGCGGCCATCGGCGTCTCGCCCCACTTGTCGTCGGGTACGCCGAATACGGCGACCTCGGCAACAGCTTCGTGGCCGATGATTAGCTCCTCAATATCCTTGGGGAAAACGTTGACACCGCCGGAGATGATCATATCCTTGAGGCGATCGACCAGATAAAGAAAGCCGTCCTCATCGACGTAGCCCGCATCGCCCGAATGCAACCAACCGTCGACTACAGTCTTGGCCGTCAAGTCGGGCTGCTTGAAATAACCGGGCATTAACAAGGGGCCGCGCCCACAAATCTCGCCGATCTCGCCGGTGGGCACTTCTTCGCCCTGTTCATTGAGGATTTTCATTTCATGGAAAATTAGTGGAATGCCAACCGAACCCGCCTTCTTCACTGAATCCTCGCGGTCGAGCACAGTGATAAAGCCTTCTGTCAGCCCGTAAAGCTCATAAAACCGGCCAGGCAGCGCCTCGTTCAGGCGGTGCTTGTATTCCAACAACAGAGGCGCACCCAGACTCTGAATCATCTTAAGACTTTCGAGCTTGACCGGATCGAACTCCGGGTGGTTGAGCATGGCCATGATCTGCGATGGCACCATGACAATGTGCGTGACCGAACTTGCTTGAATTTCGGCAATCACACGCTTGGCGTCGAATGCGTTGTGCAGGATGTAGTGCGCGCCCAACATCATCCACGGCATAAAATCGATCATCGCCCCGTTGAAGACGATGGAGCCTGCGTGTAGCACAATACTTTCCGGCGTCATGCGAAAGGCCGAGGCGAACAACGAACAGTAATTCGCGCGCACGTAATGATTATGCATGATGCCCTTAGGCGCGCCGGTGGTTCCGCTGGAATACATAATGTTGTAGATGTCATCATCGCCGAGGTGGGCGTCAGGTGGCTCGGCGTTACTGGCCCCCTGGACTAAGTCTTCATAAGACTGAAAGCCCGCCGGAACATCGCAATCAACGCCGGCCAGCACAAAGCGATCGGGCGCGATGCCGGGCAGATCAGCGCGGATGCGGTCCAGCATTTCCGCGAACTCGACGTCAGCAATGACCATAGCGGCATCGGAGGTCTGCAATAACTCCTGTAAACCAACGTCCTGCAACAACGTGCTCGAGGGCACGATGATGATACCGGTCTTGGCCGCCGCCCAGTACATCATCACCAACTCGGGCCGGTTCGACATCACGGTCGCCACCTTGTCGCCCTTCTTGAGGCCCACGCCCAGCAACGCGTTGGCCAGGCAGTTGATGGCGGCGTTGAGTTCCGCAGCGCTCAGGCACGTACCGGCGAAAGTGAAGACCCGCTTGTCGGGGTGATAGCGCGCGTGATGCGTCGGCAGGGTTCCGATATTAATGGTGAGTTCCTCAAACGTCGCCGTCTGCCCGAAATCTTAAACCACCCGCGTCGGAAATTTCATTACCGATTACCGCCCGTGAAGCGCACGGCTTCGGGGTAGGCGTGCAGCCTGCTGCGCTAGGCCACAACGCCCTGCTTCGCCTGGTACGCCATCTTCTTAAGTAAAAATGGGTTGCGGACCATGTAGCGAGCAAGCTGGCGGCGGCCCATTTTGATCATTTGCACGGACATGCGCCTTGTTGTCCACGGGAAAACCCGAATGCTCTCGGGAGCCGGCCTTGTCGGGTTCTTACAACGTACAGGGGTTTGCCCTCTGGTGAAAGACTTACGCCGCTCCGTATGTCTACCGGGTCAGCTACGGTCTTAATGTCAGGCAGCTGTCAGAACCTTCAAGGACACGCTTTCGACAATATCCTTTACCTTCTCGCGGTACTCCAGCATATGTGGTGCTACTGCATGGGCATTCAAACTGGCTATGGTTTCCCATTTTTCCACCATAGTCACAATATTTTCATCCAGTTCTTGTGCGCCAAGTGAAGAATCAGTATCTACCATGGGCTGATATTCCATACAGCCTTCCTCGGCGTGCACATTGGATAGGTTGTCTTGTATACATGCCAGTAATGCGTGTCGCTGACCCGCCTTGGCTTTTATCGTTGCGATGACACAGATCATATTCGTCTCTCCTTTATCTCCAATCCAGTGGGTTACTGCCATTAAGGCAGTGGGCTAATGAAAATGGCGCAATACCTGTCCAGGTCGTCCAGCATCACCGATCAAGCCTCCTTCATCGACAATCCGTGTGCCATTGACCCAGACGCCATGGACCCCAAGAGGATCTGTGGTTAGGCGACGTTCTCCAGCGGGCAGATCGCTGACGCGCCTGGCTGGACTTCTGCCGACGGTGGCCGGATCAAATAACATCAGATCGGCAAATGCGCCCTGCTTGATGTAGCCGCGCTCAACGATGCCGTATATCTGTGACGGTTGTCCGGTGAGCCTATAGATCGCTTGCTCTAAGCTCATGATTTTCCTGTCCCTCACCCAGTGGCCCAGGAGGTACAACCCGAATCCTGCATCGCAGAAAAACGTCAAATGCGCACCGGCATCCGACAGTGCGATGGCCGAATATTCATGGGTCAACAGCTTCGATACCGCTGCTTCGTCCGCGTT
>Ga0207988_1000759_pt1 | contig 18085 bp, 16 predicted proteins | sample ETNtaG_11_FD_185773 | JGI IMG/M metagenome (GOLD analysis project Ga0207988, IMG submission 185773) | Marine microbial and viral communities from oxygen minimum zone, Eastern Pacific Ocean - ETNP201310SV74 (SPAdes) (version 2) | ecosystem: Environmental > Aquatic > Marine > Oceanic ...
ATTTTCTCCAATTCTTTCATGAGATTGGCTGAGGTGTGTAGGCGTCCTGAAGTATCCACAATAATCCTATCCATCTTCTTTTTGATTCCACTTGCAACCCCATCAAAGGCAACAGAAGCAGGGTCAGCAGATTTATCGTTGGCAGTAAGATGCAGATTGAGGCGCTCTGCCCAAATTCGTATCTGTTCTACAGCCGCAGCTCTATATGTGTCTGCAGCAACCAGAGAAACTGTCTTGCCAGATTTTGAGTAATAGCCTCCTAATTTAGCAGCTGAAGTCGTTTTTCCTGTACCATTTATTCCCACCAAAAGAATTACCCTTTGCAGTTCACTTACCTCATGTACATCAGCAAGATACTGTTGAATGCACTGCTGAAATCGATCTTCACGGGTAATTTCTGCCTTACCTGGTACTTTAAGCTGCTTAATAATAGAATCCGTTAGCTCCCAGCCAATATCTGCCCCAAGCAGTGCCTCTTCTAGATCTTCAATATCATCATCGGTAAGAATGGTCTTTCCGGAAAATTTCGCAAAAAGGGTAGATAGCTTAGATCGGGTTTTTGATAAACCTGAAATTGTTTTTTTTAAAAATGAAATCATCCTGTCTCTAATTGTTTAAAATAACGTAAATATCTTCTCATATATTCATAGGTACTAAATATGAATAGGAGGCATGAAATCGAATAGGATGTCCACAATATATAACCGGGTATATTCAAAGGATTTTGAACTAAAAATAATACCATCATGAGTGCAGAAATTCCTATAAACCATTTCCCAGATCTATTAGACTGAAACACCTCCTCCTGAGAAAACATTAAATATACACCAATAATGATGAGGAATATATCCCTTATGGCTAGGGTGAGAAAAAATATCAGAAAGGGTAATTTGTAGCTAATGATCAAATAAATTAATACGACCATCATACATACTTTGTCAGCTACAGGATCTATGAGCTTACCAAAATTGGTGATTTCCTCTGCTTTTCTTGCCACATATCCATCTAAGAAATCTGTCAAAACAATAATGATGATAAGCAGAAAAGCCTGCCATAATTTCTCTGTCATACCATGGGCAATATCTTCAAAGATTAATACCAGAGGTATGGTAAGAAATATTCTGCTGATACTGATGGCATTGGCCAGGGTCAAAATCCGGTCCTTCCGGGTTTGGAGGCGTTTTTTTCTTACCCTTTTTCTATGCTTAAACCGCATTAATTATGTCGATGAGAATTAAATTTTAATGCTGCCAATAAAGCGTCTTTATAAATAGAATCGGGGAAAATATTAAGCTCATCCTGCGCTTCTTTGGATAGCCTGTCAATTTGTTTTTCAGCAAATTGAATTCCCCCATGATTTTCAATAAGCATGCTGATCTCTTTGAGCTCAGATTTTTTCACATGATTTCGAAGCTGTCTTTTCACCCTTTTTGAATCAGAGGAATCTAATTTTTCAAATAGATTAATAAGTGGCAGGGTGAGAATATTTTTTTTAAGATCAAACCCTGCAGGCTTGCCTAAACCTTCAACATTGCCAGTAATATCCAGAAGATCATCTTTTATTTGAAATACCAATCCAAATTTTTCACCAAACTTTGCCAACGCTTCACGTTTATCATTGTCTTCTGTTACTGTCATAACTCCTAGTTTACAGGCTGCAGAGAACAGCGATGCCGTTTTATCACTCACCATTTGATAATAAACTTCCTCTGTCATATTTTTCTTTATGGCTTTTTCAATTTGCTGAATTTCACCCTGGCTCAGGCGCTGTGCTGTACTTGACAGAATATCTAACGCATCAAAATCTTTCAAGTGAATCATATTGGTGAGGGCTTTTGAAAACATAAAATCACCCACTAAAATGGAAAGTTTATTCTTCCAAACTCGATTAACAGAAGGCCACCCTCGACGAAGATCAGCATCATCTACCACATCATCATGAATGAGTGTTGCAACATGAATCATTTCAATAAGGGCTGCTGCTCGGTATGTATTTTCAGTGGGCTCACCACATAATTTGGCTGAAAGTAAACAAAGGCGGGGTCTGAGCTGTTTTCCTTTTTTCCGTGAAATATATCTGATAATTGTATTGATTAATTTTACATCAGAATGGAGTGACTGGGTGTAAACTTTTTCAAAACGAATGATATAATCATTAATAGGAGACGTTACAATGTTATCTAGTTCAGCATTCATACCAATGAATCTTTAGGTTTAAAAAGTTTACTAATGAGAATACTAAATTCATATAAAATAATAAGGGGTACCACTATAAGAATTTGGCTTACGGGATCAGGTGGTGTTAATATCGCACCCAAAATAAGAAATACTACAATAGCAAACTTTCGATATTCACGTAAAAATGCAGGAGTAAGAATTCCAATTTTTGTAAAAAATATTGACACAACCGGAAGTTGAAATAATAAGCCACATCCAAATATTAACCAGAGGATGTACACGAGATATCCTTCTAAAGTGAAATTATAAGCAACGTCTATGGTTTCTGCAGTTAATGATGTAAAAAATGAAAGACTAAATGGAATAATAACGAAGTAGGCAAAACTCATTCCCAGTAAGAAAAATATTGATGTAAATAGTACCGTAAAAACAACTGTTACTCCATATTTATCTTCAAATGCCGGGGAAATAAAACGCCAAAACTGATACAAAATAACCGGCAAACCTAAAATCATACCCCCAAATAATGCCACGGATAACTTCACCGTAAACATACTGGTTATTTTTAATACCTGGAGGTTTAAATCAATAGAAAGTGATTCAGTTGGATTAATGAGCCAATACATTATAATATCGGCATAGTTATAGGTAATAACTGCGCCTATTAATATGGCAGATATAGACTTTATTAATCGCCAGCGGAGTTCTTCCAGATGATCCCAAAACGGCATTTCAGGAGATTGACTAGTCATTTTACCAGTAATTGTTTGGCCAAATCATAAGGTGACTTACGCTGGTTATATTTTTTTTCTAATTCACATTCAAGTTTAAAGCCGTTATTATCTGTCCAAAAGTTATCCATAAGATCATCAGTAATTATCCTTATCACTCTCTTTTTATAGCGATCATCAATCTTTGCTTTTTGAATCCCATGTTTCAAATTAAATGATTTATGTTTTTCAATAATTTCTATCAACTCATTGGTTCCACTGCCTTCCGTTGCAACTGTTGGAACAACCTCGGGTAACCATTTATTTTCTTCAAAAGAAAGTGTGGAGAGAAAATTTTTCAAAGTAATAGCCAGCTTGTTTGCTCCGGGTCGATCTGCCTTATTTATTGCAAAAATATTCCCAATCTCCATAAGACCCGCTTTTAACATTTGGACGTCATCACCCGATTCAGGCACCAATACCACAACCACTGAATCTGTTGCCTGAATGACATCTAATTCAATTTGTCCTACACCCACCGTCTCAAAAATAATAATGTCATAACCGGCAGCATCAAAAATTTCTCCCACTTCCTGAGTTTTTAAAGCCAATCCTCCCTGGCTACCTCTCGTCGCCATACTCCTTACAAAAACATGAGGGTCTGAGAAATGGGAAGTCATTCTAATCCTATCACCTAAAACGGCACCTCCAGAAAAAGGACTTGTGGGGTCAACGGCAATAACTGCAACCTTTTTGTCCTTTTCTCGAAAAGCTGAAATTAGTTCATGGGTAAGCGAACTTTTCCCCGCACCGGGAGGTCCGGTTATGCCAATTCGATAGGCATTCCCTGTATCATTAAAAATTTCAGAAAGAAGCTTTGCTCCTTCCTCACTACTGTTTTCAATTAACGATATCGCTTGGGAAATTGAAAGTCTGGACTGCCCACGTATTCCTTGGATTAACTCTGGTAACACGAAGCAAATTTAAAGACTTAATACTGTCTTATGTTACAGGGTTTAGACAGTTTTATCAAATAGGCGTTTGAAGAAAGCATAATCAGGAATTACAACCGTATGTCCTACTTTTGTAATCATGAGTCTATCTTCAAACAATTTTAAAACTCTTGAGACTGTTTCACGGGATGTTCCAGACATATTTGCAATATCCTGCTGGAATGGTAATTTTTCTATTGTAACCTGACCTTTACGAATTACACCCATATCTTCAGCTAAATTCAGAATCGATACTCCAATTCTATGTTCTGCATCAGAAAGTGACAATGCTTCAATTTGCTGGTCAGATTTTCGAAGACGTTTAGCAAGTTCTCCCATGAGAGCAAAAGAAATCTTAAAATTTCGTCTGAGTAAGCGAAGGAATTCACTTCTTTGAATTGCAATAAGTTCACAATCTTCTTGAGCTAATGCATTGGCTGAACGAGCTTCACCATCTAAAATTGCCATTTCACCAAAAATTTCACCTGGACCTAACAAGGATAAAATCACTTCTTTTCCTTCATCATTTACTCGAGTAATTTTAACCGTACCCTTAACAATAATAAACACAATATCACCAAATTCTTCTTCAAGAATAATCATACTATTTTTTGGATACTTTCTGGGGGTACAACTTTCGGAAACATCCGCTAATTCATCGGCATCTAAGTCGATGAAAATAGGGATTGAATTAAGATTCTCAATTGTCATTATATATCTTCCTTTTAGAGTATGGTTTCATGTAAGCAGTAAAAACCGATTATACAGCGTAGTAAAGTTAGATGGATTAATTTCAATTTACAATAATTTCTAATATTTAAATGGTAATTAATTCTTTAGTCTTATAAAATATTTCTTTATTAAATTTATGGGCTAATTTAGAATTAAATAATTAAAGATTACTATGGGTGCATCAGGATCAGAATTAAAAAGAGTACGACAATCTCGGAGAAACAACCTTCGGAATCGTCATTATAAATCAATGATGAAAACATCAATTAAAAAGGTAATGGAAGCAGATAAAAAAGATGCCCCCACCTTTTTAAACCAAGCTATTTCAACCATTGATCGAGTTTGCGGTAAAGGTATAATTCATAAAAACCGTGCCTCTCACCAAATATCTAAACTTACCAAATATATAAACAGCCTTTAGGCTGCAGTTTAAATACCTCTTTTCACCCTATCCATGTTATTTGGATGGGGTTTTCTATTGTGGTTTTTGGTAGTTTGGTGATTCCTTTGTGATATTGATGTCATGAGGATGACTTTCCTTCATCCCTGCTCCCGTTATTCGAATAAATTCAATATTCTTGTGAAATTCTTTTATGGATTTTGATCCGCAATATCCCATGGAACTTCGGACGCCACCCATAAGCTGGTGAATGGTTTCCTTAACTTCGCCTTTATAAGGCACCATTCCTTCAATACCTTCAGGAACCAGTTTATTTGATTCAGTATTATGTTGAAAATACCGATCTTTACTCCCATCGTTCATGGCAGCAATGGACCCCATACCTCTAAATGATTTAAAACTTCTACCCTCCCAGAGAATAATTTCTCCAGGGCTTTCGTTGGTTCCAGCAAGTATACTGCCCAGCATCGCAGTCTCGGCACCAGCAGCAAATGACTTTGCAATATCACCTGAATAGCGCATACCTCCATCTGATATTATCGGAATATCATTTTTTTGTGCACTTTCGAATGCATCCATTACAGCAGTTAATTGTGGAACACCCACACCTGCAATCATTCGAGTTGTGCAACTTGACCCTGCCCCTATGCCAACTTTAACCGCATCTACTCCCACATCTATAAGGGCCTGTGTTCCTGCTCCTGTGGCTACATTTCCTGCAATAATATCTATATTTAATTTAGACTTTAATAATTTAACCGTTTCCAATACACCCTTGGAATGCCCATGAGCTGTGTCAATAACTAAGGCATCAACATTTGCATTTACTAATGCCTGAGCCCTTTCCATAGAATCTGAAGACACACCTATAGCAGCAGCTACCAATAAACGTCCATGTTTATCGGACGCAGCATTGGGATGATTTTCCTTCTTTAATATATCCTTCACCGTTATTAAACCACAAAGAGCACCATTATCATCCACAACCAATAATTTCTCAATACGATGTTCTTGAAGTACCGACTTTGCCTCATTTAAAGTAGTTCCCTTTTTGACCGTAATTAAATCATTCCCGGTCATCCTGTCGGATACCAGTAAATCTAAATTAGTCTCAAAACGAATATCTCTATTGGTGAGAATACCAACCAATTTCCCTTCATCTACTACCGGAACTCCGGATATATGAAAATGAGCCATAATATCTAAAGCTTCTTGTATGGTCTTACTGGATGATATTGTGACAGGATCAAGAATCATTCCACTTTCTGAACGCTTTACTCTATCAACTTCTCGAACGTGATTCTCAATAGATAGATTTTTATGAATAACTCCAATTCCACCATGACGTGCCATTGCAATTGCCATTTGGCTTTCAGTTACGGTATCCATTGCAGCGCTAATCAATGGAATATTCAATCGAATGTTCTTGGTAAATCGGGATGTAATATCTACATCCCGAGGCAGAACACTTGACAATTGAGGAACCAATAATACATCATCAAAGGTTAAGGCTTCTTTCATTCTAAACTCCCTACTAATTTTTCAATTTCTTCAAGTATTTCACCTGATTTTACTAATGCTTTCATATTGGTATGATCCGGATATAATGGTCTGTCTATATCTAGAAAATCTACATATTTACGAATAATCTCTTTTGCTTTTTCAACGCCTGTACCAAAAGAGTAATCTCTAAAATCCAGCGCTTGAGCAGCTGCCATAAGTTCAATCCCAAGAACACCATAGGCATTATCTAAAATCTGAAAATTCTTTATTGCGGTATTCATCCCCATGGAGACAAAATCTTCTTGATCTGCGGCTGCAGGAATGGATTGGATAGATGCTGGCATTGATAAAATTCTTTGCTCTACGATTTGCATATCTGCTGTATATTGTGAAAGCATCAATCCTGAAAACATGCCTGCTCCTTTGGTCAAAAACGCTGGAAGCCCAACATTTAATGCCGGATTATTCAAACGATTCATCCGCCTCTCTGACAAGACACTCACCATCGTGATGGATGCTCCAATCATATCCATTGGCAAGGAAACCGGTGTTCCTTGAAAATTTGCTCCTGAAATTTGAGTATTGTCTTCAGGAAAAAATATGGGATTGTCCCCCACTCCATTTAATTCTATTTCAACCTGAGTCTTCGCATAGTCTAAGGCATCATGGGCTGCCCCAATTACTTGAGGTGTTGACCGCATTGAATATGCATCCTGCACCTTACATTTAATTTTATTTTTCGCAAGATCTCCATTTTCTACTAATTTTCGAATTGCTCTTGCTGATCGAATAGCTCCCATAAATCCTCTGGCTTTATGAAGTTTTGGCAAATAAGGCTTCATGTTTGCTTTTAGCGCTTCAAGAGACATTGCACACGCTATCTCCGCCTGTTTGTACCAACGATTTGTATCATATATCAAAATTGCACTCATTGCTGTTAGCAAGTTAGAACCATTGATAATTGCCAATCCATCCCGTGCCATTAAACCGGGAATAGAAATTCCAGCACGCTCCATTGCTATTTTTCCATCTAAAAGTTCACCTTTATAATAGGCCTCACCTTCTCCCAACATAAGCAAAGCAACTTGTGACATGGGGGCCAAATCCCCGGATGCACCAACAGATCCCTTCTGGCAAACAAAAGGAGTAACCCCTTTGTTTAACATTTCCACCATAGTTTGAGTAATCTCTAAACGGCAGCCAGAACGACCCTTTGAGTGTACATTAATTCTACCTGCAATTGCACCACGGACATATTCAATGGGTGCAGGATCACCTATACCTGCAGCATGATTATATATAAGATATCTTTGGAAATCTTGAATTTGATCATCGTCTAATACAACTTCGGAAAATTCACCTATTCCCGTATTTACCCCATACATTATTTCTCCTGCCCCAATTTTCTCTTCAAGCATAATTCGGCATGTATTAATGCGCTCAACAGCATCGTGATGAAGTTCAACCTTTTCCCCAAATCGAGCAATTTGCACTAATTTTCCTACAGTTAGCTGGGTATTTCCAAGCTCTATTGGCATGATGTAATTTTATTTAATCTAATTTTTTCTTTACTCATTTCTTACTATTTGATATTGGCTATAAACGATTAAAGATGCTTGTTTGCAACCAAATAAATTTAATTTCTGTTTACTCTTTACTAAAAGAATTTTTGAGATTCATAAAGTAATGAATCCACGGTTTGATACGGAATGGGCTCTACAGGAAGGGAACCCAAAATTGTCTTCCCATAACCTCTCTTATATAATCGTGTATCACCAACTATGCATATTCCAGAATCATCCATATTCCGGATGAGCCTTCCAAATCCCTGTCTGAACCTCATGGCCGCTTCAGGAACTTGATATTCTAGAAAGGCATCGCCCCCTCGTTGTTTATAATCTTCAATTTGAGCTTGAATAAGTGGATCATAAGGATTATCAAAGGGAGTTTTTACAATGTAAAGAATTTCCACTTTGTCACCAGGAAAATCAACTCCCTCCCAAAAGCTAGAAGTCCCAATAAGCAAGGAATGTGGGTTCTCTAAATAGCTTCTCACCAATACATTTCTGCTAATTCCTGGAGCTTGTGCAAATACCTTAAAATTGCTATCTTTCAATTTAGGCTCAATAAATTGTTTGAGGGCAAGCGTTTGTTTAAATGATGTACATAGCACTAACATTCTCTTTTTCAATGAAGTAAATATCCGTTCAATCTGAGCACCAATTTCATTCATAAATAAGGGGTCGTTTACATTAATAGGTCCTCGGAATACGAATAGCTTTACCTGATCATTATAATGGAATGGGGAATGATAAACTTTTTCTATTACATTTTGTTCTAATACTGCTAAATCTAAACCGACTTTCTCACTAAAATACCGGAAATCATCATTCACCATTAAGGTTGCGGAGCAAAAAACACCACCGGAATATTTACTCAGGAGGTTATCATTAATAAAACTATTCACCTTTAACGGAGCTGAATTTAATGCGGTGAGGTTTTGATAATCTGATTGTACAAATGATGACCATTGTACTAACTCTGACTTTGTATCTAATGCAGCAGTAAAACTTTCCAATCCTTCCTTTAGAATTCCATTTATTGCAATGAATTCTATATTCAAAGATCCAGCGATATCTTCCTTGTTTTCCTGCAGCAAGGCATTGAACTTCTGAATATTTTTCTCAAAACTGATTAGATTTGTTAATACCTCCCATGGAGTTGGCTCAGTATCTATAAATTCTTCCTTACTATTTCGATAAAGTAATTTGTTTATATGATAATCCGAGCGATTTATCTCATCCCGTTTATTATCTAAATAAGAATTAAAAAAGTTGTGAATTTCTTTTTGAATAATTTTACTTTCGGCAGCAAGAAATTTGTATAACTTGAGTATTTCAGGAAATTTATTCAGTGCATTCTTTTTCCAATTATCTTTCCCCGGATTAAAATATTTAAATACGTCATCAAATGATTTTGCCCCAACTTGTGTAACCAACTGATCTCTGGTAACGCTTGCGAAATGATGGGCTTCATCAATCACATAAATAAAATCATCTGGTAAACAGGAATTATCTCTCATCAACTCATTTGAAAATAGAGAATGATTGATTATGATAATATCAGCGCCATCTACTTTTATACGAACTTTTCCAAGAAAACAACCATCATATTTACTACATCGCTTGGAGGAACAGTACCCTCTTTCACTTCTAACAAGAGACCATAGTCGCTTCTGTCTATTGATTTGGAAACCATTACACTCATTAATATCACCCGATTTTGTTTCCCACTCCCAGATAATTAATGGAAGAAGATTCTCATATTCTTGAGGTTTTATTAAATGGTTGTGATTTGCTAATAATCGTTCTAGTCGGGTCCGACAAATATAATTATATCGACCTTTGTAAATAACCGCATTCAAATTCTGATCAATCGCTTTAGAAAGTTTAGGAATATCCTCTGAAAAAAGCTGACTTTGTAGATTCTTAGTATAGGTAGAAACAACCAGAGACGTTTGTTTTTGTTTTGCAGCTAAATATCCTGAAGATAAATATGCCAATGATTTCCCCAATCCAGTTCCTGCTTCAGCAGTGAGAATATGTCCCTTAATAAATGTTTCAAAGGTATCTTTTATTAATTCAGTTTGTGAAAATCGGTTTTCGAAACCATTCCAATTTTCACTAATTGCACCGCCCTTAGCAAACCACTTTTCAGGATATTCAGGTACTCTAGTGTTATTACTTCCAGAAAACTCATAAAAATTATCAGAAAGATTATTGCCCATGGGAGCTGGCATTAGCCCATCTATTTTATTTAACCGGACTGATGTTTTTATAATATTTTTGAATAAATTGCTGTTAAATACTCTGGCATTACCAAATAAATTATCAACTCGCTGAATAAGGGTTAGTGGTTTTGAAAGTACCTCTTGTATCAAATAAGAAAACAATTTCCCAGTACATAGCGCATCACTGCCAGCTCTATGAGCATTCTCTATTTTGATCCCATAATAGTCACAAAGAGATCCCAAACTGAAACTATTATGAAAGTAAATAAAACCGCGAGCCAAAGATAAAGTATCATATAAGGGATTTTCTGAAAGTGGAGAATCTGTAGTTGATAGATTGTTGTTAATAAAGCTGTAATCAAAATTAATATTTTGCGCTACCAGTGGAGTTGAACCAATAAATTTTATTAAATCAGGCAAAACATCATTAATTATGGGCGAATTTTCAACCATTTTATTGGTGATACCAGTAAGTGCTGAAATATTTTTAGGGATGGGAATTTCAGGGTTAATAAGGGTGGTAAATTCTTCTGTAAATTCACCATTTACAAACCTGCATGCGGCAATTTCGGTTATTTTATCTTTCTCAGGATTGAGACCAGTAGTCTCTAAATCAAACGAAATATATTCGTCTAATTCTAGAAAAGGTAAAAGTTCTTTTAGGGAATATTCATTAGACACCTGCAAAAACCTTTAATACATCAATAATTAATGCAGGCTTCTTAAATACTGCTGCTTTAAAGACAGATGAGAGCGTTCTTTTATTATGTGGAATAGATAATACCTGTTCAGCTATATAATCTAAATCCTCATCAGACAAGTTATGCACAGCCTCTTTAATTTTATAGAATCTTTCATAGTTTTTTCCAAAGGCTTTCCACATAGCATCTGAATAATTATTTAGCATTTTGACAGAATAATTCTCTTTTATTATTGCTTCTGCTGCAACCTGTCCCGCAATCCATCCTGCCTTCATGCCTGAAACAATTCCTCCGCCAGTCATGGGATTAATTTGATGGGCGGCGTCACCAACCAACATTAACCCATCTGAAACTGGATTCCTCATTGGTTTTCCACACGGGACTCCTCCGCACATAGTGGTAAGAATTGCCGCATCAGGATACTCTCTTTCCATGAATTCGTCTAAAAACTTTTTTGCAGATTTATGTTTGCTATATTTACCGCTAATACCAATACCTATATTTGCAGATCTATCTCCCTTTGGGAAAACCCATAAGTATCCACCGGGTGCATGATTTTTCCCAACATACATAATCATTTTATTTGGTTCAATATCAATATTGGATACAGAGTACTGTAATGCAGATTCCATATCTTTCATCCTTACCTGCGTCTTCATCCCTGCCCATCTACCTACCCGAGAGGTTAAACCATCAGCTCCAATTACAATTTTAGCCAGAATTTTTTTTTCTTCACCCAAGTAGTCAAGCACCACCCCATTCACTTGTCCATTTGCATTTGAAATATTTTTTACATAGGCCTTCGTATAAACTTCAGCCCCGGCATTTGCAGCATATCTGGACAAATCATAATCAAAAACTCTCCGGTTCAATATAAAACCAGTTTCAGATTTAAACTCAACATCAACTAATTTTCCTGATGGAGAACCAAGCTTTGCCCCCGTTATCCTTTCTGCAACCCAACTATCTTTTATATCAACAAATTGCTTAAGACCAGATTCACCGGCAGCTTCACCACAACGTACCGGATAACCAATATCACGGTCTTTTTCCAGCATGCATACCGAAGCACCTCCCTTGGCAGCTTCCCATGCAGCCATTGAACCAGAAGGACCGCCACCCACTACCACTACATCATACTTGCTCTTAAACATTACTTGCTAAGACATCAATTGGGCATATTTCAACACAAAGGTCACAATCAATACACACAGGATGATCAATCATTATTGATGATTCTCTCACTTCAATACAATCTACTGGGCAAACTGTAACACATGCACCGCAATAGTCGCATCTATTTTCCTTTATGTTAATCATGGTCGACCAAAAATGTGGGATAGTGTAAGTTAAATCTATGCCAGTAATAATATTTACTTACATAATACGTGATTGCCAGTGGAATAAATAACCACGGATAAACTGATAAAACAAAAAAGTTAAAAATAAATATGGGATACCTAATAGCCCGTAAAACATCTTTATCCATTCTGCGAATAAACGCAAAAATAAAAAATGGAATAGAAGCTAAAGCTGCTGTTGAAGCAAGGGGGTCATTATTTTCAAGCGCAACTATAAAGGCAATAAAAATGAGTGCTAATGATATTAAAAGAGTTAATCCTTTGCCGAATACAATAGAAAATGTTCTATCTCCGGATGGTGAATCTTCCTCCATATCGGGCAGGGTGGTAAGTAAAGAAATAGATGAAAAACAAAATCCATAGGGGATTAATAAAGTAAGCATAGAAATATCTAATGGAATAATTCCTGAATTGGATTGGTTTTGCATTACAAGCCCCCAACCTATGGAAAATAGAATTATACCCACTATGGAATTAGCCAACCATCCTAAAATGGGCTTTCCTTTCCAACTATAAGGGTTTTGATTATAAATAATTCCCCAGATTATATAAATTATTCCTACGAGTAATGCTGAAAACCAGTGCACCAAAACTAAAATTAATAATCCCGCAAACAATAAATATTTAGCAATAGATTTACTTTTTTCAGTAGAAACATACTTACCAACTAAGAAAAGTTTTTTATTAATGGCATCACTTTTCTCATCAGAAATTTGATTACTAATAAATGTTGAACTGCAGACAAACGTTAATCCCATAAAGACAAAAAATGTTGCCCATGAAAAACTTGATATCCAAAGAGGATGATTAAAATAATTCATTTGAGCCGATGCCATTCCCATTACTACCATTACCCAAACTGAAAAGAATAATGTTGGTCTTAGAAGAAAAACTACATCAAGATAGGGAACTAACTTTTTATGTACAGGATGGTACTTTAGAAACTTCTTTATCATTTTCACCTTTGTTCTGAATAGGATAATCACCTGAAAAACAGGCAGTGCAAAATTTACTTTTCCTTTGGGATGTAGATTCAATGGTACCATCCAGAGATAGATATCCCAATGAATCCACATCAATCATTTCCTGAATTTCTTTTTCAGTTCTATTACCCGCTGCCAACTCATCAACAGTAGGGAAATCCATTCCATAAAAACAGGGATGTTTTACAGGGGGTGAACTTATCCTAACATGTACTTTTTTAGCACCACTCTCCCGTATGAGTTTTGCCAATTTTAATAAAGTGGTTCCTCGTACAATTGAATCATCAATTATTATGACTTCCTTATCTTTCAGTACGCCCTTAACAGTATTAAATTTCAATCTTACAGAAATGTCGCGCAAGCGTTGTGATGGAAAAATAAATGTTCTACCAACATAATGATTACGAATTAAACCAATTTCATGTTTTACACCTGATTCTTGAGAATATCCAAGAGCACATGTGTTAGATGAATCTGGAACTGAAATAACAATATCTCCTTTTTCTTCCTGATGTTCTTTTGAGAGTTTTCTACCGAATGCCCTTCTCATTTTATCTACATTTTTACCAAATATTTGTGAATCTGGTCGAGAAAAATAAATGTATTCAAAAATACAATGTTTAGGCTCTTCAGGCTCAGTAAAGGATTGAGAATAAAATCCGTCATCATTTGCCACTATCATCTCTCCCGGGTTCACATCTCGAACATATTCTGCCCCTAATAAATCTAAGGCACAGGTTTCGGATGCAAAAACTATAGTATCTCGAAGTTTTCCCATACAAAATGGACGAATCCCATGGGGATCTCTGGCTGCAATAATTTCATGAGGTGAAAGAAGTATTAATGAGTAAGCACCCTCTATTTTCTGTAATACTTTACCCAGTTTTTCTGCTAATGTTTTTCCTTTTTCACGTGCCAGCAAATGAATAATAATTTCAGTATCCGTTGAAGTTTGAAATAATGCTCCATCTTCCTGGAGTTGTTTTCTAATTCCTTCAATATTTACGAGGTTACCATTATGTGCGATAGATAAACTGTATTCTCCCATATTAAAGGTTAGAGGCCCAACATTTTTAGGATCAGAATCACCTGTAGTAGAATAACGAACATGCCCAATGGCAGAATTTCCAATTAGAAAATCGAACACCTCAGGATTTGAAAATACATCCGAAACCAGACCTTGCCCCATTCTTCTGTGCAATTCTTTACCATCTGAAGATACTACACCAGCACCTTCCTGCCCGCGATGTTGTTGTGCGTATAAACCCATATAAGCTAAAGTAGCAGCTTCCTCGTTATTTTGTATACCTATTATTCCACACATAAATTAATTTAATTTTACTTTTAGAGAATCAATGTCATTATTTGATTCTAACCGTTTTATGGGAAAAGTTGACAACTGAGCATCTACATAAGCATCTAACATATTCCATACAAATAATCCAAACGCCCACCAAGCGTAAGTATTTCGAAGACCAATTCTATTTTCATTTTTTAATTCCATGAAACGGGTCACTACAAAATATTCTGCTCCCATAAATCCCATAGCCTTAACATATTTTCCATTATAGATTTGTCCCAATCCTGGAAGTACACCTAATTTCCAAGCTATCCTTGGATTTCTAACTTTTGTAGAATCAATATATTCTGCTTCCTGAGAAGTGCATATACTAAAAGTAAATAAAATAACAATCCAATATTTCATTCTACAGACCCCACCGCTTCAATTTCTATTTTGGCATTCATAGGTAAAGCTGAAACCTGAACGGCAGATCGAGCAGGAGGATTTTCAGAGAAAAACTCCTTAAATACTTCATTTACTTGGGGAAAGTATGATAGATCTGTAAGAAATACAGTTAGTTTAACAGCCTGTTTCAAGGAACTTCCACCACTTTTAAGCACTGCATTCAGATTGGTTAATACTTGTGAAATTTCCGACTTAAAGTCACCATTTATCAATTCTCCTGTTTCTGGGTTTAGGGGTATTTGTCCCGATGTGAAAACCAAGTTTCCAGATTTAATCCCTTGGGAATATGTACCAATGGCTTGAGGTGCATCTAAAGTTTCTATAACAATATTATCCAAGACTTTCTTCCAGGCACCAAAGGGGTAAACCTATTTCTGCATTCATTTCACGATTAATCTCATCACTACCAAATTGCATAATAAATTCACCTGCCGCTGTAATATTTGCATTAAAAAGATGACCACCAAAGACCCTGAATTCAGTGTCACTAAAGGTAATATGGGTATGGGAAAATGGTTTCCCTTCTTTTAAGGTGATATTTCCTATTAGGGATGTGAGTTCATATTCACCCTTAAATGTTTTTCGATGGTAGGCTTTATCTTCAAGGGAATAATATCCGATTTCTGGATTTTCTAACGCCCCAATACCATTCAGCCAGGCACATCCAATTCCCTTAACTTCCGCAAAAGATTCAAACGTTTTATTGATATTATCTCCTTTTGCTAAAGTCATATATGCTCTAGATTTATCTATTCGAAATTTCATGGTGTCCACCTTAAGTCAAGTTCTCTATTTGCTTTAGTTTCATCTAACCGTATTACGGGAGTGGTCATGGGGGCATCACGAACAAGATCAGGATCAGAATTTATTTTTTCATTAATTTCCAACAAAGCCGAAACAAATCTATCCAATGTTTCTTTTGTTTCCGATTCTGTTGGCTCTATCATCATGGCTTCCGGAACATTATTTGGAAAATAAATTGTGGGAGCATAAAAGCCGTAATCTAGTAATGCCTTGGCGATATCTAATGCCTTCACACCCTTGGCTTTCTGGAGAACCCCGGAAGCAACAAATTCATGTAATGTTCCTTCGGCAAATGGAATTTTATAGGCATCTTTAAGTTTGTTTTTTAGATAATTGGCATTGATAATTGCAACGCGAGTCATGGATTTCAATCCACTATCTCCAAGCATTTTAATATACACATAGGCCCGCACCAAAATTCCAAAATTACCAAAAAATGAATGAAGTCGTCCAATTGAATCCGGAAGGTCACTTGTCCAATTGAACTTTCCGTTATCATCTTTAATTAATTTTGGAATCGGCAAAAAGGGGGCCAATTTCTCAACTACGGCAATTGGACCTGCACCAGGACCGCCACCGCCATGAGGAGTTGAAAAGGTTTTATGCAGATTGATATGTATAATATCAAAGCCCATTTCAGCAGGTTTACATAAGCCCACAACCGCATTCATATTTGCACCATCCATATACATGAGTGCCCCAACTTTATGGACTTCCTCAGATATTGCTTCAATTTGATTTTCAAATAATCCCAGTGTATTGGGTTGCGTAAGCATCATTCCAGCTACCTCATCATCTAATTTTGATTTTAAATCTTCAAAATCAACGCGCCCTCTGTTGTCTGATTTCACTTCACGAGCCTTAAATCCACCTAAGGATACAGAAGCAGGATTTGTCCCATGAGCCGTTTCAGGAATTATGATATATTTCCGGTTTTCGCAATTTTGTTCATGATATTTTTTCATGATGAGAATCCCGGCAAATTCGCCTTGCGATCCCGCACTGGGCTGCAAAGTAGCTGCTGACATTCCGGTTATTTTTAGTAACATCTGCTCTAATTCATACATGATATGAAGCGCTCCCTGAACATTTTCAACTGGTTGGTGAGGATGAATATTTGCGAATCCAGGCAATGATGCTAAGGCATCATTAATTTTAGGATTATATTTCATTGTGCATGAACCTAATGGATATAGGTCTTTATCCACATGATGATTTTTGACGGATAAATTCACATAATGCCTGACAACTTGAGGCTCAGAAACTTCCGGTAGATTTGCAGGGGTTTCTCTTAATAATTCAGGTGATATGGAATCAGACAGCGAGATTTCGGGAACATCAAGTTTTGGTATTGCAATACCCATTCTATCTTTTACGGATTTTTCAAATATTACGCGTGAATCAGACATTTACTTTTGCAATAATGATTGAATTAAACTTTTTCCATGCTCTAAAGCATCTTGCAATAAATGAATGTCAGTCCCTCCTGCAGTGGCTAAATGTGGTTTTCCACCACCTCCGCCACCCATAACTCCTCCCATTTCCTTTACAACAGTCCCGGCTTGAATTTGGGAAATTAAATCATCCGTAACCGCACACATCACCATTGGTTTTCCTTTTTGAATAGTACCTATCAATGCTGCACCTTTAGTTTTAAATGCTTGCCTGAACTGATCGCCAAGTTCTCTTAAATCACCCGGATCATCCACTTTTTGGACTACCAATCTACATTCACCTAAATTTTCAGCACCAGAAACCAATTTATCAATTTCGCCAGTCATTGAAGATTGTCGAAGATTTGTAGTTTCTCTTTCAAGATTTTTTTTATCATTAATAAGGGATTGAATTCGTGATGATATTTCATCTTCTGAACATTTGAGCTCTTTTCGAATTTCACTGATTACTCGTTCCTGTTTACTCATCAATGTTTGAATTGCATCGCCTGAAATTGCAACCAATCTTCTGATACCAGAAGCTAGGGCTGACTCAGATATAATTTTAATACCACCAATATCTCCGGTACGATTCACATGGGTTCCACCGCAGAGTTCCTTAGAAAAACCAGGGATATTTACTACTCTCACAATATCTCCGTATTTTTCTCCGAACAGTCCTACGGCTCCTTCTTCCCGCGCATCATCAAATTTTTTCAATGTAGTTTCCACATCAATATTCTGCAGAATA
>Ga0207988_1000785_pt1 | contig 17873 bp, 27 predicted proteins | sample ETNtaG_11_FD_185773 | JGI IMG/M metagenome (GOLD analysis project Ga0207988, IMG submission 185773) | Marine microbial and viral communities from oxygen minimum zone, Eastern Pacific Ocean - ETNP201310SV74 (SPAdes) (version 2) | ecosystem: Environmental > Aquatic > Marine > Oceanic ...
GATGCTGACAAAGAAAAACAGGCAGAAGAAACCTTCAAGCTGTTGGAAAACACTCAGGCGATGTATACTTCAAAATACCCGCCAGTTTTATCTTAAACCCTTAATAATCGGGTGCATTCTGTTAAGCGGTCATCAGATCACCATCCAATTGAATGCACCAGAAATGGAGACTATAATGGATAATCTAACCCTTATAGACAGCAAATTAAAAGTAGCTAGATTGCAAGCTTGTGTATCTGAAGTAAAGAGAATGCTTGACAGATATGATATCTACGGTGGCGAAGAAGTGGACGAAACCATTGAACTGTACTGTCAAGATATGGAAGTCCTCGTACTTGCCATAGGATGTAGAGAAGAGCAACCCACACTTGAAGAGCCATCTGATCCAAATAGAGACGAGCCTTACTAATCCTTGTAACAACCCTTAATCGGGTGCATTCAATTGGATGGTGATCAGCCAGACTCATTTAATCGACGCATGGAAAACAGGAGCATAATTATGAGCGACTATGAAACCAGAGAACATAACCGTAAAATCACGGAGCGACTATCTGCGTCAGCCGTTATGAGGCTTTCGGAGACACTTACGGATGTATGTCACCTTGAGATCGCTGAAGAGGCATATTACCGTCCAGAGCAGATAGCTCATTTGAGGCAGGCAGTAAAGGACGTAGCACTGATACACAATCTGCTTAGAAAGATGCATGAAGTTGAATTCAACACAGTCATATAACCATCATACAACCATTTTAATGCGTCGATTTAATGGGTCTGGCAAGCTAGATAGTTCAATTGAATGCATCCAGAATTGGAGCTTATTATGAAGACAAGAACCGCAGTAAATACATTCAGGGACATCAACAGAGCCACGGAACAGGGCAATGTCATAGACGAAGCAATCAAGATCGTTGAAGAATACTACGGTACAAGCTTTAAGAAGTTTGGCTCTTCACTTGAGAAAGCCGTCGAGGTATTCAGCCTAGTAAGGTCTGCTAAATATGCAAGGGCTACAAGGCAACGAGAAACCCTTCAGAAGGCAATGGAGGCAAGCGATCATATGTCTACCATATAAGAATACATCACCATCATCGTCAGCGTAATATCAGCCATCATACAACCCTTAATCGGGTGCATTCTGTTGAACTATCTAGCAACCAGTGGACTTAAATGGATGGTCTTAGATCGGAGCATAATTATGACTACTAAAACGAGACCAGATGTTTACCAGATCATTACTGACAGGATCATAAGTGAACTCGAAAAGGGATCAGTACCTTGGCATAAGCCGTGGTCAGGTGGGCGATCAGGAATACCAGATCAGAACCTCATAAGCGGTAAACCATACCAAGGCATCAACGTCATTCTGACCTCTATGGCAGGCTTCAGTAGCCCATACTGGCTTTCTTTTAAGCAAGTCAAGGCAAAGGGTGGCAACGTGATAAAAGGCTCCAAAGGGACTCCTGTAGTGTACTACAAAATGCTTGACAAGAAAGATAAAATCACAGGCGAAATCATAGGCACAATACCAATGATCAGATATTCAACGGTATTCAACCTTGATCAAACCACAGATGTCAAAGGCGTTCCTGAAATCAAAGAGCCAGAAGAAAAAACCGTTAATGAACAGCTCGCATCCTGCGAAAAGATCATAAACGAAATGCCAGATACAATGCCGAAAGTCACTCATAACGAGCAAAGGGCTTACTATCAGCCAGTTAGCGATGAAATCAACCTGCCAAAGATGGACACCTTTGATGGCTCTACCGAATACTACAGCACCTTTTTCCACGAAGCTGTCCATGCAACAGGTCACAAGTCAAGACTTGACCGTGACACTATCACAGAAATGAATGGCTACAAATCGAAGAGCTATAGCAAAGAGGAGCTCATCGCTGAGATCGGAGCATCGTTCTTAAATGGTGAGGCAGGCATTCTAAACCACGTTATCGAGAATTCAACAGCTTACATCGCAGCATGGCTCAAGAGACTTAAAGATGACAAGAAACTGATAGTATCAGCATCAGGCAAGGCACAAAAGGCAGTTAACTACTTACTCAATATATAACCTTAAACGAGACCATCCATGTAAGTCCACTGGCAAACTAAGCAGATTAAATAAGGGCATAGGAAGAGATGGTATGCTATGAGAAATCTAGAAAATCCAACAAAACAAGAGCATTTAATGGGACTTGTTTTCAGTGAAAACAGGGTACCTTCAATGCGTAGCACAAGCCTTAAAAACTATGCACCAGAAGAGATCACTTGCATAGAATGTGACGAGGAACTGGGAACAGTCTTCATGGCTGACAGCACCGAAACATTCTACTGTAAAGAATGCCTTGAGAAAGAAAGCTTTGTCTGTGAGTCCTGTGGTGACCTGTGCGAAGAAAGGTATCACCGTCAGCATAAAAAGCAAGACATTTGTTCAGCTTGTATGAGCGACCTTCAAACACATAAACATAATTAACCCTTTAATCAATGCCCTTATTTAATCTGCTTAGTTAGAATATCCAAATAGATGCACCAGATCGGAGACGAAACAATGACTAAAAAATATGACTATATGCATATACTCGAAGACGCATACGGCAGGTTCGCTGTAAAGGGATATGATACATGGGGTCGAGGCTCAGTACTGGAAGGTCAGACAAGGACTAACTTCATCGATGCGTTCGATAGCCTCGAAGAGGCTCAGAAAGCATATCCAGAAGCGGAACTGTCACATGAGCTGATGGAGCCAGAAAATACATACGATCACTTACCAGATGATCAAGACTACTAACCTTAACACGGTGTATCTATTCGGATATTCTATTTGCCCTCGGCATACTATGATGGCTATCTGAAACGTGGTAGCACGTCTACCCATGATAGAGCATAGTGCCGAGGGTCAACCTTAGTAACGGAGGAAGAGATGAGAAAGCTATTTGATTATCAAACGCTGTATGAGAGAGCAGTAAAGAAGGAAGAGGAAGGCAGGAAGTGGCAAGCTGAGATCGAGGCTCTGGTAATAGAAGAGTCAGGGTTTAAGATCGGGGATCGCTTCACAGCACTCGAGGGTGTATCGAGGAAGGATGTAACTATCATCATCGATGAGATCAGTGCATACCCGTCAAATTATGCCACTAAAAACCTCGAGGGGTGGACTATTAGTATGAGAGGTCGAAAGCTCAAAAAGGACGGGACTCCAAGTGTCTATAGAGAGACCCTGTTCGAATGGATCAAAGAAGATGACATATAACTGATAAGTCTCCAGTCGTTGCCCGTGAGGGCATCGACATGGACACTTACTTTTTTAACTGAGAACGGAGGTGTATAATGGAATTTAGAGTAAGATTTATGGGTGCAGTAAAGGGTGGATATGGAGAGGATCAGTTCGAGACCTGTCCCGTCGAGCTTGCCCGTGACTGGGACGTAGAGTCCCATGCAAGGCGATGGGTCTTCGAGAACTACCGCAACGTAACCGAACTCGAGGTCGAACTGCTGACCACGAAGTGTGCTTACTGTGGCAGGGAAGATCATCCGATCATGGATCTGGGCGTATGCAAAGGTTGTTGGGAACACCAAGCTTTTCCGAAGAACCTGACATACTGGCATTGGGTGACGTATGGAAGTCTTCATAATGCTATCAAGTTTCTCCAAGAGGTGCAGGAGATCCATCGTGATCTGGAAGAGATCCACAAGCATACCTGTCCAGAGTGCAAGCAGTCACGGCACAAGGATGGGTGTAGTGTGGGAGAGAATGTTAACCAAGTTTAGCAGAGAGGAGGGTACATAGTGCGATAGAGTCACCAGTCCCTGCTCTTCCGAGAGGTAGAGAGCAGGGGCATGGTTACTTTTATATTGTTAACTTAGAGTGGAGGTGTAAGATGGTCTTAGCAGAGAGAAAGAATGTCAAGTTTAAAGACATTAAGGACGAATGGTCATATAGAAGAAGGAAGGCAGAAAGAGAGGCAAGGAGTCGATACAAATTTGTTCAGAGCAGAGGAATTGAACTGATTGTAATGGAAGGTAAAAAGGGAGACATGGGGAGGGTTGATAACATGACTTCGTACCCCGCCAGACTGACCCTTAAAGATATTCAGGATTTGGTTGACACAGCCAAAGCCTACCAGAAAGAGAAGGGATGTGAATGCGTTGAAGTCTGTCTGGTTGGTGGCTATGATGGAGCTGACTATTTCATGGGGTTTAGCGATATGGATTACGACCCGTGGGTCAGCGAATATGATCTGGATGTCTGGAGATCAGACGAGGGCTGGCTTGTTCCTATATGTGAGGTCTATTAGAGTCACTAGTCGTTGCCCGTGAGGGCATCGACATAGTTACTTTAATTGGGACAGAATGTTAGAGTATGCAACGCTACCCGTGATTGGGATCAGTGCCTGTCCCCAACCTTTAACAAGGAGGTGATACATGAACAAACCAGTTAAGGCGGATGACTGCAGATGTTTCCGCTGTGGCGAAATCCTCAGAGACCTTTTTAGACTGAGGATTGCCAAGACCTTTATCGACAAGGCAGAGTACGGTATTAAAGTCGAGAATAAATTTGTCATGGTGCTTAGCCATGGTAAGCGGTTATACAGGCATAAACGTGCCTGTAGAAAAGGAGGTAAACATGGAGATCAGACCTAACGATTTAGGATACCTGACGCACTATATGGCTGTGACGAACTGTCACGGTTGGGCGAAAAACACTGATGCCCTTAAAAGCATCAAGGTAGCCGTAGAATATTCTGGCTACGACAAAAAAAGTAACGTCAGGGTTAGCCTCTCCAGAGTCCACAAGGACTCAAGGGTCGATGGCATAGACGGAGCAATATCATACCCGTCTGGCTTCCCTCCAGTGAGAGTGGGAATGTTCGGTTACAACGGACAGATCCTGAAAGAAGAAAAGTAGGCAAGTCCCAGAAAGTGACTGCCTGAGTTGACCTGTACGCCTTCGGGCGTATGGGTCGGCATATTAAACCATGTACTTATTTTGCTCAGTAGATTCAGACGTCAAACTGGATGCCCAGAACTACGCTATGGACATCCTGTCGTAGATTGCATGGTTTGAGGTGCAATCATCTATTCGAAGGCTCACGGGGCTCTACGGGGACCCTGTGAGCCGTATTTTTATGGAGGCGTACAATGTATGATCACGAACATAGAGTAGAATTTTCAGCAGGGGCAAAAACCCTGTGCTTCCGCCATGCTGTGCAGGAAGCCAACAGAGGTAAGCATATCGATGTTATGATATGGGAGGATGATAACAGTTCCTACTGCGTTGAGTGCGATGAAGAACAGATCGGAGAACACCGACTCACTGAGGAGGACTTAATATGAATTGGATATACAAGTATCTAGGGTGTTTTATCTTGGCTTATTTGCTTATTTGTGCAGGAATATATGTTTACAACAGTACACAGGATAAGCCAGTAATTGCTACACAAAACGCAACAGTAGAACTGAAACGCACAGTAGAACTGAAACACTCACAGTGGGATGAGTGGGAAGTAGTTAAATCCTTTACAGGAGAAGAACAATGAAAATCAATTTAGAAAACCTGACAGAAGGAGAGCGGTTTATAGTTATGTGGCAGTATCGAATACTAGGGGACTTCAAGTCGGCATTAATAGAAGCAATTGCAAGAGCTGATACAAGCAACAGGTCAGCACTGGCAAAGGGGTTCCCCGTAGAGGTCGAAGCTTACACTTACTATACCGAAATCTCAGGATGGTGGGACGCTGTAGAAAAAAAAGCACTGGGAGGCAAGGATGGTAATTGACAACACTACAGATAAGGAGCCGACTATGTTTGAGTGGACGGGAACCATAAGAGCGATATCCATCGATGAGATCCTTGGCATAATGCCGAGAATGATGAACAACGTCATGCTGAACTCTACAGAAACCGTTGGGGGATGGAGTAGCAACCGTGGAAACTTCTCGTGGATCATAGAGAATAAATTGAAATGACACACAGCCCTGCTCCAGAGCGATCTGGAGTGGGGCTTTTTTTATGCCCTGTTCCTTCTTCTCTTCATTTTAACCTATCGACAACCTCAAACAACTTACGCATTCCAGTAGCTATTAACAATAATAAAAAGGGGATAAACGCCCAAAGCAGTATGATTTTAAGTATCACCTCTCACCTTCTTTATCTGGACGAAATAAAACGCTACTTTCCAGTGCAGAGGATAAGTCGATGCTCCCCAGTAACACCGTTCATAGCCGAACCTGAACCAAGACCATAAAATCTGAACCCTGCCGAAGGTCATGATATTCCCCTTAACTCCTCTATTATCTGTTCCAGAGACGAAACAATCTTATAGTGACCTCTCCATGTCTGCCTTAATTTATTCTGCTTCCTGTTCGTTCTTCGCTTCCGATTGAACACCTCCCCAGTCTTCTTGGCGATCTCGTTGGGGTTCTTAATCTCGAACCAGTACGTCATACCCCTGAACCCCACGAGGATGTCGTCATGCCCCGTTTTAACGCTCAGATTAGGGATCTGGCGCAGGGCATCGACTATAGCTTTCTGGTTCTTATCAGTAGAAGCATTAACTCTATGATTGTATGGCATTGTCCTGTATGAAAGTTGTTCCGTGGAGGAGCTTGAACTTAATCTCTTTACCGTTTACGTTCTCTTGCCCCTTGGGGTTCTTACACTTGATAATCTTGAGACTCTGGAAATCCATGCTCATGTAAAGTCTGGGCTTTTCGAGCCCGAACTCTGCCCCCCTGCCCAACTCCACATCCTTCTTCTTCTGGAGGCAGATAACAGCGATCCCTTTGTTGAGCCTGTCGTGGATCTTTCGGATCTCATCTGCAATCAGGAAAAAATTCTCAGTGATTTCGAGGAAGTCGATGATGTTCAGGGCATCGGGTTCCACGACATCACCGAAGTTTCCGTTCCTATTATAGAACTTTGTCGTCCACTCCTCGACCTCCATGTCATCAAACATCAGGAGTCGGGTCTTGAGTTCCTCGGGTCCCATCTCCGAATTGAAGTACCTGACATCTTTGTCAGTATTCATCTTAGCAATGTTGAGAACAAAGGAGGTCTTACCCATGTTCGGAGTTCCTGCAATGATGATGATGTTACTGGGAAAGATGTTGATGTCGTTGTGGAGACCCAGAGGCATCTTGAGCCCATAGTAGTTCTCAGTCTCTGCAGACTTCCAATCCATTAGTTCGATACTGGTCTCGACCCGCCTGAACTGTCCGTTCTTCTTGCCAACCCTCTCGATCAACCCTTCATCAACCAACCGCCCAAGGATCTTGGAGGAGTTCTTTCTGACGACACGAGACGACAGGTCTAAGTCTCTAACGACATCTGACGACACAAAGACGCCAGATGACGACAGTACCCATTCCCTGATGTCCTCTGACAGATTATCGTGCCCCTGTCGTTTCATAGCCGACTTTATTTTGGTATTGATCCAAACCTCGTCCCTTTCACCCCATGTCGATATAATGCGCCTCAGAGACTCCCTGATGAACTCAGGGTCGTGCCCAGACCTGATGAGGGTATTTGCTATAGTAAAGAGGTTCTTGTCCCTGACGCCCTCTGAGAAGTACTCACCGTTATCCTGTGCCTTGTTGGATCCATAGTCAAAGGATACAGATGACATCTCTTCTATGACTGCCTTGGGAAGCATCGGAATCTCGGTCTTCTTGGGGGAATTCTGCCACTTATAGCCCTTGGAGGGCGGAATGATAATAATACCCTGCGACCTGAAATCACAGCCCTTTAAAAACCCGATTTTGTCGCCTAACTGAGTCTTTGATCTAAACCACCAATGCTGACCGCCTCTGGGTGTAGTCGATATTGGATATCTGAATCCCACAGGCAACAGAGATTCAACGGTTTGGATTACCGTAGCATCCTTATAACTATCTACATCGACTACACATATATATCCAGAGACTCTACCTGTGATAACAGCGATATTGGCATCAGGTTTTTCTGACCACCACTCGGTTATCTGGTCATCAGTGGGCATCTCTTCTTGAAAATCCTGCCATTTAACCGTAGGAACCTTCCCCTTGGCAGGGATCACACAAAACCCGTACTTGTGCTTGTACTTCAGTGCCGTTTCAACCATTTTATTCGTCATTTATTTCTTTAAATCCTCATAGCTATTCGGACGTTTCTCCTCTGGTAAATTCCACCACCAACAGAACTTCCTGACACTGCAGTAACCTTCACAACGCCTGTTCTTCTGATGGCGCAGTTCAATCACCCAGACACCTTCCTTGCCCTTCTCCTTGACGTGAGCCTCCGCCTCGGCTTGTGAGTTGAGGTTCTTGAGTGACTTCCCCCCTGCCTTCGAACACACCGCATACTTCGGAGGATCCTGCCATCGTTCCTCGGGAGTACACTCTGGAACCTCTGCAACAAGCTTATCCTCACATAATACATGAAAGGCTACACGTTTCTCAATGTACTCCCTGACCTTCTCTGGCTTGAACTTCTTCACGGGCAGGACGGCTATCTTGTCGTCAAGAAATGTTGCATCCCTGATCGGAGCCACTAATTCCAGACGGTCAATGACAACAGGTGCCTCGAATGAACCTGTGCTGTTTTCAACTATGTACTTATAAATATTGAGCTGTCTCTGCCACTCCTGCCTGACCCCTTCCTTGACAGCGTACTTCGATGTGAATTTAAGGTCTGCCAGAACGGTCTCGTTACCAACCTTGTAGATAACATCGAATTGCCCAGACAAAACCCAACCGTTCTCAGTCTCGAAGAACACCCTCTGTTCTTTGTAAATTACATTCTTTGAATCGATGTTCTCGATGAACTGATGCCCAAGGGATCCCCAGAAACTGTACATCCTGTCCTCTACGTCTTCGGTAATCTCATCCCAGTGCCTCTTCTTCAGGATCCGCAGAAGCGGAGCAGATATAAGCTCAGTTACGCTTATATCCGCCCCTTCTCCACGTTCATACTTTTCGTTAACATTTTTAAGAGCGTTAACAACAAACTCTGGATAATGATTCCTATTCGTTAGCTTCACTAGAGATCACCATCCTCGTCCTTGTCCTTACCGTCATCAACCTCAACCTTGCACTTATGGTACTTGCCCTTCTTGCCGAGATAGGTAACCCTTACGAGGTCACCTTCTTTAACCTGCTTCTCATCGGCTAAGATATGATCGAGCAAACCAAAGCCCAACACATCCAAGGGTTCGCCATCTGGCTGGTCAAAGCTATGACACTTCTGCTCTCCATCGCCATCGGGTCCGTCAACCATCCTGAAGCCTTTATAGACTCCCTGAAGCTGATACCCTTCTTCCTGACCCGAAAGCAACAACCCCTCAAGAGGGAGCTTTCCACTTGGTTTCCATGCCACTTTTCACCTCCGTATTGACATTACAAAAATAGAATAAAATACTACGTTGTTGGAGTCCTTAGTCTTTCGAGGAACTCCTTCTCGGCTTTAAGTTGCGCCTCAAGTATTAATGCTTGGTTGACCAACTTCTTGATGCGCTCTTCCGAGTCCTTCTCCAGCTTCTTCGCTTTTGAAACTCCGCCCATTCATATCACCTCCTCACTTCTGATAAAGTTTTAATTACAGGACAATTGCCCCCCTTACAATAATAATTAACAAGCCCTCTCCTCGGATGGTTGCAAACATATATACCCTTGTGCCTGCAAAGGCTTTTTATCTTCCTGAACCCGATAATGTATTTCCTGCCTACCATAGTCTTACTCATCTATATCTACCTCCCATTGCATCTTTGCCCCTGTTTGGATTCCGTGTCCTTTTGTCCTTTTTGTGTATCATCCTCACATTACCACTCTGTTCAATAAATATGTCATGTTCAGACTTCTTGATGTAACTGCACAAAACACAATCGTTAATTTCAAACTTGCAGGTTTCACATTCCTTTCTCTTCTTCGGCTTCGTCACTTCCTGTTCCTGTATCGAAATGTCGTATTTCCCGATTTAACATAAATCTTCCAGTGCTTGCATTTACAATTCGGACAGGGACTTTTCGTTCTATGCAAAGCAGAATGGCAATCCTGACACACTACTAACAGGTTGGAAAGTTCATGGTTATGCTTTTTCTTATCAATGTGATGTGCGATATTTCCCTTTTTGCCACACAGTTCACATTTATAGCCTTTCAACTTTCTCGCCTCTTTGCTGCTCTTTACGAATTTTGATGCATTTTCATAAATATCGCTAGCATAGACCTTCACTTTACTACCTTCTTTTTACGGACCTCCCAGTCACGACAGTAACAGAACGGACATTTCTTAGGACTGTCCACCCTGCTCCACCAGACTTTCTTGCAGTATCTACATTTGCATTTACTAGGTTTGAATTTCATTGTTTGCACACCGTACACCAAGATGGTGACTTTGTCAAGCAAATTCTTTTAAAATATTTTTGGGGGTTGAGAAAAAAGTTCTTGACATATGAAAATGATTTGACTAGGATCCGACCAGAACAATTCGTTGGTCTGGAGCGAGCGAAATTGTGATGCCATGTCTTGGATTGTCACATACAAAGAAGCCAGCTTCGTATCCAGACTGCGAGTTGGCTTTCTTTGTTTACTGGGGGCAGGCACAGGTGTACCATGACAACATCCTTTTCTTAACTCCTTTCGAGAAGGATGAGCCTTTTAGGTAACGACGGGCATACCACCTGCCTGCCTCCTTTAAATATCGTGTGGGGGTGAAAACGGGCACGTTAAATTGCCGTTCCAGATGCGAAAACTCGATACTCTGTGGCTTGTTTTAATGGGGGGTAAGGGGGGTTTTGCGTACTCTCCCCTCTATGGCTTATGTTTTAAAGCCTCGTTAACTATGTCAAAATGTTCCACTTGAACATGACGACACATTGACGACCTACAAAATTTTAAATCTTAACAATAAAGTAAGTATCCCAAAGATTGTTATTGCAGTAACCGTCAATATTCTGACGATCCTGTCAAATGTTATACTAGCCTTCCTTCTCTCATCACCGTTAAATTGTGTTTTAATTTCTTTCGTTAATTTCAATCTCAAAAAGTTTGCATCAATTTCTCCGTTTTTCTTAATTTGTTCAATACGAAAATGATTACAATCGTCAATATATTCTTTATGTGTATCAACCTTTTGTTCTATCCTTACACCAGTCCTAGCACAATCATCAGCCTTGTCAAATAGCTTGCTAATGTCTTCTCGTAGTATTGCAAACTCACTTGGTGTCATTTAAGTCTCCATATTTATTATTGGCGACAACAAAGCACCTATCGCCAAAGGAATGTCTCTGCCAAAATCAGCAGGGGTAAACTCGTTACTCGGTAGGGACAAGGACACAAATCCCATTCTCTGATAAGCCTCTGCAACCAACTCAGAACAGAACAGGCTCGAGAGATCCTCTTCATTGTGACCAAAGGGACCGTCGTATGCAGACTTTAACAACTCAAGTTTGCTTTCCTCATAAGGTCTGCCCTTTACTTCCTGCCGAAACTCCATTAACTTTTGCTTCATCTCAGTAGACACAGATACGCCCTGAAGCTTTCTGATACCAATCCTGCCGTCATACGCCCTGATCCTTTCACTCAGAGGTACCAATTGTACGCCCTGACGAGCCTCACCGCTTGTGATGTCCTTAATCTTACTCAGAGTAGTTGATTCCCACAAGAGCTTCATATTCCATTCTGGAGAACATATAACCATGCCTACATGGCTCCACGGGGACTTGGTAAACCACTTGATCAAGCTACTGATCCGACCTTTGCCTGAGAATAATACTATATCTCCAGTGTTCAGACTGTCTCTGATTTCTGAATATTTCATGGTATTTTCTTTATCGCTTCTTCGATAGCACTTAAAGCAGCACCCATATCATTGCTTTCCTGCTTGCCTATCTTCACATTAACCACACCGTTTCCATCTTTAGTGAAGCTCACATCAGATAAATTCTGAGATCCAAACCTCGAATATGTAATGGTTTCACCATCGGTCTGTATCTTCGCACAGCCTGCAAATAGTAATAATATAGCCCCTAATATAAATTTTTTCATTTTTAATTCTGCATTAAATATAATTCCCCCTGCCTCCCCTTAATACAGGGGGCGCAAGCTTCAGTTAGTCAAGGCATACACCTTGGATTATCGTATTAAGCTCGCCTTTTGAATTTGCACATCAGGGGGAGTTTTTAGTTTTCCCCGCTTTGTGCTTATCATATTCAGCTTTAAGGTAAAAAGTAACAAGCATCATATAGATCAACTCCCACTTCTCTTTGCACCCCAACAAATAGTTAAATGATTCAGTCTGGGGTTTAAGCTCCATAAAAACAGGCAAGAAATACAGCATTCCCATAATAACAGTAGCCGTTACCAGTAAAAATGCCCTTGCCCATTCTTTAGGTGTTTTAAAAGCAACCACCTTTACGCCTCCCTACTCATAATCCTCACCTATTATTAAAATTTATAGAAATTACCTGTTGATTCTATTGAATTATTCACTTCTGTTACTGTTCTAGCATTACTGCTAGATTCTGTAAATGTGGCTTGACTCCCTGTCGTACCTGTTTTAGTTTCTCCACAATGTATCAATGCTAGAGTGTTCCCATCAGACGAATGTTGTGCGGAAGGGAGAGAACCAGAAAAGTCAGCAGTCCATCTAGCATTGTCAGAGATTCTTATTTCATCCATGTAACCTCCAAGACTACCTTGTGTTGTACTTCCAATACTGAACACAGCAGCATGGTCATCAATAGTAGATGCATTTGTAAATGTTTTAAGTACAACTCCATCTCTCGTTATTGCATAATCATTAGCATTTCCACTCCACCCTCTAATAAGAGCTACATGATACCAAGTATTAGGTTTCCATCCTGCTATATTACCTACATTTTCATTTATCTCAACTGAGGTCGCTGTTACTTGATGGAAGGTTGGTCCGTTTGAAGCATGAAACCAAAACTCATACCTATTATCAGAATCATAATATTGTCCAACAAAGTATTGTGTCGTAATACTGTCAAACCTTACCCAACACTCAAAGGTAAAATTACTAGAACTAAATGCCCAATCAGCGTGGTCGGGCATGGTTAATGAATCATTCGCACCATCAAAGTAATACCCAACACCATCATCAGCAAACTTAAACTCCTGCTCTGTTTCCCTCTGTGCATTACCATTCTCAGTTACAGTATGCCCTGTGTTTCCTGAGTCTGTAAAAATACCACCATTGCCCAAGAAAGCATCACCTGTTGGTGTCACCGTATGCCCTGTATTTCCTGAGTCGGTGAATGCTGCTGTACCTCCACCGTTCTCATCTCCATGTATGAGAAGTTTTGTATTAGCATCAGAAGTATATCTTGTTGTGGAAGGTGTGAATCCTGTTGACCATCTAGCAGTATTGGAAATACGAATCTCTGCAAAACCCCCATCCATAAAGCTTGATATCCCTGTGGCATTCTCATTACGACAACCGAGTAAAACTGGAGCAGAGGGGTCATGTATTGAACTTGTACTGATGTTATGGTCTACCTTCTCTGTACCATTTTCATATATTTTTAATGAAGTACTCTCCCTCACTATTGCTATATGAGTAAAAACATCATCGTTAAGATTGATAGCCGCATCAACATTAGTTTCATCTGAACCATTAGTTGAATATCTAAATCTTATATTAGTAGTATCATCGTGTATAAACCAAGCAAGAGAGCCTCCATTTAATACTCCACGACTTGCCACCATTCTCCCTGCCGTACCACTCTTTACAAAAAATTCAATAGTAAAATCACTGGCGGCAAAATCCCAATCTGCATGGTCTGGCACGCTGAGATAATCTCCTGTACCATCCAGAGTAACACACGATTGTGTTGTCTCCCCTGTCAATGCTCCTGTGTAAGCCTCTCCACCATGTATTAAGAGTTTAGTATTGGAGTCGCTTGAATATTGTGATGTGGGAACTGTTGGGCTTCCTCCTGTGAATCCTCTATCCGTTCCTACTGAAATTCTTACTTCATCTATATATCCGTCAAATGGAGAGCCCAGTGATGCTTGGTTGTATACTCCTATGGTTAATAGATTGCTAGTATCTGGAAAGGTTATAGTAGCATCTGTTGTACTCGCTAATGATACACCATCTCTAAAAACCTCAAAATCATTACCAGAGCAACTTGCAATAACATGATACCACACACCCTGTTCCCATCCAGACATATCTCCTTGACTTATATCCAATGTGTTTGTGTTGTCGTTTATATATAATCTTAAACCAACATCCACATCTAAAACAAACTGCCATCTTGCACCACCACCACTACGATTTGTGACTATAGCATTGGCAGCACTTAAAGGAATACTAGGCAATTTAATAAATGCTTCTATAGCCCAATCACTTCCCTCAAATGCCCAATCAGCATGGTCTGGAATGGAGAGATAATCCCCTGTTCCATCAAACACATAACTCGTAACATCTCCACCTGCTGCTCCTGCTGCACCTGCTGCTCCCATCGTCCCTCTAACTGACGAGCCAAACACAGCAAGGGCAGTATTCGGAATAAGCGAAGTTCCGACAACAACTCCACCCTTCACCAAAAAGTCCCTTCTATTCATCAGCATTGTTAAATTCCCCCGTTGTAATTGTTTGAACTGGCTGAACTGGCGGAGATACAGGTTCTGGTGCCAACCATGTGTATCCATTTCCGTTGGTAAGATTTCCGAGTTCCTGTACGGTAGTTGCATTATTAATCAGTGGTTTTATTATATTTTTAAAGTAATTAATTAAGGCTACTTTATCTGCATTCATAGCAGCGTTTTCTGCAGCCGTATTGAACCCTAATTGCTTTTTACGCAGATCCCACTTTGCAAGCAATATATTGACCCCTTCACTTTTAATTGCTGATCTTACCTCTGCTCGCACAGTTTCTAAGTCTCTGTCTGTAACAACCCTGTCCTTTTCTGCATGATCTGCAAATACAGTAATATTCCACCTGCCAGCCGTTTGCAATCTTCTGTTAAAACGTGGAGAATTGTCCACAGTAATCTTCCTCCAGCCCTCTGCAATTAAAACACTCGGTTCCATTAAATTGAAATTGCCAGTCATGCTTCCGTCTGCAAATGTCCACTTAAAGGGTAGTTTCTTAATTCTTAACGGATTATCTTCAATGTGAACATATTCTGCAGCTATTGAAGTAGAAGCACAAAACAGTAAACATAGTATCAATAATATTTTTTTCATGTTACCTCCTTAACTAGAATCTGCAGAGCCTACCATGCCATGCCAAATAGTTCCACCATCAACTGTTATAAAGACCAAAATATCTACATCGTTTGCACCTGTCGAAAGAGTTGGAGCAGTAGCTGCTGCCCAATCTGCAGAAGCGGGGAATGTTGTAGCGTACCCACCTGTACCATCTTGTCTAAGTATTAACGTAAAGGATCCTGCCGTCCCAGACGCTGGAGGATTTGAAAATGTAAGCGTACAGGCTTCGTCTAATGTTATGTCGTGTACGTTTGCAACTGTAAGGTCAAGCGTCTCTGTAGCTCCAGTAGCAGCAACGGTATTTGTGGTTTCTCCATAATCCCTTATGGTTGCCCGCTGAAGCTCAAAGTCATTCATGATAACCAAGTCGTTAATATCTATAGTAGTACCATCATCAGCAGTAATAGAATCACACGCAATGTCATTTACATTTGTTATACTACCTTCAGATGCATCGAAAGATCCGCCAGCTACAGCACCAGCTCCTACGTCTATACTTGTAAAGTTACTGGTAATAGACCCAGAATCTAAAGCTCCCGTAGCGGTAATATTAGCCTGTGTAAAATGTTCATTAGACGCAAAGTTTGCCAGAGAGTCGTGGTCTATATCGCCATCTGCAACTGCACCTGTCGAGCCAGAAACACTTGTAACTTTTGCATCTGTATATGTTGTGGAAATTGATGTACCCTGCCATGTACCAGAACCAATGACACCGACAGTAGAAAGGGCTGCTGCCGTTGTAACATTTGGAAGTGAGTCTATCGCTGCTTCCACCGTTGTCTCTGTAGTGGCATCTAAGGCATCTATATTTGAAAGGGTAGCTGTACCTGCCGAATCCGCAATAACGTCCGTACTGGCGATTGAGAAGCTATTGCTGGCATCTATATTCATACCACCAGCATCTATTTCTCCTCCACCAGTGACATCTATACTCGTTGTAAAGGTCGGAGTCGTTCCATATACCAACACCCCCGTGCCTGTTTCATTCGATATCACACCTGCAAGTTGAGCCGAAGTAGTTGCAGCAAAAAAACTTAGATTTTCAATTGAAGAAGGGATCCCCAACTCTGAAGGCGTATGCCATTCAAAGTCGCCAGTTGTGTTCTCCCTCGTCAGGATGTCTTCGTCTGCCGAAGCATTTACCGCTTTAAGGTCAGCCTCAAGTACAGTGTCATCTGTTATGTCAGCAGTAACAGTGTTTGAGGTGTCAGTAAATGTGATCTGCCCTCCAGTAGTAACGAAGTCAGGGTCTACGACACCGACTCCATTAACGGATACGTTGTCACCACTGCCTACTCCCTGTGTTAGATCTGACTCGGCACCATTTTCGTCTTTATAGTATAGTTTGTGGTCTGCCTTTGCATATATGACACCTTTATTTTCCTTGGGTGTATCTGGTGCCGTAACCTCAGTTACATCAATCCTTAAAAACTTGCCATCATCACCGAACATAGCTTTCAAGCCCTGTTGGATTGCCGTAGATTTTAAACTTCCAGCACCAAGGCATAAAACAAGGGTCGGAAGTATGATAAAATAGAATTTCTTTTTCATTTTGCTCTCCCCCTGCCCAGAAATATAACAGTGACATCGTCTGTACCATCAGCTCCAGTAGACTTCACTCCAACTCTTGTATGGAGAGGCTCCTCTGCTATAGCGATCTCTGTAAGCGTTGATGAGGTTGTGTGTGTGGTTATGGACTCGGTAAACAGCAAAGACCATCCCTCTGCAGTATCGTCTTTAAGCGAGAACTGCCCGTAAACCGAAACATCAACGGCATCAGACCCCAATGTCGGACAGGAAATCTGCACCGTCATGTCTTCATTGTACTCGGCAGTATTAAGAGATCCAGAAGTAATAGCTACTTCAGAGGCATCGTTAAAAACCTCTGTTCCGTCTGGATCCAAGTTGTCAAAAATCTTTGCTTCAATATATTGATGATACTTCGTCTTAAACTTCTTAAAAGTAACACCGTTCTGAGTGTTCTGGGCAAAACAAAGCCCTGTAAAAAATATAGAGGCAAAGCACAACGCTAATATTTTTTTCTTCATTTCGTCTCCTTATTCTTCATTATAGTTATCAGTTCTGTATATTTTCTGTTTATCTTGTCGGTGTTTCCAAGGTACCTTCTTTCAAAAGGGTTCCACCGCATTGCCTTCTCGGAATAGAGCTTTGCCATTGTGATCTCTTTATTTATATAAGCGTGTCGTGCAACCTGCATCTGCATATCAGCTACGAACTTCATAGAGCTGTACACCGCCAGACTAAAAGCTAAGAATATCACCATACTCGCTGTTATTTTTAATACCATAAATTGCACCTGATAAAACACAAAACGTAGCAGTTATCGCTGTATGTGACGGATTAAACTGAAGAAATATAAAAAACGAAACACACCCCGCAAACAGTGTGGTGATCAGCAACTTATCATGTTCACGTTTGTAAGACTTCCACACATCACAGCAAAAACATTTAATTAGATATATATAGACACCAAAACCAAAGACACCATAAGAAATAAGTTGTTGGGTCAGCACGTTATGAGTGTTGTCAATAATATGAGGCTTATACACCAGAATATGCCTGAGACCACCACTCCCAACGCCAGTAAAAAAGTTATTCTTTATAACCTCTGGCAACGCAACTATAATGCGTATCCTGTCATCATAA
>Ga0207988_1000786_pt1 | contig 17852 bp, 14 predicted proteins | sample ETNtaG_11_FD_185773 | JGI IMG/M metagenome (GOLD analysis project Ga0207988, IMG submission 185773) | Marine microbial and viral communities from oxygen minimum zone, Eastern Pacific Ocean - ETNP201310SV74 (SPAdes) (version 2) | ecosystem: Environmental > Aquatic > Marine > Oceanic ...
TAAAAAAGTACTTGCAACAGCAATATACGGAAATATTCCAAAGAACTTACAAAAACAACTTAGATCTGTATATTGAAAAAAGTACCCTGTATCCTTCCATTTTATCTCCAGGATCACTTTCTAGAGTCATTTATATGTACCATGTCATTGCTGAAGACATGAAGCAACAGGAGGTTGATAATTGCCTATTGCTCATGTTTGATCATGCTTGGAAGCAATCTGTACAGGTGTATGCCCAAAAGTTAGGAATTCAAATTCATTATATAAAACATTTTTATCCCATTAAGCAATTGCCAAGCATTCAAAATAATTCTAGAACAATGGGACAACTTTTGAAGAATCATGCCAAAGAATTAGGGATAATGCTTGTTCCAAATTACGTCTTATGGGCCAGGAATTATTGGGAGAGATTGCGAATAGGGCCTGTTCCTGTTGTCAAAGATACTTTAGTAGATGGCTCTAGTAAAATAGCTGTATTTGGGAAAGGAGCATTGAATTTTAAGAATGATGGTTTGTTTTCAGATTTATTCTTTACCTTCCAGTCCTCACTAAAGAAAGAAAAGTTAGTCTTGTTGCGGGTTCAGGGTACAGAAGATACAATAAAGCACTTAAACCAACATAACGTTTCCTATTGTTGTATGACGCCACCTAGGTATCGTGTTGAAGGTCTTAATTACTATTCCGGACCGCAAAAAATTCCGAATATTGAATATAAACAGTATAAGGGATCCGACCAGTTATCTACTCTAGAGAGACGATGGCTAAAATATCACCAGGTGGAGTATCTCTACCGGAAATCCTACTGGAAAGAATTTGCCCATCAACAGAACATCAAAGTCTTTCACACTTGGTATAAATATGAAGCAGATCATATAGCGGTAACAGAAGCCCTGCGGGAAACAGGTGGTGTGATGAGTATTTGGCAACTTCCATTTGAAGAAATTCCGAATGTGGAATGTATTATTTCTACAGACATTGCCTTTTGTTTTTCAACCCGATGGAGTGGTAATGCGGAGAGATTGCAAGGCTCCAAGATTCTCTATCATGTGAGCACAGGTTTTTTGGGGGTAAATTGTGAATTACTACGACCAAAAGCATTAGAACTGCGGCAGCAATTGCATGCCAAAGGAGTACAAAAAATTATAGCATGCTTCGACGAAAACTCATTGGATGATAGTCGTTGGCATCAAGGGCACAAAGTACAACGAGAGAATTATCGTCTACTGTTGGAAAAAGTCTTGAGGCATCCCTGGCTAGGAGTAATCTTCAAACCTAAACAGCCCCGAACCCTAAGAAAACGTTTGGGAGATGTTGCAATTTTGTTAGAAGATGCTGAACAGACAGGACGTTGTATGGTTTTAGAAACGTCAACCCCTTATGCCAGCAGTATTCCTCCAGTGTTAGCTGGTTTGGTTGCCGATGTTGCGATTCAGGGGCATATGAATGCAGGGACAACGGCTTTGGAGTGTGCATTGGCGGGAATTCCGACGTTGTCTGTCGATAGAGAATGTTTTCATCGAAGTCGTCTGTATGAGCTAGGTGAAGGGCAGGTTGTTTTCAGAAGTTATGAAGACTTGTGGGAGACCCTTCAGGAACATTGGAATTCTCCAGCCGGAGTACCAGGATTGGGAGATTGGTCTCCTCTGCTGGAAGAACTAGATCCCTTTCGAGATGGCAGGGGAGCTGAGCGAATGGGAACGTATTTGCGCTGGCTGATTCAGGGGTTTGATCAAGGGTTGGATAGGGATACGATTATGGCAGATGCAGCAGGGAAATATTGTAAACAGTGGGGACATGATAAAATTCAGTCTATTGGATAAGTTTTTATAATGATCGTTGTTGATGAATTATTTAAATGTAAATTGTAAAGATATAGGCTTAATTTCAAGGAATCACAGGATGTTGAGAACATGTAAATCATTAGAAAAGAGGGTGGAAATCGAATGTCAGAGATGCGGACTCTTGATAATAGGAGGGAACACATATAAGTAAACTAAGACTATTAGCGAGTATAGTTAAACAACGCGTCTTCCAGAAAATAAGGAAGATAAACTATGGAATCTATGGGTATTATAAAAGAGTTGAAGATGTTGATATTTCTCCACTTTTTGTTCTAGGATCTAATAGATCAGGGACTTCCTTAATAAGTTCACTTTTGGCTCAGCACCACCAATTAGAAGGCATTTTTGGGAAATCCAATACGCCGAAACTCAAGATAGATAACCATATATTGGCTTATTGCACGTCACACCATGTTTGGGATTTTTTCAATCCTCTAGGTAACTGGGGCCAAAAAGACGAGGGTGCTCTCTGGGGCCATCCGAAGCATATTTCCCGGTATTATCGGGACAAACCGATTGATAAACAGGAATCATTGTTATTGGCAAACTTACTAAGATCATACATGAAAACTGAAAAGACCCCCCTTGTAAATTCTCATTTTAACATGCTTAAGATCGGTTTGATAGCGAAGGTATTTCCCAATGCTAAGTTCGTTCTTATTATAAGAGATTATCAAGACTATATACGAAGTTGTTCTCAAAAATGGACAAAGCAAGACATCGATATTGAATTTCCTAAAATAGGTTTGCATTGGCTTACATTAAACTCTTGCTGTATTTATGATCTCAAGAAATATGCTCCAGAAAACTTTACTATTCTAGATTATTCAACATTGTTTCATGACCATAAAACAGTTAATAACATGTTAAACGAAAAACTTGAAACAATAGGTTTGGGGGAGTTTGATTATGATCTGGGTATAGTGAACGCTAAACATAGATACTTAGGAGAAGAACATATAACCTATTTACAATATGAGGATTTCTTCGGATGTATCGATCCTCTGCTTTCTTTTGAAAGAATTTTAACTGATGACTCGCCTTAAAAGGGAAAATAGAGTAAAAATACTGGTTTTTTAAATAAGGTAATAATGAATATACTAAGTAAAAAAGAAATTTTATGTACATTAGGTCCATCTTCAATGAATGATTGGGTTATTAAACGTCTTGAATCTTTGGGGGTTAGTCTTTTCAGGGTAAATCTTTCACATACAAAAATAGATGACTTACCAAAAGTGATTAGAAAGATTCAGAGATGCACTTCTGTTCCAATTTGTCTTGATACCGAGGGGGCTCAGATACGCACGGGGAATTTGTTAGACGGAAAAGTAATGGTAAAAGAAAATAACACAATTCGTATTTCAAAAATACTCGTAGATGGAGATGGAAATGTTTTCAATCTAAATCCAGTGGATATTATTGATAAACTTGAAGTAGGTGATTTGATCAGTATTGATTTTAATTCTGTACTTGTTCACGTTATCGAAAGAGATGCAGAAGTTATTACAGTACGTGTTATAACAGGAGGTTTGTTAGGACAAAATAAAGCGGTTAGTGTTGATCGTAGGATTTCTGTGCCGGCATTAACGAAGAAAGATTATCAGGCTATAAATATAGGAAAAGAAATGAACATTCGCCATGTTGCGCTTTCTTTTGCTAATTTCGGAAAGGATGTAGATGAAATCCGTTCTGTTGCAGGGGAAGGAACATTTGTAATTTCTAAAATTGAATCATATGTCGGCGTTAATAATATTGAAGTAATTGCAAATAAATCCGATGCTTTAGTACTAGATCGAGGAGATTTGTCTAGAGAGGTGCCAATAGAACAGATACCGCGTTTTCAAAAAGAAATTGTATCGCGAGCTAAAAAGTTTAATAAAGAGCTTAAAGTATATGTTGCGACTAATCTGTTAGAGTCTATGATCACTGCATTAACTCCAACCAGGGCAGAAGTTAATGATATTTTTAATACATTAATTGATGGTGCAGACGGGTTGGTACTTGCGGCTGAAACAGCTATTGGCACTTATCCTGTACAGTGTGCCACGATGGTTTCTAAAATAATACAACAGTTTATGGAATATTCTAGCAGTTCTTCTTCCGTAATGGCATTTCCACTAAAGGATAATTCTTGTTTACTTGCAGAACCTCACGGGGGAATTCTTGTAAATAGAATAAATACTAACCCGGATTTTAACAAAATAAAAGCATATAAAGAGTTTAGGGTTGATATATCTGTACTTTTAGATGCAGAGCAAATAGCTATAGGTTCTTTTTCTCCTTTAGAAGGGTTTATGACAAAAAATGAACTTGAGTCAGTCGTTGAAAATTGTCGATTGCCAAATGGGTTGTTGTGGACTTTGCCAATTGTTTTGCAAGTCCAAAAAGATAAAGTGGGTGAGTTTAAGATTGGTGATGATCTGGCGTTATCTTTTGATAAAGATGGAGAAATATATTCAACTTTCCATATTGATGACATTTATTCTTATGATTTGTCTGAAATAGCTAATAAAGTGTTTGGATGTGATGATTATAAGCATCCGGGTGTGAATTTATTAATGAAAAAGGGGGAGTACTTTCTGGGAGGAAAGGTTGAATTAATCAAAAGGTTATCATCAAAAAATAAATATATTGAAATGACACCCAAACAGACGAGGATCGTTTTTAAAAATAAGGGCTGGAACAGGGTTGTAGGTTTTCACACACGGAATGTACCTCATAGAGCCCATGAGACTATCCAATTATTGGCTTTAGAGCGATATCATTGTGATGGTCTTTTTATTCATCCGTTGACTGGGTATAAGAAAGAAGGCGATTATAGTGATTATATTATTCGGAAAAGTTATGAATTAATGATGAACAATCTTTATTCGGAAAAGAACGTTTTTTTTACTTTGTTTCAAAATTATCCAAGATATGCTGGCCCAAGGGAAGCTGTTTTTACAGCTTTATGCCGGAAAAATTTTGGATGCAGCCATTTTATTGTTGGGCGCGATCATTCTGGTGTTTATAATTATTACGAAAAAGATTCTGCACATAAGTTATTTAGTTCTCTAGGAGATATTGGTATTCAGCCGATATTTTTCAATGAGATACATTACTGCAGTAAATGTCTTCGCTATACGGATAAGTGCATTCATAATAAGCAGGATATTTTAGAGATTAGCGGGTCACATGGGCGTGAAATGCTGAAGGAAAAGAAAGCTCTGCCTGCCTGGTTTATGCGGGAAGATATATCAGAATTCATAATTTGCGAAATCAATAATGGAAAGAAAGTTTTTTTATAGAGAGTTACCTTGGAACTTATGGGTATAAATATAGAATCTGAGATAATAGTAGTTATGATTAGTAAATAAATTTTTTTGTAAAACTATTTAAAGACCATATAACTATGACTCGTCAGTGCAGAGTTCTCGTAAAATACAGATATCATTCTATTGTGGATTTCGAGGGTTTTAAAACCTGGATTTAATGATATCCTGTAGGTTACAAGAACTAGATTTGTCAGTCATTGAGAACTCTGCACTGACGAATAACAATGAAATGGCCCAATGAAAAATTTTAAAGTATTGTTTCTATACCCGAATGGAACATTAATGAATCCCCCCGCAATTTCGATCGGTCTTTTTACTGCTATATTAAAAGAGCGAGGATATGATGTCAGTCTATTTGATACAAGTCTCTATCCAGATGATCTTAATGAAAAACAGTTAGACAATGCAAAAGAAGAAACCTTGCAAGCTCGTCCCACCAATTATGATGACAAAGGTGTAAAAGTATTAAAAAGTGATATGGCAACTGATTTGATCAAGAAAGTACATGATTACCAACCTGATCTTATTGCTGTATCATTATTGGAAAGTACTTATCCTATTGCACTTAAAATGTTTGAAGCAATAGAACAATTTAAGATTCCAGTGTTAGTAGGAGGTGTATTTGCAATACATGCTCCAGAAATTGTCATTGAAAACAAATGCGTTGATATGGTTTGTATTGGAGAAGGAGAGGAAACTATTGTTGAAATTTGCGATAGATTATCTGAAGGAAATAACTGTTATGACGTTGAAAATATTTGGATTAAAAAAGAAAAGCATATAATTAAAAATAAAATGAAGAAAACAATAGATATAAATAACATTCCTATTCCAGATTATAGCCTTTTCGATTGGGAAAGATTTATGAGGCCAATGGGTGGTAAAATCTATAATACAATACCAATTGAAACAAATAGGGGTTGCCCATATCTATGTACATTTTGCAATTCCTCATCGTCTCAAATCTTGTTTAAAGAAAATACTTCTACTAGTTTTTTTAGGAAAAAAACCGTAGAAACCATTCTCAAAGAATTAGTAAGTTTAAAAAAGCAATGGAATGCTGAATATGTCTATTTTAGTTCAGATACTTTTCTAATCCTAACAAAAAAAGAACTTGATGAGTTGGTCGAATTGTATATCAGAGACATCAATCTTCCTTTTTGGATACAAACTAGAGCTGAGACTCTTACCCCGTATAGGGTTAAAAAAATAAAGGAAATGGGCTGTCACCGTATTTCATTAGGCTTAGAACATGGCAATGAAGAATTTAGGAAAAAACTTCTTAAAAAAACCTTTGATGATGAATCAATCATTAAGGCTTCTCAACTTCTTGCGGAAGCGGGTATTCCTCTTACTGTGAACAATATTATTGGTTTTCCTGAGGAGAACAGGGAACTTGTTTTTGATACAATCCGATTAAATAGAAAGCTAATTGCTGATACAACTAATTGTGTTGCTTTTGCCCCTTTTAGAGGAACATACTTACATAAACTATGTGTAGATAGGGGCTATATTAAGCCAAACCAACTTGGTTACGGTTCTATGACGTCTTCTATTTTCTTAGACTTACCAACTTTTCCCAGGGAACAAATTGAAGGATTACGAAGAACTTTTTCAATGTATGCTAGAATGCCTTATGAATGCTGGCCAGATATCAAAAGAGCTGAAAAGTTTGATAAGGAAGGAAATAAAATATTTGCAGAACTAGCTAAAGAATTTAAAGAGAGGTACTTTTCCGTAAAAGCTGACGGTTTTGATTTAATGTGAAATAAATTAGATGCCTACTTTTCGGCAATCCGGATTGCCAAGCACCCACCTTCACCTCGTCCATTATGCAAGATGGGGCTTGGCTCAACAAAGTTTTATCGTCAGTATTGCAGACGAAAAATCCAAAGATTAAGATGGTTTAACTTTGGATTCTCATTATCTATAATGAAGCAAATTACTATTATCCCCTTAAAAAAGGCAAAGAATATAATTATTAAAGAAAAATTATATTACTATATATGTCAGGATTATGCTTATTTTCTAGAGCTTAAAAATAAGTTTGGAGATGATATTGAAATCAAGAATTTGTCAGGATTGTTCGATGAAGTCTTTCAAGATATCAAGGAGCCTTTAATAGAATTAATGGCTAGCATAAATAAAAGAAATAACTCATTTGACTGGTGGGGAGGTGAGTTGGCTTCAAAAAGCACAACTTCAACATCTTTGATGCATAATGTTACCTGTCTGTTCAGTGTAAAATATCTTTTAAGCAATTTATCTCAAGATATTTGTTTTATTGTGGATAGTCTTGCATTGTCGAAATGTATAAAAACTTTGGCAATTAAAGAGGGATATGATGTTAAAGATTATCAAAAAATATATAATGTATATTTTAGTGTAATTAGGTATAGATTAATTTATGTTTGCAGAATTCTACTATATTTATTTGATGCAATGCAAAGTAGGAAGGCCGCGCTTAAACTACTTAAACCTCTCCCATCAAAAAAGATATCAACTAATAAAAGAATTATCATTAGATCCTGGTTTACCGAGGATACCTTCAATAATGTAGAGATCTACAAGGATAGGAACTTTGGTCAATTACCGGAATGGTTACGCTCAAGGGACTATGAAATCTGGACCTTGCCAATGCTTTTCAATCTCTCTAGTTCATTTGAAAAAGTATATACTTTCATGAGCGTTCAAGAAAATAGTTTTATTGTTCCGGAGCATTATTTAAAAATTGTTGACTACTTCAAGGTGATTTATTGGAATTATAAAACACATAGAATACGAATTAAAAGCGCAGAAATAAAAGAGATAGACATCACTCCTTTAATTGATGAAGTTGTGATTAAAACTAAGTATAGTCGTTATATGCTCTCTTTCAATTTATGCGTGCCTTTGCTAAAGAGATTGAAAGAAAAAGAGTTTGAGATTGATGGATTTTATTATTCATTCGAAAATAACACGTCTGAAAAGCAATTCATCCTGGCTTGTAGAAAGTATTTTCAGGATTCCAACATTATTGCATTCCAGCATACCACTTTTTTCCCAAACCAACTGGCTTATCATTTAGGGCTGGATGAAAAAGAGTATTGTCCGTTGCCTGATAAAATTATTTGTAGTGGTCCTATTTATGTGGATTTACATAAAAAAGCGAAATTCCCACCTGACATACTAGTTTCTGGTCCTAATCTTCGTTTTAGTTCGGTACATGAATATCAAATAAAAAGCAGTGTTCCTTCATGTGACACTAAGAAGGCTTTGTTATTGCCTCTTAGTTTAAGTCATAACCTTACCTTTGAACTATTTACAAAAGTAAAAGAAGCTATAAAAAATAACAATGTTTATAAAATCTATATCCGGATTCATCCTACTTTATCAAAAAACAAATTGAACTGTTTTATAGAAAAAATCGGGTTAAAAGATTATGAGTTTGCTGACGATGGAATTATTCAAGATTGGTTCGATAAAACTTATGCTATGATCTTAACTGGTGCATCAATGGCTACATTAGAAGCAGTCGTTATGGGTATTCCTGTGATTCGTGTTGTACCGGACAACACCTTTTCTCTAGACCCATTTGCTTGGTCCGATTATCCTTTAGCACCTGCGAACCATTCTTCAGAAATTAAACAGCGACTCCAATCCATTGATCATATATTGAATAATGATAAGGAGGCTTTCCAAAAGATAGCAAAAAGAATTTTACCTGAATATTTTACAAAGCCATCTAATGAAAATTTAAAAGTTTTTCTGTAAATTATCTAAATAGAGATTTAGTTCAATATCTTGATAAAAGCTTTTTTAAAAGAATAGAAAGTGATCCAAATGTCCATCGGTAAACTCTTATACCAAGATCTACCCAAATTTCTCTCTGCCCTTCGGCATTTGTCGTCCACCAGCACAGTTCATTTCCGGGGTATATCCTTGAAACTGCTAAGTGACAATTGGATCACAAAATATCGAGCCCGTACCTTCAATGACAAGGAACCCGAATTGCTGGATTGGCTGGATGAAAATTTGAGAGACGGTGATGTGTTCTTTGATGTGGGCGCTAATGTAGGGATCTATTCAATCTATGCGGCGTTGCGGAAACCGAAAGCGACTGTTTACGCTTTCGAGCCGGAATACTCGAATCTGCATCAGTTAAAACAAAATATTTTAGAAAACACTCCGATGAGTAACATCTGTCCTTATGCTCTTGCCTTAGATGACAAAACTGGGATCAGTCAATTGCACATTCAGGACACGACCCCGGGGGCTGCTAAGCATACTGTCTCGAAACATGATTTGGCAAAAACCCACACGGGAGAAAACGTGGTGTGGAGGGAGGGTGTCGCAACCATAACCATGGATGAATTTTGTATTTTGTCGGGTATTAAACCCAATATGGTAAAAATAGATGTGGACGGCACTGAGATAGCTATTCTGAAAGGAGGCCGTAAAACCTTCAGTAATCCTGATTTGCGAACCGTCTACATCGAGGTGGATGCAAAGCAGATCGAGTGCGAAGAAATTCTGACTGATTACGGCTTTTTGCTAATAGACATGCCCAGTGATAACCAGATTTGGAGGAAACCTTAATGAACAGAGTAGAATTGAAAAAACAATTAATAAACCGTAAATCTCTCTTTACCGAGTGGGCGTTACCGGGAGCGATTCTTTATGGTAGGGCTAAGAGCTTTACATTCGGAGGTGCATATAATCGGTTGTCAACACGCGGTAATTCCTCTATCAGAAGCAGATATGTTTATGCATCCGAAAGAAAAAAATCTGAAGAACACGTGTCTCTATTTCTTCCTGTTGTAGATTGCTAATTTAATAAGAAATAAAATATTATGGCGAAATTACGATGTGGTATTGTGGGATATGGATACATGGGGGAGATTCGGAAACGAGTGATCGAATCTATCCCTGAGTTGGAGTTGGTAGGGGTTGTGGAAACAAATCACAACAAATGGAAGCAAATCAACCATTGTCTTGTTTTTGATTCGTTTGATGCTTTGATTCAAACAGAAGTAGATGCTGTTTTTGTCGCAACTCCCAATATATTTGCACCTGATCTCTGTATCAAGAGTTTAGATTTTGGAAAGCATGTCTTTTGTGAAAAGCCTCCTGGACGTACATTTCAAGACATTAAACGGATTTCTGAGGCCGAATCTAGAAATCCTTCTTGCAAACTAAAGTTTGGTTTCAATCATCGGTTTCATCCAGCCGTGATGAAAGCAAAAGCTGTGGTGGAAAGTGGGCGTTTAGGAAAAATCCTGTCGTTACGAGGCATCTATGGAAAATCCGGAGGAAAAAACTATTTGAATTCCTGGAGAAATCAAAAGAAAGTGTCTGGCGGAGGGATTTTACTCGATCAAGGAATTCATATGTTAGATCTCTTCCGATATTTTTGTGGAGATTTTGAGGCCGTCAAATGTTTTATCAATAATTCTTATTGGAACTTGGAAGTGGAAGACAATGCCTATGTCATTCTGGAAAATCAGAAAGGTCAGAATGCGGTTTTTCACTCTTCTGCAACCCTTTGGAAACACACCTTCCAACTCGATCTGTTATTAGAAAATGGCTATCTGATTGTGGAAGGGTTGTTATCCAAAACAGGAAGTTATGGACGAGAACGTCTCATCATCGGGAAACGGCAATTTGAAGATGAAGCCGAAGCTTTGGGGAATCCATCGGAGGAGATGATTTGTTTTGATAGGGATTTGTCCTGGACTTTGGAAGTGCAGTCCTTTATAAAATGTATATTGAATGACCTGCCAGTTACGGTTAGTTCGTCTCACGATGCCCTCAAAGTGATGGAACTGATTGATTTAGCATACCAGGATGCAACCAAAAATAAACAGAGGTGTTATGCATAATATTATTTTCTTAGATGAGTTCCACGAAGTCGATTTGAAGCCCTCAGAAGCTTTTCAGCGTTTTCTGGATTTGACAGAAAGGTCGATTCTTGATTTTTTCCCAAACAACTCGTTACAGGAATGTTCCTGTCCCGCATGTGGTTCTCAGGAAACGTTATCTCAATTTATTAAGTTTGGATTTCGTTATTTAGAATGTGCTTCATGTAGCACGCTTTATGTCTCTCCTCGTCCATCGGAAAGTGCTATTATACGCTATTTTACAGAATCCAAGGCAGAGCATTTCTGGCGCGATGAATTCATTCAAATGACTGCTGATCAGAGAAATGAAAAAATTTTCCTTCCTCGATTGCAGTGGATTGAAGAATCTATCTTGGAGTACTTTCCTCAAGCTATTTCTTTGGCGGATGCTTACACCAAACAGCCTTTGTATTTAGAAAAATTAGTCAATGCTAAACCTTTTTCACAAAAGGTATTGCTTCAATCATTTCTTTCTCAGGAGATATTGCAAACCTATCCGGAGATAAAACTAATCATGGGTGGGATTTCACAATGGAAAGAGGTAAAAATCGATGTGATTTTGTTATTTGATGGAATTGGATTTGCTCCTGATGTACGGAGCCTCTTTCAAACAGTGTCTAATATGTTGCCTCCAGGAGGATTATGTTTCCTCACCACAACATTATCCTCAGGATTTGATTTGCAAGTGTTATGGGATCAATCCAGGAATATCATTCCTCCTCTTAGACTCAATCTCTTCTCAGAAGCTGGACTGCTCCAATTGATCAATCAAACAGGTTTTGAGTGTATTGAATTCAGTACTCCAGGAATTTTGGATGTAGAAATTGTAACCAAAGCGATTCAATCCAAAGTTTCTACTGACTTTTCTCGATTTGTATCGTATCTGATCAAACATAAAGATGAGAAGACTCATCGACTCTTTCAGGAGTTTTTACAGGCAAGCCGACTGAGTTCTTATGGTCGGCTTCTTTTAAGAAAACCAAGATGATTTTTAAATTTTATGAAAAGAAGTTATGTCTTACATTAATCATTATATAGAAGAAGCGATCCAGATCTTACAGAAAATCGATCAGGAGCAAATAGAAAAAATAATTAAGATTCTGCTTGATGTTAGGAAGAAGCACGGACGGCTTTTCATATTGGGCGTTGGTGGTAGTGCAGGAAATGCTTCTCATGCTGTCAATGATTTTAGAAAGCTGGCTGGGTTTGAAGCGTATTCGCCTGTTGACAATGTTTCTGAGCTCATGGCTCGTACCAATGACGAAGGATGGGAGACAGTATTTGTGGAATGGTTGAAAGTAAGTTGTCTTAAAAGAAATGATGCGGTGTTAGTCTTTTCTGTTGGAGGAGGAAATCTGGAAAAGAATATAAGCGCTAACTTAGTTCGAGCACTGGAATATGCAAAAACAGTGGACTCAAAAGTTCTTGGTATTGTAGGTCGTGATGGTGGGTATACTGCAAGGGTGGCAGACGCATGTGTGATAGTGCCGACTGTAAATCCTGAAACAATTACTCCCCATGCAGAATCATTTCAGGGGGTAATCTGGCATCTCATAGCATCTGACGTACGATTGAAAATGGTTGAAAATAAATGGGAGTCAACAGTTAAGTGATATTTCCATAATATCGCAAAAAGAATATGTAAATCGTTTCTGCCATATAGACAATAATGAAGTTGTTTTTTTGATTAGGAGATAGAAATGGCAATATTTTTGGATACGGGCAACGTACAAGAAGTAGAAAAGTATATGAAAATGGGTGTGATCAGGGGGGTTACTACTAATCCTACTATTTTGCTGAAGGATGGGGTGAAAGGTGGAAAAAAAGAGATAGAGGAGATATCTATTCAAATTGCTAAATTGATATACCCTTATCCACTGTCAGTTGAAGTTACTTCAAATGACTATCGGGAAATGATTGTGGAGGCGGAAGAATATTCAAAGTGGGCAGAAAACATAAATGTTAAAATAACGATTCATGGGCCAAATGGTGAGATGGATAATTTGGTAGTTATACATGAGTTGGCTACTAAGTACAAAATACAGATTAATGCTACTGCCATGATGAGTGCGCAACAATGTTTGCTGGCTGCAATGTCAGGGGCTGCATATGTATCTCTGTTTGGAGGTAGGGTTAATAATATGGGGTATAATTGTAGCTTAGAGATTAAAAAGCTGAGAACCGTTCTTGATTCATTAGAATTAAAGGCTAAAATAATCATTGGTTCTACCAGAGAAATACTAAATGTGATGGAATGGTTAGAGGCTGGGGCAGATATAGTTACGGTTGTTCCAGATATCCTGAAGGGCATGATCATTCATCCCTATACAAAAGAGACAGTGCAAATGTTTTTGAAGGATGCTGCTGAAACTAATAAAAGGAGTTGAAAGTACTGCAAGAGGTGCTGTCTCCTTCTCTTTAAGGTAACATATTATTTTGATACCACTAAAGCTGATGCCACCCCCTATCTCAAGTTCAGGACTCTACTGCATTAAAGAGATCCAAGACTGTGGCATGATTGCTACTCCTTATTCAAAAAAAAGGTGAAGATCTTTTTAGGGGATGTAGAGAAGATACAAGAGATGATATTATGAATATTTTAGAAAAAAGAAGAGCACTAAAAAACAAGCTTAGAAATCGTGAAAGAGTATTTGCCGGGTGGACTTCTTTTGGACATCCTTCAATTTCTGAAATCATTGCACGTTCTGGGATTGATTTTCTTGGAATTGATCTTGAGCATAGCACAATCAATCAAGAGCAGTCCCAGCGAATTATTGCTGCATGCCAAGCGATTGGGACACTTTGCTTCCCACGAATCGCATCACATAATAATGAAATGATGAAACGTGTTTTGGATTCTGGGGCTGACGGGATCATCGTTCCAATGGTTTCATCATCGGATGAAGTCCAAAATTTTATTGATTGGTTGAAATACCCCCCTCATGGAAAAAGAAATTTTGGTGTGTCTCGGGCTCAAGGCTATGGCTTGGACTATGAGGAATATGTGGAGAGTTGGAATGCTTCTTCTTCTCTTATTTTACAAATAGAGTCTATCGAGGGAGTAAATAACGTAGATGCCATTCTTCAATTTGATGAAATCGAGGGTATTATGATTGGTCCCTATGACCTTTCTGGTTCTTTGGGAATCCCTGGACAATTAGAAAATCCTCTTGTGAAAGAAGCTGCGATGAAAGTAGTAGATGCTTGCGAACAGTATGGTAAATCCTGTGGAATTCATTTGGTAGAACCCAATCAAAATCAAGTGGAAGACGCCTTCAATAGCAAATACACCTTCGTAGTTTTGAGCTCCGATCTTTTTCTCTTGTGGAAATGGTCTGCTCATACGAGAGCCTACATTGACGCATTGCGTCTATCTCAACACTGAAATGGGTCAAAATGGTGGATCCCCAAGTAATTTTACTCGATTTTGATGGTGTTATTATAGAATCGGTAGGGATTAAAGATCAGGCATTTGAAGAGTTGTATAAAGAATATCCTCAACACTTGTCTCATATCATGGAATATCATCTCTCTCATAATGCTACGATACGATTTAAGAAATTTCGTTATATTGCAGAAAACATTCTTAATAAGCCTTATGGTGCACAAAAAGAACAAGAATTGAGTAAAATGTTTTCTGAATTGGTTTTTGAGAAGATTGTGCATTGTCCTTTAGTGAAGGGGGCAAAAGAATTTCTGGAATACTTCTGCGCCAAAGTTCCCCTCTATTTGATTTCTATTTCTCCGGAAGACGAATTATCCAGGGTATTGGACGTAAGAGGGTTAAAAAAAATTTTAAACAAGTCTATGCTAATCCCATAAAGAAAAGTGAAGCCTTCAAAAACATCCTTACGTATGAACAGTTAGATGCTTCTGAGGCGATGTATATTGGTGATACTCCAGAAGATTATCAGGCTACTGTTGATGTGGGTATCCCTTTTAACGGTAGAAAAAGCAGGATGTGTATCTACCCATATTCTCGGTTGTCCTCAGTGCGGTCTTGAGTTTGCCCATCCAATGACTTCTGAGGATTCCTCTGCTATAACGGGTCAATGTATCAATGCTGATTGTGGAGTTCTCCCTCAATGAAAAAACGTATTGTTGCTATGATTCCTGCGAGAATGGCCTCATCAAGATTTCCAGGAAAGCCGCTTGCTAATATATTAGGCCTGCCAATGATAGAGCATGTCAGGAGACGTGTCTTGTTGTCTCAATTAGTTGATGAAGTATTTGTGGCTACCTGTGACCAGGAAATTATGGAAACAGTACAGCATTTTGGCGGTAAAGTAGTAATGACGTCCAAAAAACATGTGCGGTGTACTGACAGAGTAGAAGAGGCTGCAAAAAATATAACGTCCGATATAATTGTTTTGGTACAGGGAGATGAGCCCCTTTTCATGCCAGAGGTTATAGAAAAACTGATAAATCCTTTTTTGCTTGATAGCAGTGTCACCTGTACTAATCTACTTTCCTTAATTAAGGATAAAAATGATTTAGATGATATTGATATAGTCAAGGCAGTAGTAAATAAAATTCAAAATGTGATGTATTATTCGAGATCCCCTATACCATATGTACAAGTCGACAATGATCCTGTATGTTATCGGCAGACTGGTGTTTCTGCTTTTACACATACATTTTTGTCTCAATTTGTTAACTTATCGCCAACGATGCTGGAGAATACGGAATCGATAGATTTCTTGAGAATACTTGAACATGGTTGTAATATACGGGGAGTGGTTGTTTCTCAGGAAACATTTGGTGTTGATAGAGAGGGCGATATCGAAAAAATAGAAAATATTATTAGAACGAACCCAATGCAAAAAGAATATTATGATAAGATTGTGAACTTATGAGAAGGAATATATTTATAACCTTACAGTCCTTTGCGGAGTATAGCGATGTTCCTTTACTTTTATTAAAAAATGCAGGAGTGAGCATTAGGTTAAATACACGAAAGCACCGCTTAAATCAATCCGAAATTATTGAATTAGGAGAAGATAGTGATGGTATTATTGCGGGTGTTGAACCTTACGATAAGATGGTTTTCAATAAACTTTTGAGGCTTAAGTGCATTAGCCGTTGCGGTGTGGGAATTGACAGCATTGATTTAAAAGAAGCAGAGAGAAGAGGTATTGCGATATTAAATACTCCAGACGTTGTAGTTCAACCGGTGGCAGAGATGACTATTGCTATGATATTTAATCTTTTAAGACTATTAACGTATCATACAAACTTACTAAAATCCGGAGAGTGGAGAAAAAGAGCAGGGCATCTTTTAAAAGGTAGGAAAGTTGGGGTTGTTGGTTTGGGTAGAATAGGTAAAAGGGTTGCCGAGATATTAGGATCTTTGAATGCGTATGTATATGGTTGTGACCTGAAGGTTGATTCTGAATGGCTTGCTGGGAATAATATTAAGATATTATCAATATCAGAGTTGTTGTGTGAGGTTGATGTATTATGCCTTCATGTTTCTGTTTCAACAGATAATACTTTTTTTCTGGGGAAAAAGGAGATGGCTCAACTAAAAAAAGGTGCCATTATCATAAATACATCCAGGGGGCAAATTCTTGACGAAGGTGCACTTTATGAGTCTCTTGTGTCTGGACATTTAGGTGGTGCTGCGCTGGATGTGTTTGGTGAGGAGCCATATAGTGGCCAGTTGGTCGAACTTGATAATGTCGTGTTAACGCCTCATATATCAACATTGACTAAGGAATCTAGAATCGAGATGGAAACACAGGCAGTCGAGAATATCTTGGAATATTTTGATGTGCCTTATGAATGCCCCCCTCTCTTAAACATGAATCAAAAATAGTTGATATCTATGGTATTGGAAGTGCTGTTTCGTTATGTTTCTATTGTGAACACCTAGTTCGTACTCATATAAAAGGATTTAGGAGGGAGGATTACGGTCCAGTTGAGGATATTCATATGATAATGGATCATTTGCTGGCTAACTGGCTGCAGTGGAAACTTAAAATAGATAATCAATGAATAATCTCATTGTGTTGTATGGTGGCAATGCTTCTCGGAGGTGTAAAGAGAATGTAGGAGAATGGAAGCGAATGGTAATAATCGATATGTGTATCTGGTATCAAAAGGTTTATACCTAGATGCTGTAAATTATTCAAAAAATAATCAAATCTGTGTTGAAATTAATGTAACAATGCCGATATTAAAGAATAATCAATCCGAAAAATTGTACAATAGTTCAACTCCTACAGTAAGTGTGATTATGAACTGTCTGAATTGTGAGAAATATCTAAGGGAAGCTATAGATAGCGTTTTTGCTCAAACTTATGAAGATTGGGAGATTGTCTTCTGGGAAGACAATGCTTCAAAAGATGGTAGTGAGAATATAGCAAAAAACTATGGCCGTAAACTGAGATATTTCAGGTCAGATGTGTCTCTGCCTCTTTATGGGTCAAGGAATCTCGCTGTACAGGAAGCCAGAGGCAAATACATAGCCATTCTTGATTGTGACGATTTATGGTTGCCTACGAAATTAGAAGAACAGATCCCACTTCTTGAAAGTGATGATGCGATTGGTCTAGTTTATAGTGATATCATCTCGTTTAGTGAGAAGGGAAAGGAAAGACGCTCATTCGAATTCAAGAAACCGTACAGGGGTAATGTTTTTTCAGAATTATTATTTGAGAATTTTATAAATACACAGACTGTCTTGATAAGGAAAGAGGCATTTGATAGTTTAAATACTCCTTTTGATGGACGGCTGATAATGTCAGGTGATTATGATGCCTTTCTTAGAATAAGTTACAGGTGGGAAATTGATTATGTAGACAAACCACTGGCCA
>Ga0207988_1000812_pt1 | contig 17506 bp, 17 predicted proteins | sample ETNtaG_11_FD_185773 | JGI IMG/M metagenome (GOLD analysis project Ga0207988, IMG submission 185773) | Marine microbial and viral communities from oxygen minimum zone, Eastern Pacific Ocean - ETNP201310SV74 (SPAdes) (version 2) | ecosystem: Environmental > Aquatic > Marine > Oceanic ...
TTTTTTTTAATTTCTCAATATCTCAAGAAATAATAATTATTAGCAAAGTTGATAATGAGATAATAACAAACATAGATATTGAAATTGAAAAAAAATATCTTTTATTATTAAATAATAATTTAAATAAGCTCTCAGAAAAAGAAATTTTTAACCTAGCAAAAAATTCAGTAATTAGAGAAATAATTAAAAAAAAAGAAATAAATAAATTATTTAACAAGCAAAACGAAAAAATAAATAATAAAATAATTGAAAATTTTTATAAAAAATTAGGATTTGACAAAAAAAATGTATTTATCAAATTCTTAGATAAAAATAACATTGACTTTGAAAACTTAAAAGAAAAATTGATCATAGAAGGTTTGTGGAACCAAATAATTTACAGCAAGTTTAATAATAAAGTTAGGATAAATAAAAATTCAATAGAGAAGGAAATAATTAATTATTACAATTCTAAAGATAAAAAATATGAATACAATTTATCGGAAATTGTAATTGATATTGAAAAAGATATTAGTTCAAAAAAAAAAGAAATATCAGAATATATTGAGCAATTTGGCTTTAAAGTGGCAGCGAATAAATATAGCAAATCTGACACATCAAAGTTTGGTGGGGAAATTGGATGGATAAAATACTCAACACTAACAAAAAAAATAAAAAATAAAATATCTACAATTAAGGTTGGCGATATTACTGATCCAATTCAAACATCAAATGGATATTTATTTTTAAAATTGAATAACAAGAGGGAAATTACAGAAAAATTTGATTTAGAAAATGAGCTAAAACAACAAATTAAATATGAAAAAAATAGGCAACTTAATCAGTTTTCATTGATTTATTATAAAAAATTAAAAAAAAATACAAATGTTTATGAGAATAAATAAAATTATAATTATTTTAGGAGAACCTCAAAGTATCTTTTCTGAAATATTATTTAAATATTTTAATTCAAAAGAATTTTCAAAAAATAAAAAAAAAATAATTTTAATTGGTAGTATGAGTCTGCTTCAAAAACAGATGAAAAAATTAAAATTTAATTTAAATTTAAAATTAATTAACAATATAAATGATGCAAAAAATAATGAAATAAATATACTAAACATAAATTATAATAATCAAAAAAATTTTTCTAAAATATCTTTTAATTCAAAAAAATATATCTCTAATTGTTTCAAAGTAGGATTGAACTTAATTAAAAATAATAAAAAAACTGTATTAATTAACGGTCCGGTATCAAAAAAACATTTTTTAAAAAAAAAATACCTTGGCATAACTGAATATATTTCTAAGAAAACAAAATCTAAAAATCAAGTTATGTTAATTTATAATGAAAAATTATCAGTTTCGCCTCTTACAACTCATCTTCCATTAAAACATGTGGCCAAAAATATAACCAAAGAAAAAATAATTAATAATGTAAAACAAATTAAAAAATTTTATGTAAGTTTGCTAAATAAGAAACCAAAAATTGCAGTATTAGGACTTAATCCTCATTGTGAAACTATTGATGAAGTTAGTGAAGAAAAAAAGATAATAATCCCTGCAATTAATTATTTAAAAAAAATTAATTTAAATACTGACGGACCTTTTCCAGCAGATACTTTTTTTTTAAAAAAAAATATTAATAAATATGATGTGATTGTTGGAATGTATCATGATCAAGTTTTGACGCCTTTAAAGACACTATATAATTTTAACGCAATCAATATAACTATTGGATTGCCATTTGTAAGAATTTCTACTGATCATGGACCAAATAATATGATGTTTGGAAAAAATGAGTCAGATCCTTCGTCTATTTTTTGTGCAATGAGATTTATTAACAAAATTAGATGAAAATCTTACCTAAAAAAAGCTTAGGTCAAAACTTTTTAATAGATAACGAAGTTTTGAATATGATAGCAGATTTGGGAAAAATAAACTCAAATGATGTTGTTCTTGAGATTGGACCGGGAACAGGAAATCTAACAGAAAAGATTTTAAAAAAAAAACCAAAAAAAATTATTGTAATTGAGAAAGATAAAAATCTTTCAATGATTTTGAAAAAAAAATTTAATAAAGATGTTGAAATAATTAATGATGACATTCTTAACTATAATCAAGATATTTTTTATAACAAAAAAATAATAATATTTGGAAATTTGCCATATAATATCTCAACTAAAATATTAACAACTTGGATAAAAATTAATAATCTAAATGATTTTTGTAAAAGATTCGTTTTAATGTTTCAAAAAGAGGTAGCAGATAGAATTTTAGCAGAATATAATTCAAAGAACTATGGAAGATTATCGATTATTTCTTCATGGAAAATGGAAATAAAAAAAATAATTGATATTAATCCAAATTGCTTTTTTCCAGCACCTAAAATAAAAAGTTCTTTGTTGCTTTTTAAACCCAAAAATAAATATTACAAACTTGAAAATCCAAAAAATTTAGAACATGTAACTAACATTTTTTTTAACCAGAGAAGGAAAATGATAAAAAAACCTTTAAAATTATTATTTAAAAATTATGAAAAAGTAGCTGAAAAATTATCTCTTGATTTGAATTTAAGACCTCAAAATCTTACAAATATTACTTATTATAGAATTTGTTCTTACTATGAAAAGTTACTTAATTAGATTTATAACGTGCTTACGAATTTCATTTTTATCATAACTCTCGGAAACATTATTTTTTGTTGAATTTATATATTTGATTATTTTATCATAACATTTATTAAAATTATCATTTATTACAACTAAGTCATACTTTTTCCAATGAACTACGTCTTTCTCAAACTGTTTCATTCTTTTCGCTGCATTTTTTTCATTATTTAAATCTCTGTTTAAAAGTCTTTTAAATAATTCTTTTCTAGATGGAGGAAGTATAAATATAGTTATTATTTTATATTTTAATTTTTTTTTTTTAATTTGCTCTGTTCCTTGCCAATCTATATCAAAAATTACATTTTCTCCTTTATCTAATTTATTAAAAACAACATCTTTGGATGATCCATAAAAATTATTAAAAACTTTTGCATATTCTAAAAATTTTTTTTTAGAAATTAATTTTTTAAATTCTTCTTGCTTAACAAAAAAATAATCCACACCATTAATTTCATTACTTCTTGGCTTTCGCGTTGTGTGAGAAATAGATATTGAAAAATTGTTTTTTGAAGAAATTTCTTTTACTAGTGAAGTTTTTCCTGCGCCCGATGGAGATGATAATATTGCTATTATCCCTTCATGATTAACAGACATGACCTTTTTAAAAATTAATTTGCTTTATTTTCAATAAATTTTACAGCATCACCTACAGTAAGAATTTTTTCTGCATCGCTATCTGAAATTTCAGAACCAAATTCTTCTTCAAAAGCCATTACTAATTCTACAGTATCAAGGCTATCAGCTCCAAGATCGTCTATAAAACTAGATTCTTCTGCGACTTTAGCTTCATCGATCCCCAGATGGTCTGCTACAATTTTTTTTACTTTACTTGAAATATCTTCTGACATTTTTTCCTTTAGGTTAAATCGTTAATAAATATTTTAATAATTTTGTCAACTAAAATACATCCCCCCATTTACATGTATAGTCTCACCAGTAATGTAGTCTGAAAGGTTTGAGCAAAGAAAAATAACCGTATTTGCTACATCTTTTGGATTACCAAATCTATCAAGTGGAATTCTAGATTTTAATGTTTCTTTATAATTTTCATTTATTCTATTTGTCATATCTGTAGTTATAAAACCTGGAGATACACAATTTACATTTATATTTTTTTTTCCGTACTCTAAAGCAAAACTTTTAGACATAGCTACCAAGCCAGCTTTTGATGCAGTATAATTTGCTTGGCCAATATTACCTGTATGTCCTACCACCGAAGTAATGTTAATTATTTTTCCTTTTTTATTTTTTAACATTTTTTTTATTACATTCTTACTTAATAAAAAAGTTGATGTAAGATTTATATCAATAACTTTCTTCCATTCTTCCTCTTTCATTCTAATTGAGAGATTATCACTTGTTACACCAGCATTGTTAACCAATATATCAATTTTATTTTCCAATCCATCGCTTACTTTGTTTATAAAATTTTCAATTTCTTTGTGTTTAGAAATATCAAACTTTTCAACTTTAACTGATTGATGCTTATTTTTTATTGCATTTAATTTTTCTTCATTTGTTCCAGTAGCTACAACGGTGGCACCAGCTTCTATCAATTTTTCGAGAATAGAATTTCCAATTCCTCCTGTGGCACCAGTTAAAACTACATTTGTGTTTTTCAAATTTATCATTTTAAATTAAATTATTTAAATCCTCCAAATTGTTAACTTGAATTAATTTAACATTACTATTAATTCTTTTTACTAGTCCAGATAAAACTTTTCCAGGTCCAATTTCAATAAATTTTTCTACTTTTGAATCTATCATATTTATAACGATTTCTCTCCACCTTACAGGTCTTTCTATTTGTTCAATTAATAGATTTTTGATTTCGATTGGATCATTTGTTTGTTGAGCAGTAACATTTGAAATTATGTTTATTTCAGGTTTTTTAAATTCTTCCTTTATTATTACTTCTCTCATTTTTTCAGTTGCACTTCTCATTAGTTCACAATGAAAAGGTGCGCTTACTGGTAATTTAATATTCTTTATTTTATTTTTTTTTAACTCTTCAGAAAATTTATTTAGATCATCTAAATTTCCACTTACAACAATCTGACCTATAGAATTATCATTGGCTACATAACACTTAAATTTTTCTTCATTGAAATTAATAATTTCATTTATCTTTTTTATATCAGAACCTAAAACTGCCAACATCCCCCCTTGTCCTTTGGCAACAGCTGATCGCATAAAATTGCCCCTATTTTGTAAGAGCTTAATAGTTTGTTCAAAACTTAAAGATCCTGAGCATGCCAAAGCAGAGTATTCACCCAACGAATGTCCTGCAAAAAATTTTGCATTATTTAAATTGAAAGAAGTTTCTTTTTTAATTACTTCATAAATGCAATAACTAACTAAAAATATTGCTGGTTGAGTATTTTGAGTTTGATCGACCAATTCCTTTGGACCTTCTAGTATTATTTTACTTATAGATTTTTGAAGAATATCGTCAGCTTGTTTGAAACGAGATTTAACATAATCAAATTTTTCATAAAGATTTTTTCCCATTCCTACTGATTGAGAACCTTGACCTGGAAATAGAACAGAAAACATAGAAAATATTAATAAATTTAGTATTTTTTGTATTGTAATTAAATATTTATAATAGTATATCCTCTCATTTTTAAAAGATTAAATATGAACTTATACGAACATACTATTGTTGCTAGACAAGATACAAGCCCTTCTCAATTAAAACAGTTGCAAGAAAAATATTCAAAAATAGTAGAAAAAAATGAAGGAAATATAGTAAAACTTGAAAATTGGGGCTTAATGAATTTATCATATTTAATAAAAAAAAATAAAAAAGGTAACTACATACATTTTAAAATTAAAGCTAATGGAAAAATATTATCTGAGCTAGAAAAGAATGAAAAAATAGATAAAAATTTACTGAGGTATTTAACGGTTAAAGTAAAAAAATTTGACCTTGAAACAAATTTTTTTGATAAAAGTGACGAAAGAGAAGTAGAAAAATACCACAAAAATAAATATGAAAAAAAGAAATAATAAAAAAAAACATACACAAAGTAATTTTTCAAAATTAAGTATTTTTCAAAACCAAAAATATAAATTTAAAAAAAAATGTCCTTTAACAGGAAAAGAAGCTCCGGTAGTTGATTACAAAAACATTAAATTGTTAAAAAGATATTTATCTGAAAATGGAAAGATTCTTCCGTCTAGAATTACATCTGTTAGTCAAAAAAAACAAAGAGAGCTATCTTTGTCCATTAAGAGAGCTAGAAACCTGGCATTAATATAATGAAAGTTATTTTGTTAGAAAATATAAGAAAAATTGGATCAATTGGTGAAATAATTGATGTAAAAAGAGGATTTGCAAGAAACTTTTTAATATCAAAAAAGAAGGCACTGTTTGCTTCAAAAACAAATATAAAAGAAGTTGAAATTATTAAGCAAAAATTAAATAAAAAGGATCTAGAAAAAAAGAAAGAAGCAAAATCTGTTCAAGAAAAAATTAAAAATAAAGTTTTTGAAATCAAGAAACTTAGTACGGAAAATAAAGAATTATATGGATCTGTTAAACCAACAGAAATTTCTAAGATCTTAGAAGATATTGAGAAAATTAAGATAAACCCATCTTTAATACAACCTGTTAAAGAAATAAAATCATTAGGTGATTATAAGGTAATGGTAAATTTACATTCAGAAGTTCAAGAACAAATTATTGTTAAAGTCGTACCGCAAGAAGAGGCTAAATAATTATACATTTTTTTCCCCAGACATTTTTATAATTGTATTTTGATTATAAATTTTCTATTTTATTAAATGGTTCAACCTTTAAATATTTTAAAAAGCAAATTAGAAGAACTTCCAAACAATATTGAAGCAGAACAATCAGTAATTGGATCAATTTTACTATCAAATGAAATTTTTGATGAAATTAGTATGATAATTTCAAATAAAAACTTTTATGATCCAATGCATCAAAAAATATTTAGAGCAATAGAAAAATTGATTTATTCGGGAATGCTTGCAAACCCCATCACTTTAAAAAATCATTTTGAAAACGAAAAAGATGAAATAAACGTACCTGAGTATTTGGTAAAAATTACAAAATTTTCAACTTCTTCGAGGCAAGCTATTGAATATTCAAAGTTAATTTATGATTTGTTTGTAAAAAGAGAACTAATAAAAATTTCTGAAAACATGATTGATGCAGCAAAATTAAACGATCTAGATAATGATGGTCAAAAAATAATTGAAAGTTTTGAAAAATATTTATTTGATTTGGCTGAAAAAGGATCTTTAAGTTCTTCTTTAGTCAAATTTGATGAAGCAATGAGACAAACTATTGCAATGGCTTCTATTGCTTACAAAAATGATGAAGGCATAGTTGGTGTGCCTACTGGACTTACAGCTCTAGATGATAGGTTGGGTGGTTTACATAAATCAGATTTAGTAATCATAGCTGGAAGACCTTCTATGGGTAAAACAGCTTTGGCAACAAACATTGCTTTTAACGCTGCTAAAAAAATGCAAGATGAAGGAAAAAAATCTTCAATAGCATTTTTTTCATTAGAAATGTCTTCTGAGCAACTTTCAACAAGAATATTGGCTGAACAATCAAGAATTAAATCAAATGATATTAGAAGAGGAAGAATATCAGAAGAACAATTTGATAAATTTATTGAAACCTCAAAAAATGTGTCTGAACTTCCTTTATATATTGACGAAACTCCAGCTATTTCTATCGCAGCATTAAGTAATAGGGCTAGAAGAATAAAAAGATTATATGGATTAGATATGGTTGTTGTTGATTATATTCAGTTGATGAGAGCATCAAATTTTAGAGATGGAAGAGTACAAGAAATATCAGAAATCACTCAAGGACTTAAAGCACTTGCAAAAGAATTGTCCGTACCGGTTTTGGCACTTTCTCAGCTATCAAGAGCTGTAGAACAAAGAGATGATAAAAAACCTCAACTTTCAGACTTAAGAGAGTCCGGATCTATTGAACAAGATGCTGATGTGGTCATATTTGTATTTAGACAGTCATATTATTTAAAAGCTAAGGAACCAAGACCAGCAACAGTTGAACATGCAGAATGGCAAGCAAAAATGAATGAAGTATCTCACTTAGCAGAACTTTTAATTAGTAAGCAAAGGCATGGACCAACGGGTAATATAACCTTAGAATTCGAAGAAATGTTTACTAAATTTAAAGATCTTCAAAATTAGTCATTTAGATTATATAAGCTAATATTGAATGTTGGCCAATTTTTATCAAAATAATATTATAGAAAAACCAAAACTAATTTTTGTTATATTGTTAATTTGTTTAGTTGGTTTTGGGTACTATTCGAAAAATTTCAAATTGGATGCATCTTCAGAGACTCTTCTGATTGAAGGTGATCCAGATCTTAAATACTTAAACGAAATAACTAAAAGATATGGCGCAAGAGAATTTTTAGTTCTTACTTACACACCTAAGGAAGATATGATTTCCTCAAGCTCAATAAAAAACTTAAAAAACCTTAAAGATAAAATTGTAAGTTTAGATTGGGTGCATAGTGTAATCACACTTTTAGATATTCCCCTTTTAAGTAGCACAGATAAACCTTTGGTGGAAAGACTGCAAAAATTTCAAACATTAACAAGTAATGATATTAATAAAAAACGTGGTTTTGAAGAAATAGTTAACAGTCCAGTATTTAGGAATTTTATTGTAAGCGAAGATGGAAAAACGAGTGGAATTATTGTTTACCTAAAATCAAAAGATCCTAATAAAAAATTTACAAATAAATATGAGTTAGAAAAATATAAAGACAAATTAAAAAAAAAAAACCACGAAAATATTTTAGAAATAAGAGAAGTAATTAAAGACTTTAACAAAGAAAGCAAAATCCATTTGGGGGGCATCCCAATGATAGCAGACGACATGATGTCATATATTAAAAATGATATAGTTGTTTTTGGTTTTGGAGTTCTTTTATTTATAATTGCCACACTTTGGTTTGTTTTTAGAAAGCTTATTTGGATAATTGTTCCAATAAGCAGTTGCTTCTTTTCGGTAATTATAATGATGGGCTTGCTTGGATTGCTTGGTTGGAAAGTAACTGTAATTTCATCAAACTTCATTGCATTAATGTTAATTTTAACAATGGCAATGAATATTCATATGAGCACAAGATTTTTACAATTAACTAAAGAATTTCCAAAAATCAAAAAATCAAAAATTATTTTAATGACAACGGGAAAAATGTTTTGGCCTATTATTTATACAGTGCTAACAACCATTTGTGCTTTTTTGTCATTAATTTTTAGTGAAATTAAACCTATTATTGATTTTGGATGGATGATGACTTTGGGATTAATCACTTCATTTATAATTACTTTTACTCTTCTTCCAACATTATTAAACTTTGTAAAAAGTGATAATGTTTACTTATCAAAAGAACAAAATTCTAAAATTACTTCATTTTTTGGAAACACATCAATAAACAACAAAAATGTTATTTTTGGTACCACGGCTATCATAATTATTTTAAGTGTAGCGGGAATCTCTAGATTGGAAGTTGAAAATAGTTTTATCAATTATTTTAAAAAAAATACTGAAATCTATAAAGGAATGAAACTTATCGATGAAAAACTAGGGGGCACAACTCCTCTTGAAATCATTATCAAATTTCCTAAAGCAGAAAAAGATGAAGATGAAGATGACTGGGGAGATGAAGATGATGAAAAGTATTGGTTTACAAAGGATAAGGTAGATAAAATTAATATGGTTCATAATTATTTAGACAGTCTAGAGCCAATAGGAAAAGTATTGTCATTCTCATCAATTATAGATGTGGCTACTCAACTTAACAATAATAAACATTTGGGAACTCTTGAAATGGGTGTTTTGTATTCAAAAATCCCAGATTCTATAAAAAAAGAAATTGTTGATCCTTACATTTCAATTAAAGACTCGGAAGCTAGAATAAGTTTAAGAATTAAAGACTCTCAAGAAGGTCTTCGAAGGAATGATCTTATAAATAAAATAAACTATGATTTAAAAAACAAACTAGGTTTAAAAAAAGATGAATTTAAATTGGGGGGTGTTTTAATATTATTTAACAATTTGCTACAAAGTTTATTTAAGTCGCAAATCTTAACTCTAGGCTTTGTAATGCTTGGAATTTTTATCATGTTTTTAGTATTATTTAGAAATATTAAACTTTCATTAATAGGTGTGGTTCCTAATTTTATTGCAGCTTTTTTCATACTAGGAATAATAGGATTGGTGGGAATACCTCTTGATATGATGACAATCACAATTGCAGCAATAACCATTGGTATAGCGGTAGACAATAGTATTCATTATATTTATCGTTTTAAAGAAGAATTTTTAAAAATAAAAAATTACAAAAAAACCCTTAAACTTTGTCATTCTACAGTTGGCATAGCAATTCTTAATACTTCAATTACAATAGTTTTTGGTTTTTCAATTTTAGTTTTATCAAATTTTATACCAACTATATATTTTGGTATTTTTACTGGAATTGCAATGTTGTTAGCTATGATATCGGTTTTAACACTTCTTCCTGCCCTATTACTAACATTTAAGCCATTTAAATGATTGAAAGTATTCAAGATATTTTTGAACAAGTTACTTTGTTTGATTATATTTATATAGTTTTAACTATTCTATTTATAATACAAGGAACGTCAAAAGGTTTTGTATTAAGTATTTTATCGGCCGCAAAATGGATTTTAGCTTATGTTGTTACAATTTATGTTTTTCCAAAAGCAAAACCTTATGTTGAAGATATTATAGACAATGAATATGTTTTAGATATTATATTGGGAATTGGAATTTTTGTTGTTATAATTTTTCTTATACTCTTGATTAATAAAGCTTTAAGCAAAGTGGTTTCATATTCAGGAATTGGTACAATTGACAAAGTTTTTGGATTTCTTTTTGGAATCGTTAAAGCTTATGTTGTTGTAGTTTGTTTATACACTGCCGCTCATATCGTTTATAATCATGACAAATGGCCTATAAACCTAGATGATTCATTTACTTTTGACTGGGTTGAAAAAGGTAGTAACTATCTTATAAAAGAATTTCCAGATGAAAAAGAATATGAAGAAGCAAAAGAAAAAGTTCAAGATATATAGCCCAAAAATAAAAGAAGAATGTGGGGTTTTTGGCATCAGTAATACTCCAGATGCATCAACACTAACGGCTCTAGGGCTTCATGCGCTTCAGCATAGAGGTCAAGAAGGTTGTGGAATTGTATCTTTTGATGGAGAAAAATATCATTCAGAAAAAAGATTTGGATTAGTGGGAGACAATTTTAATAAAGAAAAAGTATTAAAAAGACTTCCTGGAAAATATGCTATTGGACACAATAGATATTCAACAACTGGAGGAGCAGCTTTAAGAAATGTACAACCTTTTTTTGCTGATACTAATGCAGGTGGAATTGGTGTGGCTCATAATGGAAATCTTACTAATGCAATAACTTTAAGAAATAAACTAGTACAAGAAGGCGCCATTTTTTACACTACCTCGGATACTGAAACAATAGTTCAGCTCATAGCTAAATCAAAAAGAACTAAAACAATTGAAAAAATTGTCGATGCTATATTTCATATTCAAGGTGGATATGCTTTGGCAATGATGACACAAAATACTCTTATAGGGATAAGAGATCCTTACGGAATTAGACCATTGGTAATTGGAAAATTAAAAAATTCTTATGTTTTTACTTCCGAAACTTGCGCTTTAGATATCATAGGAGCAAAATTTGTTAGAGAAGTTGAAAATGGAGAAATTGTGTATACTGAAAATGATGAACTAAAAAGCCTGAAACCATTTTCACCAAAAAAAATTAGACCCTGTATATTTGAATACATATACTTTTCAAGACCAGATAGTATTTTGAATGGCAAAACTGCTTACGAGCATAGAAAAAATTTTGGAGCACAATTGGCAGAAGAAGATAATTTAGAAGCTGATATAGTTGTTCCTGTACCTGACTCAGGTAATGCGTCTGCACTTGGTTATGCTCAGAAAAAAGGTATTTCCTTTGATTTAGGATTAATTAGAAATCACTATGTTGGTAGAACTTTTATAGAACCTTCTCAGAAAATTAGAAGTCTAGGTGTAAAATTAAAATTAAATTCAAATCTATCTGTTATAAAAAATAAAAAAATAATTTTAATTGATGATTCATTAGTTAGAGGAACCACTTCTCACAAAATTGTAAAAATGTTGTATGAGTCTGGGGCTAAAGAAGTTCATGTTAGAATTGCAAGCCCAGAAATAAAATATCCAGACTTTTATGGTGTCGACACACCTACAAAAAAAGAACTTTTGGCAGCAAATAAATCTGTTAAAGAAATATGTGATTTTATTAACGCAAAATCTTTAAAATATTTAACTCTTGATGGACTTTATAAGGCCATGGGTTTTGAAAAAAGAAATGACACATATCCACAATTAACTGATCATTATTTTACAGGTGACTATCCTGTTAAAATAATTGATGAACTAGGAAAAGATAAAGTTACACAACTATCTCTTTTAAGTACTACTTCAAATAACTAGATATGAAAAAAGCAAGTTTTACTCAAATGAAAGATGGAACAAAAAAAGATTATCTTCTTTTAAAAAAACATGAAAAAGATTTTGAAAGAAGAACTGCTGATAGAATTTTAAAATTTATGTTTAAACTCAATAATACTCTTGAAGGTTATCAAATTTCAAGACTAGAACATTCGTTACAAACGGCAACAAGGGCTTTCAAAAATGGAGAAAGTGAAGAAATGGTTGTTGCTGCATTATTACATGATATTGGAGATGAATTTGCGCCAATGAATCATTCTCAATACGCGGCCGCTGTATTAAGACCATACGTTTCAGAAAAAACTCATTGGATTGTTGAAAACATGGGTTATTTCAAACTTACTATACCGCAGATCATTTAGGGGGCGATAAAAATGCAAGAAAAAAATACAAAGATCACAAATATTACCAAGCTGCAGTAGATTTTTGCGAAAATTATGATCAATCATCATTTGATCTAAATTACAAATCTATGTCGCTAAAAGAATTTGAACCAATGGTAAGAAATATTTTTTCAAGAAAGTCTTTCTATCATCATTAAGCTTTATCTGTATAATCTTTTTGATGTTTGGGAATTCTTTCATGAGTTCCAAACAAAAAATGGTTGGACATATTTTCTCTATATTTGCTAGCTGGCACTTTTAAACCAACTGCTTCAGCAACTTCTCTGATCAACATAGGATTTGCGCCACAACAAACGCCTAAATAATTTATTCCAAGATCAAATGCTTCTTTTGCAAATTTTCCAATTTCATATCTGTTACACTGCATTGGATCCAAAGCAGTAGGAAATGGAGTTTTGTGAGGAGTAGGACAGGCACATCCGTTGTTGTCTGGCAAATTAAAAAAAGTAGGATGACTTTCTGTTGTTCTATAAGTTATAGGTAATCCTGCTACATGACATTTCAATGTTTTTCTAATTTCTTTAAGGTAAGGCATCATCGTATTGGGGCCTCTAAAACAATTCATTCCCACGACATCTCCTCCTCTTTGCTCTAATTCTTTACAAGTATCTACAATTGAAACTCCGTCCCTCATAATATTTTCACCCATAGGAGCAATTGTAATAACACTGGGAAGTCCTGATTGTTTCATTGCTTTCAAAGCGGCATAGGCTTCTTCTGCATAATAAAAAGTTTCGCCAATTAATATATCTGCGCCCTCGTCAACGGCCCATCCAATCATTTCGGAAAACATTTTTTCAACTTCTAATTGGGATTTTTTATCATTTTGATTCCAGATATTTGAATTTGAAATATTACCAGCCATTAAATTTTCTTCTTCACCAAGCGGACTATTTGCAACCTTTTTTGCAATTTTTAATGCCTCTCTATTAAGAGGTTCTAACAATTCCTCTTTTCCAATAACACGCATTTTTTCTCTATGGCCATTATAGGTAAAGGCCTGGACAATATCTGAGCCAGCATGTTGAAAATCTCTATGCAAATTTTCTAATGCTTCTGGGTGCTCCAAAGAAACCATTGGTACAAATTCTCCAGAAGACATATAGCCCCTCTTCTCTATTTCAAATAGAAAACCTTCGGCGCAAATAACTGGGCCTTGATTTAATCTATCTATTAATTTTCTTTTTTTCATTTTTCCTCCAACAATGTTTGAAGAAAAGAAGCTCAAATATAATAGGAAGATAAATATGAGCTTTCTCTTCTCCTTTTTAGTGCTTTAGTTTCATGCAAGGTGCACAATACGGTTCAAATACCTGGTCTTTAGTTACTGTTAAATAAAAAAAAACCACCGACTAAAGCGGTGGTCTAACAAGAACTATCGCTTTAGCAGGACTTATAAAGCGCTCGCAATTAGATTTAAATCAGCGCTTGTAAATAAAGTAACATAATATAAATATTTTTCAATAATTAATCATGACAAATCAGCTTAAAAATGAAAAAAGTCCTTATCTCAAACAACATGAGAATAACCCTGTTGACTGGTTTGCTTGGAATAAAAAAACATTGCAGAAATCAAAAAATGAGAAAAAACCTATATTTTTAAGCGTTGGTTATGCAAGTTGTCATTGGTGTCATGTAATGGCTCACGAAAGTTTTGAAGATCAAGAAACAGCAAAATTAATGAATGAAAAGTTTATAAATATAAAAGTTGATCGTGAAGAAAGACCTGATTTAGATTATGTTTTTCAAAGAAGTCTTTCAATACTTACTGGGACACAAGGTGGTTGGCCATTATCTATGTTTTTAGATGAAAATGGCGTTCCATTTACTGGGGGAACTTATTTTCCTCCAAAAGAAATGCAAGGGCGTCCTAATTTTAAAAAAGTATTAAATAATGTTTCAGATGTTTATAAAGAAAATAGAGAAAAAATAATTGCTCAAGCTTCTCAAATGCAGGATATTTTTTCCAAAATCAATCAAAGATCGGCTGTATTAAGCCAATCATTAGAACCGTTTGTAGAAAAAATTATATCTTATCTTGATGAAGAGTATGGAGGTTTTAAAGGCGCTCCTAAGTTTCCTCAATTTTATATGTTTGATGCAATCTTTTACTTTTATTTAAAAACAAATAATCAAAAATATTTAACACCAGTAGAAACATTACTATCCAATATTTCATCAAAAGGAGTTTATGATCAATTAGAAGGTGGTATTGCAAGATATTCTGTTGACGAAAAATGGATAATTCCACATTTTGAAAAGATGTTGTATGACAATATTCAATATGTAAATCTTTTAACTAAATTTTATCAAAAAACTAAAAAAGAGTATTTTAAAACAAAACTTGTCCAAACAATTAATTTCCTAAATAAAGAATTTAAAAATAATGAAAACTTATATGGTTCAGCTTACGATGCAGACAGTGAAGGAGTTGAGGGAAAGTATTATGTTTGGTCTTACGAAGAATTAAAAAATCTTCTTCAAAATGATTTGACTTTATTAGAAAAAAAATATGAAATTTCAAATACAGGAAATTTTGAAGGAAAAAATATATTAGTTGAGTCAAAAAAAGAACTTGTAGAGAAAGAAAATAATAAAATTATCGAAATTGAAAAAAAACTTATTCACGAAAGACAAAAGAGAATTAAACCTTTTTTTGACAATAAATCGCAAACAGATTTAAATGCATTTCTTTTAGACACTCTTATAAATGCCTCTATTGTTCTAGAGGATAACAAACTTAAAAAAGATGCCTTGGATGCTTTAGAAATATTAAATGAAAAATTATCTAGAAAAATTTATCACTGCTATAATTCTAATGAAATAGATGTCTTTTTGGAAGATTATGTCTATTACGCTATGTTATTAATTACACTATATGAAGTCGACAGTGATGAAAATTCACTTAAAAAATCAATAATTATAATGAAAGAAATATGGGAGATGTTTTATAATAAAGATACTCAATTATTGCAAAAAAACATAATTAAAGAGAACGATCTTTTTGTTAAGCCTATAGATATAAACGATAGCAATATTCCAAATGGAAATAGCGTTTATTTAAATTTGTGTAACAAACTTTACACAATAACAAATGATAAATTTTGGATGGAAAAAGTTGAAATTTTAAAAAAATCATTTCACCAAGTAATTAATTCATTTTTTTCTCAGATGTTCAGTTTTATTAAAACTTTAGATTTATGCGATAATAACATCTCATTTACTTTTTTTGGAAACCAAAATTCAATAAAAGATATAAAAAATGATTTACAAAAAAACTATTTAGGTAGAGCAACTTTTATATATAAAAATAAAGACGAAATAAACGGAAGTGTTGTGGCATGCAAAAACCAAACCTGTTCAGAAAAATTAACTAATTTAGCAGAAATCAATAGTTTTATAGAAAGTAAATTATAATGTTTAAGAATTCTACCAATCAACAAAAAGGTTCTCTTCTAGCATTTATAGCTGTGGTGTTAATTACTCCAGATTCATTATTAATAAGACTATCTAATATAGAAACCTGGGGAATGTTATTTTACAGAGGGGCTATTCCTTTTGTGACTGTTTTGATTGGACTATTATTATTTTACAAAAGTAATTTTTTAAAAGCATTAATGGGTATTGGTTATCCAGGAATATTTTATTTTATAAGTTTTTCTGCATGTAATATTACCTTTCTTATATCAATACAAAATACCAATGTTGCTAATACATTGGTAATGATTGCTTTGGCTCCTATGCTTTCAGCTATATTGGGAGCTTTATTTTTGAAAGAAGCGCCTGATAAAAAAACATGGTTAGCTATAATGATTACGTTTGCTGCATGTATATACATTTTTCATGACTCTCTTAAATTAGGTAATCTTTATGGTGACTTATTTGGTTTTGTAACTGCTTTTGGTTTAGCTTGTAACGCAACTCTAGCAAGATACGCCAAAGATAGAGATCTTGTGCCTTCAGCTGTCATAGGTAAGTTATGTGTGGCTATTTTTGCACTTTTCTTTGTTGAAAGTTTCGAATTGTTAGGAAAAGATTTATTTTATGTGCCTTTGATGTGCATAATGTGTGTAGCCATACCTTTTGTTTTAGTAACTATAGCGCCAAGATTTATAACTGGTGCTGAAGTCAATCTCTTCTTTTTACTAGAAACTATACTTGGACCAATTTGGGTATGGCTTGTAATTAAAGAACAGCCTAGTTTAGAAACCATTATAGGAGGTTCTGTAATCATATTAACAATCGCAAGCCATTCCTTCTTGGCCTTAAAAAAAACATAATAAAAAACTAACTACTTGCTTTTTTACATAAAAGGCATACTCACTGAAAAAATGGGAAAAATATTAAAAAATACCTGGGCTTTATTTACTGGAATAGGAATAATTCTACTTGCTAATGGACTTCAAGGCAATCTAATGGGTGTAAGATCTGTAATAGAAAATTTCAGCTCTTTATCAACTGGAATTATAATGTCGGGATATTTTATCGGATATTTCGTTGGTTCTAATTTAACTCCCAATATGGTGTCGAGAGTGGGCCACATAAGAGTTTTTGCTGCTTTTGCCTCAACAGCATCATTAAGTATTTTGATTATTGCAACATATGTAAATCCTATTGTTTGGACACTAGGAAGGTTTTTAACAGGGTTAAGTTTGGTTAGTTGTTATATCGTAGCTGAAAGTTGGCTTAATGACAGAGCTAATAATAGAACTAGAGGAAAATTGCTTTCAGTATACATGATTATAAACTACTTTGGTCTTGCTTGTGGAGCGCTTTTATTAAATTTTGATGATCCAACAAGTTTTAAACCATTTATTTTAGTTTCTATTTTATTATCTATAGCTTTAGTTCCTATTTTGCTTACAAAACGT
>Ga0207988_1000823_pt1 | contig 17292 bp, 10 predicted proteins | sample ETNtaG_11_FD_185773 | JGI IMG/M metagenome (GOLD analysis project Ga0207988, IMG submission 185773) | Marine microbial and viral communities from oxygen minimum zone, Eastern Pacific Ocean - ETNP201310SV74 (SPAdes) (version 2) | ecosystem: Environmental > Aquatic > Marine > Oceanic ...
TGACTTCCAGCGGCAACTCAAAACTTCGGCGTGCCTCCTCGGTATCTTCGATGATGAATTCAGTGATGCCCTTGATCAATGCATGCTGCAGACGCATATCGACGCTTCCCTGACGCCACTCCAGTTCCCGGCCTGTGTTCTGCTGTCGTTCAGAACGATAACTTTCCGCAAAATCAAGCAGTTTCTCGGTGGCTTCCGGGCTGCGGTTGAAAAGCACGTCCTCCACCCGCTCCAGCAGGTTTTCAGGAATCTCCTGATAGACGTCAAGCATTCCGGCATTGACGATGGCCATGTCGAGCCCCGCCTGGATCGCATGGTAGAGGAAGGCCGAATGCATCGCTTCCCGGATAGGATTATTGCCCCGGAAGGAAAAGGAGATGTTGCTCACCCCGCCGCTGACTTTCGCTCCTGGACATTGCTTTTTGATCTCTCGCACTGCTTCGATGAAGGCCACCGCATAGTCGCGGTGCTCGTCGATCCCCGTCGCCAGCGTCAGGATATTCGGGTCGAAGATGATGTCCTCTGCAGGAATCCCAAGCCGGCCGATAAGCAGTTGATAGGCCCTGCAGCAGACCGAGACTTTTTCCTCGAAGGTCGTCGCTTGGCCTTGCTCGTCGAAGGCCATCACCACCATCGCGGCACCATAACGGCGGATGATTTCCGCCTGACGCAGAAATTCGGTTTCTCCTTCCTTGAGGCTGATGGAATTGACCACCCCCTTGCCCTGCAGACATTTGAGACCGGCTTCCAAAACCTCCCATTTGGAACTGTCGAGTATCACCGGAACCCTGGAGATATCCGGTTCGGAGGCGACCAGGTTGAGAAAATGCCTCATCGATTGCACCCCGTCCAGCAGGGCTTCGTCGAAATTGATATCGATCAAATTGGCCCCGGCCTCCACCTGTTGCCGGGCAACGGCGAGTGCAGTTTCGAAATCATGGTTGAGGATCAGTTTTTTGAATTTCGGAGAACCTGTCACATTGGTCCGTTCGCCAATCATCAGAAAACCCGTGTCGGCAGTGATCCGCAGTGCTTCCAGTCCGGAGTAGCAGGACTCATTCGGAAGATCCGGAATCTTCCTGGGTTTCAGACCGGCTAGGGCTTCCCCAAGAACGCGGATGTGTTCTGGTGTGGTTCCGCAGCATCCGCCCATCAGGTTGACCCAACCCTGGGACGCGAACTCCTGCATGATCCCAACAAATTCCCGGGGAGACTGATCGTATTCCCCCATCGAGTTGGGCAGCCCCGCATTGGGATAGACCCCGACCCGAAAGCGGCTGATCCGTGAAAGTTCCTCGACGAAGGGCCGCATTTCCATGGCACCCAATGCGCAGTTGATGCAAACCGCCAGAGGCTGGGCATGCATCACCGAGAGGTAGAACGCCTCCAGGGTCTGACCGGAGAGAGTCCTTCCCGAAGCATCGGTGATGGTGACCGAAAGCATGACAGGTGTCCTCTGACCGGTTGCGTCGTTGAGCTTTTCGACCGCGTAAATGCCGGCCTTCAGATTGAGGGTGTCGAACGTGGTCTCGAACAGCAGCAGATCAGCGCCGGCATCCATAAGCGCTCGGGCCTGCTCCAGGTAGGCCTCCGCGATTTCATCGAATTCAAGGGCCCGGTAAGCAGGGTCCTGAACATCCGGTGAGAGAGAGCAGGTACGATTGGTGGGACCGATTGTCCCGGCGATCCAGACCTTTTCTCCAGGATGGTCCTGCTCAAACCTATGTACTGCATGGCGTGCTGCATCGACGGAAGCACGATTCAGTTGCTCCACATAAGCACCGAGAGAGTAATCCTGCTGGGATATTCGGTTGGCGTTGAATGTGTTGGTTTCAAGGATCCGGGCTCCTGCCTCAAGATAATCGGCATGGATCTGTTCGATGAGTTGCGGACGGGTGATCGAGAGCAGGTCGTTGTTGCCTTTCAAAGGTTTTGGATGATCCTCAAAATCCTTATTCCTGAAATCCTTCTCTTCCAGTTTGTGCTGCTGAATCATGGTGCCCATCGCTCCGTCCAGCAGGACAATTTCTTCGTCAAGTTTCTTAAACAACATTTCCAAAGAACTCATGTCGACCTTTTTCCTCCCTTGATTGGGTCTCTCTTCATCGGGGATGATCCTTCAGTTCCGTGCCCCTATCGCCAAAATAACCTGGAATAGTTCACCTCGACTCTGAGGCAGAATTTCCTCTCTGAGGTTCGAAAAACCGGCTTCCTGCATCATCTTCAACAAGTGCTCCTGCTCAAAGCCGGGCCACTTGTGTTTCAGTTTTTCCAAGACCCAGAGCTGGTCATGCGCCGCCAGTTCCATGACGGCCACCAACCCGCCCGGGCGAAGCAGCCGAAAAGCCTGCTGGATGCCACTGAAGGGATCATCTAGATGATGAAGTGACTGGGAGAACACGGCGACATCCACACTTTGCGGTTCAAGCGATAGACTGACGACATCCTCGGCGAGCAAATCAATGTGTTCCAGCCCCAACCGATCCATTCGCTGCCGTGCCGATGCAAGCAATTCCGGATTGTAATCGACCCCGATCACGCGTTCCGCAAAACGCCCCATCTCCACCGTCAGAGAACCGTCTCCACAACCGAGATCGAGCATCACCAGCCCCTTCCTTTCTCCATGATTATGGACTCTTTCCTGCTTGTGAAAACGGATCAGCATGCCGAGCAGTCGAGACCACGCATACCACGTCTGCCCTGGCTCCAAGAGCCTTTCGTTGAGGCCTGGCCCTCCTAATTCACGCTGACGGATCACTTCCTGAAGCCGAACCTGATCATTGAAGGGATCTTCCAGTTCCCCAAGCTGGCTGTGAACATAAGACCAGAGCAACTGCAGATGCTCATCTCCAATCTCCGGGCCGCAAAGTTGATAATAGGTCCAGATCCCAGCCTTCTGCTCCTGAATCAGTCCGAGCTTGCGTAAATGCCCCAAATGCCGTGAAACTCCTGACTGGGCCACCCCGAGTATCGAAGTCAACTCACTCACGTTCAAAGGATGCTGTGACAATAACACTAAGATCCTCAGACGGGTTTCATCTCCCAGCAATCTCAAAACCTGTGCAACTTGTTCCAACGGCCCTCCTTCAGATAAATAATTTAAATCACCATATATCAATATGTTGATTTATAGCGGTTGGCAAGCAAAAAATGAAATTACATGAAAAAAGGAAGTTTGGGATGAATCAGGAAGAAGCATGAATTGGATGGCAGGGGTCTCGGGGTTTTTGTTGGGAACGGTATGGGGTAGTTTCATCAACCTATGCATAGACCGCTGGAAAATCCGTTATAGTGAAGATCCGGACAGCATTCTGACGGACCCTAGATTTAGTAAAAAATTAAAGGATCATCTTCGTCAGGAAACGTTTTCGCCTCTGATTCCTTCCCGTTCTTTTTGTTTTTTCTGCGGTCATCGGTTGAGCGTGACAGAACTGATACCCATCTTTTCCTACTTATTTTCCAGGGGCCGATGCCGAAGCTGCGACGCAGCCTATGGCATTCGCAGTGTTTTCGTCGAGCTGACGCATGGGTTTTGTTTCGGCGCACTTTTTGTTTGGCTGGAGAGATGGCCGGCAATCGTTATACTGGCTCTTGATTTTTCCTTGATCTGGCTGCTTGGATCATGTCATCACTTTCCAAAACAAGGTCGGAGGTTAAAAGGCTGGGCTTTTATTTTGATTTGCCTGAATCCAATCCTTTTCCTGATGCTGAAACGTTGAGATGAAGCGCACGTTCCTAACTCTGATGAAAATGGGGATCGTTGCTGCGATACTCTATTATCTGATTCAGAGTGGACGACTGAATTTTGAACGTTTACTGCTGCTGATGGAATCCCCAGGGATTCTGCTGATGATGTACCTGATCCTGATCGTTGCGGTAGTGCCAATGGCCACCTTTCGCTGGTGGCTTCTGCTTCGGGCAATCGGACTGAATGTGGAACCAAAACGAACGTTTCTGTTGACCTGGATCGGCAATTTTTTCAACACGACCCTTCCGGGTGCCATCACGGGTGATGTGGTCAAGGGTTATTATGTGATCCGTTCCGAAAGGGAAGAGGGTCGGACCCGTGCTTTCATGACATTATTGATTGACCGCTTCGTTGGCCTTTTCGGACTGGTGGTGATGGCCTTCATTGCTTTGATATTCAATCTGGAAATGATTTGGAACCAGTCCTCTCTCCACCCGCTGGCCTGGTCCATCACCGCCCTGTTTGGGGCAACGCTGATCTTTTACGGCATCGCCTTATATCCTTTTGCTGAAGGCCGGGACCCATTCATTCGTTTGTTTTCAAGGCTACCTGGGAAAGAATTTCTGCTCAAAGTCTACCTGGCTTTCAAAAGCTATCAGCACCGCAAACCGACATTGGTCATAACATTATTGCTATCAATCACCATCCACACGCTGATCGGACTGATTTTTTATGAAGTTTCAAAAATGATGGGAATTCAGGAAATGGGACTGGCGACCCAGTTTTTCCTGATGCCGGTCGGTTTGATCACGATTGCCATCCCGATTGCCCCGGGAGGGATCGGGATCGGCCATGCTGCTTTTGAGTCACTTTATCTGCTTGCGGGCTTTGCTGGAGGTGCGGATATTTTCAATGTCTTTGTGATTGTCCAACTCAGCGTTTTTCTGCTGGGCGGGATTCCGTATTTTCTTTACAGTGGGAACTACAAGATTCCTGAAAAAGTTTCACTGACAAAAGTTAATGGGAACTGAAACGTCTCAATCCGAGGAAAGTACCTTGAGATGCTCCGAAACGCATAGGGAGAGGGCCTCGAGCTCGTAACCGCCTTCAAGAATGCTGACCAGCCTTCCTTCAGCGCTTTCCAGTGCCTGTTGTTTGAGCCTCTCGCTGAGGCTAGTGAAAGCTCGCTCGGTCAAGTTCAATGAAGCCAATGGATCATCACGGTGCGCATCAAAACCTGCCGAGATCAGGATGAAATCTGGAGCGTATTCGATCAGCAGCGGCAGCAACTGATGCTCGACCTGGTCGAGATAGGCTGCATCTTCGGTCCAGGGCGGAAGGGGAAGATTCCGGGTAAAACCGCTGCCAGGGCCCCGGCCTGTTTCACGGGCGTAACCCGTTCCTGGATAGCAGCTGCGAGGATCCTGATGGGTGCTGACAAAAAATACATCATCCCGTTCCTCAAAAAGATGCTGGGTGCCATTTCCATGATGCACATCGAAATCGAAAATCAGAACCCTCCGGTATCCAAGCCGGCGGGTGAGGTATTCAGCCGCCAGAGCGATGCTGTTGAAAAAACAGAACCCCATCGCCTGGTCCCGTTCCGCATGATGTCCGGGAGGACGAACGGCACAGAAGGCATTGTCGAGGCGTTGTTCCGAAACCTCCTCAACAGCTTCGAGTACCGAACCGACCGCCTGCAGAGCAGCAGAGAAGGTTTTTTCCGAGACGATACAATCCGGACTGTGGAGCGTGCGCATCCCTTCCTCAGATGCCTGCCGGACTTCATCGAAAAGAGTCTCGTTGTGAAGCATGGCAATTTCTCCGGAAGTCGCCTGTCGACCCGGACGAAGTTCCAGGTTCTCCAGAATTCTTTCGGACTCAAGACGATTCCGGATAGCTATCAGCCGCTCCGCGTTTTCCGGGTGGGAACCGGTGTCATGCTCCAGAAAAAGCGGATGGGAATAGAAACCGGTGTTCATAGGTCAGAGAAAAAATAAGGTTTTGCGATGAAGAAAAAGAAACACACTCTAGCATTTCGCCCATCGAAGATTAGACTGTCCCCTCGGAGCCAAGTCAAATCTTTGTTCTTGCCTGACCCCGGAAATTGCTTACGCTGGAAATAAGCTGCTGACGATGTTCACACACCTGCACCTCCATACCCAATATTCCCTGCTGGAAGGCGCAATCAAGATTCCAGAGTTGACCTCCGCCCTCAAGCAAAAGGGTTTCGATGCCTGTGCCATCACCGACCACGGCAACATGTACGGGGCAATGGAATTCTATCATGGCATGAAAAAGGCGGGCCTCAAACCTTTGATCGGGATGGGTCTTTTTGCATCCGGAACGGAGCCGCAGAACGGCCGGTCTCGTGTCTCCCGGCGCCCCCCCCAAACCCAGTTGATCTGCCTCAACCGGGAAGGATACCGGAGCCTGACCTACCTTTCCCATCATGCCTTTTCGGAAGGCAAGCAGAATGGATTGCCATGTGTTGATGAATCCACCCTCGAAAAGCACCACCAGGGACTGGTCGCCTTCAGCGGCGGCCTTGAAGGGGTGATTTCCCAACCCCTGCTCAACGGCAGGATGGATGAAGCCCGAAGGCTGGCAGGCTGGTATCGTGATGTGTTCGAGGGACGCTTCTACCTGGAACTTCAGGATAACGGTCTTGAACGCCAGCAGGAACTGAACCGGAAGCTGTACGATCTCGCTGAGGAAATGCAGCTGCCCCTGGTTGCCTCCAATGACTGCTTTTATTTGGAAAGTGAAGAGGCCGAAGCCCAGCACATTCTATGGCTGATGGGCATGCAGGCGAGGATCACCGATGAAGGCATTCCGGAAAAACAAGGGCAGGCCCGCCATCTTCGCAGTGAAGAGGAAATGCTGGCCCTTTTCCCAGAATATCCTCAAGCGCTGGAAAACACAGGCAGGATCGCGGAAGCCTGCGAACTGGATCTGGACAATTCAAAGTTCTTCCTCCCGCGCTTCAACACTCCTCCGGAACACACTCTCGATTCCTGGCTTCGGCATGAGGCTCAAGAGGGATTGAAGAATCGTCTTTCGATACTTTACCAGCTTTATGCCCCTGATTGCGAGGAGTTGGAATTTGCCAAACCATATCAGGAGCGTCTGGATTTCGAATTGGATGTGGTCATCAAGATGGACTACCCAGGTTATTTCCTGATCGTGGCGGATTTCATCAACTGGGCCAAGGATCATTCCGTCGCGGTGGGCCCGGGACGTGGGTCCGGAGCTGGATCCCTGGTGGCCTATGCCCTGCGCATCACCGATGTTGACCCCATGCGCTATGGGCTTCTGTTTGAACGTTTTCTCAATCCGGACCGTATCAGCCTCCCCGACTTCGACATTGATTTTGATGTGGAAGGACGGGACCGGGTCATAGATTACGTCCGAGAACGTTATGGTGAGTTGAACGTTTGCCAGATTTCCACCTTCGGGACGCTGAAAGCGAAAGCAGCAGTCAGAGGAGTGGCCAGGGTTCTGGATTTTTCCTACGGCGATGCAGACAAAATCGCCAAATTGGTTCCCAATGAACTCAACATATCCCTCGACGAGGCCATCCGCAAAGAGTCTGAACTGGCAAGACTGGCCTCTGAAGGAAGTGACAAGGAAAGACAACTGCTGGATCTGAGCCGCAAACTAGAGGGATTGAGTACCCATCTCGGCACCCATGCGGCAGGGGTGATCATCATGGATCAGGATCTGCGTGAAGTCATGCCCGTCTGTACGGGAAAGGAAGGGACGCTGCAGTCGATGTATCCAATGAAATATGCAGAGGATCAGGGTGCCGTCAAATTTGATTTCCTCGGACTGCAGAACCTCTCCACCATTGAAGGCACCCTGGAGCTAATCAATCAGGACCGGGAATCCGATGACCAACTCGACATCAGTCGAATTCCTATGGATGACCCTCCAACTTTCAAATTGCTTTGTGCTGCAGACACCGCAGGAGTGTTCCAACTCGAATCATCGGGCATGAAAAGATTGGTCTCCGACATGCAGCCCTCAAGCTTTGAGGATATCGTCGCCATCCTTGCACTCTATCGTCCAGGTCCCCTGGGATCCGGCATGGTCGAGGACTTTGTCCAGTGCAAACACGGACGCAAGCAGGTGATTTATCCGCATCCACTGCTCAAGTCGATCCTCGAAGAAACGTACGGGGTAATGGTTTACCAGGAGCAGATCATGCAGGCCGTTCAGGTGCTGGCCCGTTTCACCCTTGGACATGCGGACTTGCTGCGCCGTGCGATCGGGAAAAAAATCCCAGAGGAAATGGCGGAGCAGCGCGACCGGTTCATCAGGGGTTGTCTGGATAATCCGGTATTTGTCGAAGGCTGTGGAGTCAAGGCCCCGGAAGACAAGGCCAACGACATCTTCGACCTGATCGATTATTTCGCAGGCTATGGTTTCAACAAATCCCATACCGTCGCTTACGGTTTGATCTCCTACCAGACTGCTTACCTCAAGGCCCATTACCCGGTGCAGTTTATGGCCGCGCTGCTCAATGGTTCGATCAACAATCCTGACAAAATTGTGGGTTACATCAGTGACTGCCGGGAGATGGAAGTCACTGTGCTTCCTCCGGATGTTAATCTCAGCGAGAAAAACTTCAGTGTTTCTGCTACAGAATTCCTTTTGACTGAGACCAAACTGACTCACCTGGATCAGGGATTCCCAGGCAGCCCTTTTTACGGCACATCTCCTCTTCCTCATGAGAACTACAAAGAAATATTGCCTGCACTGAAAAAGGTCATCAACCAGAAATATTCTTCAGAACAGGAATGGCTTGAGGCGGTTTCACAAAATCTTCCTGGATCTGAAAACCGGGATCCCCGTCCGTCAACTGAATGCCTGAAAGCACCTTTATTTTTGCAGTGGCTGAGACGCGAAGGCCGTGTGGAATCCGTTCGTTTTGGACTGAATGCAGTGAAAAATGTCGGCGGCAACGCTGTTGATGCAATCATCGATATCCGTCTGCAGACAGGGAAACTTGATGATTTTCTGGATTTTCTGAAAACCGTGGACCTCAATCGACTCAACCGCAGGATGCTGGAAACACTGGCACACTGTGGTGCATTCGACTCGATGCAGCCCAACCGCGCCAAACTTTCAGCCGTCCTTGATGAAGCAGTGTACCTCGCCCAGGAACATCAACGGAATCAGCAGAGCGGACAACATTCTCTCTTTGAATTGATGGATCAAACCGAGGTGAGGTCTACAGAAACCAGACTGAATTATCCCGATGTCCGTGACTGGAAACACCACCAACGTCTTAAATTGGAAAAGGATTCACTGGGCTTTTATGTTTCAGGGCATCCCCTCGACCGTTATGCCTCTGAAATAAAGGAACTTGCTGTGACAACGATGCAGCTCCAAGAAGGAGGGCTTAACGAACAGGAAGTGGTGAGTCTGGCGGGAATTGTCGTTTCAAAAACCATTCGGCTCAGCCGAAGTTCTGAAAAATTCGCCATCATCGTCCTTGAGGATCTTCGTGGTTCTCTAGAAATCCCTGTGTTCGCCCGTGTTTATTCTCAAGCCGCAGAACTGCTGGAACAGGATGAACCCCTACTATTCACAGGCAGGGTCAGTCGTCGTGATGAAGGAATGAGCCTAATGGTTGACCGCATCAGACACCTTTCCGAGGTGCGTGCTCAGGAAGCGCGGACTCTAGACATATGGTTAAACAACGAGACCTGCAATCTGGAACAGATTCGGCTTCTTCGAGGGATATTGCAAAAATATCCTGGCGAAATCCCGGTTCAGGTCATCGTCCGTCCGGGTCCCGGAGCTCAAGTCTGTATCCGTCTTGAGGAAAAAATCTCTGCCAATGCCGCTCTGATGGATGAATTCGAGGAAGAACGTCTTTGGTTCAAACCAGCCTTCCATTATCAGCAGACTCCTGAAGTCCTCCAACGGCACTCCCGTTCTGCAATGCACTGAACTGCTGCCGTGAACACTGAAACGCGTTCAAATCAAACCATCTGAATGCCTGAAGCTAATACTGTGCCAACAAAAGGTGTGGTAAATTCTTTGCATGAATTTGAGAAATGGCAAAGAAATGGAAACATTATTAAAGAAAATACAAAACATCCGTCGGCAGTTTCCTGTGCAATGCAATCCAAACCTGCTGGCCTGTGCGATTCAAGATCATCTTGAAACGACAGAAGGCCGTGAGTTGATGACCGGGATGCTCCCGCCGGAAAATGATTACGAAGCCCTGAAAGAACGACTGTTACGCCAGTCGATGCTATTTCTGGGTTTTTCGGTTGAATGCCATTATGGCCGGGATGTCTTTTACTCCAGGCATGCCGCCTGAACGCTCATAAACCCTTCCTTTATGTTCCCGGGTTGCCGATCGTGTTGAACAGCAGCCCAAATCGATTCTCCATGGTTCCTTTGGGGTCGTCTGGTCTTTTTGCCTCTTCAGGAAAATCCAAAGGCCCATATTCTGAGCTGAATCTGCTGCGGGGATTTTCAAAGGCCTCCTCAAGCCATTGTTCAAGCCTCTGAGGCCAATCTTCAGCTGAAAGATGATCTTTTTGAAGCTCAAGCACAGCTTCAACTGGAAATAATTCTGCAGAAGCAGGATCCCGCATGTCATAAGCAAGCTTCGCCAGGTAATCCCGGCAGGTCAACCGGTCTGGAAGCAGGAATTCCTTAGTTTCATATTTTTCTGCGGAAACACAGGAAAGCAGCAGGTTGGTGTGTTCCGGAATGATGCCTCCAGCAGCCAGATGGACCCCGTTCAGGAAGAGTCGGATCCAATGCTTGGGTCTGATTCCACGGATGGGAAAATGGACCATCTTCCAGGAATCCTGAGGATCTTCAAAGGTCCATTCACTTTCCCCGCGGATATTGATGCCTGGCTGCTCATCTACCTTGCACTCAGGAATCTGAAGGGCTGGTTTGAGCTGTAAAATTTGATTGTTATCCGGAAAGATTTTTCCAAATTGTAGCAGAGGATGGTCTTCCCGCAGAGGACCTTGAAGATATTTTCGAGCAGCAGTTTGAATCTCAGACCAATTCGTTCCCTGGAAAAGATCTCTTAAATGCCTCTCCCATGAAGAGAGAATTTCTATGTGCTTCCGCCTCATCGCATCTTCGAAAAGGGCCGTGGGTAAAGCTCCTCCCAAAAGGCTGCTGTCCAGCATCTCCCGATAAAGCTGTATCCAGTCAGGACCTGTTGCGCCCAGAAGGCCCAGATCAAATGTTTTCTGGAGCAACTGCCATTCGTAAAGAGGTTCCAAACTCACTGGTTCATGGACCATGCGGGTGAGGTCCTCTTCGTCTTCAGGCAGGAACAATCGACGTTTTGCATTGGACTGAAGAGGGCATTCCAGAAAAGCCCGTAGTTGGTTCAGAGAAAAATTTCCCTTCCCCTCAAATTCTTCTTCATAAATTGAATCGCTTTGCGGAAGGCTGAAATACTCCCGCAGTTGAACACTACTGATTGTTTCAGAATCCAATCTTCCTGGGACGGGATGGTTTGCTTCCAGTTTATTTCTCAGTCCCAGGGCGGTTGCCTGACGGAAGGCGTGTTCATCCCAGTTTGGAGGATTCTTTTCGGTTTTGTCCTTAGCATCTTTCAGAGCATCCGGGAAAAAGTAAGGAAATGCATAATTTTTCAGGGGGTGAAAAACGGTTTGAAAGGATTCTTTCAGATACCCATGGTTGAGTTCCTCCACCAGTGTCTGCACGACCGAAGAAGGTTTCAGTTCATCATCCGTCCGATCATCCCGGCAGATATAACTCAGAACCATCCGTTCCTGAGTGGAAACCAAAGTTTCCAGAAACATGTAGCGGTCTCTTTCTGGAACAGAAACATCTCCGATTTGACGTTCTCTCACAGTACGTCCCTCCAACGTTTTTCGGATCGGAATAGGCACATGCCGGAGATCCAGATGATCCTTGCGGTAAGATGTCGGGAATCGTCCTTCACCCATCCCCAAGAGAAAGACTACTTTGAAAGGAATTGGGCGCATCGGCAGGTAGGAGGAAAGTGTCACCCCTTCTGCCAAATAATGCCCGCGGTTGACCTTCATTCCTTCCAACTGCTGCAGGAAGAATTGCCGTGCCTCATGAAATGAAATGGTCGGAGGTTTTTTGCGTCCCAGGTCCAGTTCTTCCAAAGAAAGTGCCAGTTCACCAAGCTTCTGAAATTCTGATTCCCCTTCCTTTCCGGAAGGACCTATATAGGTTTTGAACAGGTTACGAAAAAAACGACCCCAATCTTTTCCACAAAGTTTTATTCCTGAAAGATCACGGGTGTCAGCCATCAGGGAGCGCATTAGCATCACAAAGCGTGCGGCCTCCTCATGATCCTCAGCATCGATTCCATAGGCACGTAGAGGAAGTCCTTCACCCGGATCATTTTTGGCCTGGTCTGAAATTCCACCAGTTTGAGCCCATCTGGGTGAGGGGTGACCGGGTAGAGGCTGGGATTCTCCAAGAAAACGCCCCATCGCCAACCGACGCAGACCCTGATCCCAGTGATAAAGGTGGCCGGGAAGGTGACTGAATCCCTTTTCATTGTGTGTGTCTTGATCCAGACCAAAGAGGATTCCCAATTCATCTGTCCATTTCAGCCAGCGCTCCTTAAAGGATTCTTGATCTCGATCCCGTAGCAGAGGTCCTGTCTGTTCAGAAAAGACCGGAAGGAAACAGGGATTGAGGATCAGCCTGAACAATTCCTCACGGGTGTAATCTCCATCACAGAGTTCCAGGAGCCGTTTCGTTGCTTCCTGAAGACGGCTGGCACTGCCGCTGACACCATCGATCAGTTGACAGGGCAGGCCGTGAAGAGACTGAAATACATCTTCGACTTCGTGCTGATAGCGTTCGATCTCGTAGGCAACCACGGCAATTTCATTGAATCGGAGTTCCGGATCTTGGTGAACCCATTCCCAGATCAGGCTGCCGACAGCCTCTGCCTCACGCCTTGGGCTGGTGCAGGCCAGAAGTTGTAGGCTTTGATCCTGCTCCAGTTCCAGGCCTTTTTCCCGTCTTGGTTCCCGGACAAGGATGTCATGCTGAATCTGGCAGAGCAGGCTGGTCGGCTCTGCTGATCCTTCCTGCGGATCGTGGAAATGTTCATCAAATTGCCATTCTCTCCACTCGTTGAGCAGACGGATGTTTTCTCTTCCAGGACGGCCCCAGGCCTGTAGAAAAGGGTTTTCCTCTTCATTGCGGATCAGTTCACCGGCTTCCAGATCCGATTCGCTGATGAGGATGTCCTGCTGGAAATGGAGACGGTAGTGCTCCAGTTTTTCCCGCATCTCCTGTTTTTTCTCCCAGACTGACTGAAGGTTTTCCCAAAATTCCATGCAGGGATTAAGAGCATAGACATGGATATCCCGGAACCGTGAACACTTTTGAGTCAGAGCCTGCTGATGAAAGTGTGAAAAATAGGAAAGTCCGAAAATATGGAGTTTGCGTCTTTTATAACCCTTGCCCAACTCAGGTTCTTCAGGCAATTCATCATAAAGCTGGCTCAGGGTTCTCAGGTCCTTTAAATTCGAGTCACTGGAATGATCTGACCGCATCAGACATCCCTCCGGACCAAAAAGACTCAGCCAGAGTTCACGCTGCCAATGTTCAAGCTTAGAAGGATTCGAACCAAACAAAAATTTTCCTTCTTTCCAACGTCCTAGGATTTCAGTGTTGCGTGAGTATTCGTAATCCTGAAAGAGCCTCGCCATCCTCTCTGAGAGTTGAAAAAGCCGCTGTTCTCGATCTGCATCAGAGATATTGCTGCTTTTTTTCAGATAATCCTGAAGCGGTTCCCAGATCGGTGAGCGATCTGCGGCATTTTCCCGGAGACGTTCCAGCAACAGTCTTTGAAGCATCATACGGCTGATAAGGATCCTTCCGGTAGGCTTGCGAAGGGGAAATTGAATCATCTCCTGAAGAGCTTTTTCGAGAGGGATGAAACGAAGATTTGCGGCAATCCCGGCACGTTGTGCCAACTGAAGAGAAATCCACTTCTGCAGGCTGAAATTCGGAACCACAATCTCTGCTTTTTCAAAAGGATCCTCGGCATCCAGATTTTCTGCCAAAGGTTCAATCAGACGGTCGAGACGGTTGGAATAATGGAGTTCAGGCATGATTGAGTAAACAGCAGATTCAACCCAAAATTCAGGGTCGGATTACTAGGGCCGCAGCAAAAGGCTGCCGGGTCAAGGGGGCACAGACGTTATTATTGCAGGCCTGGAAGATAAGTTCTCCCTCCAAATCCTGGATTCCTAAGGATGCGTCCGGAGAAATCCGATAATCCTGTTCCAGCAGCATTTGTCCTTGATGAAGGTAAACCTGCTTCTCTAGAACTGCATCCCACTGCAGGAGAGGTGTATTTTCACGCAAGGAATCCTTCAACAGATGCACACTGGAACTTGCCTTCAGCCGGGTAGGAACAAAATCTTTGGACTCTGAACTCTGGATGGAATAAAGGTGCCAACCCTCCGGGATAATTACCCTGACCTCCAAGGTCAGTTGGCTTCCTGAAGCCACTTGGAATTGATTGAACTCTGCAAAGATCTGGAGTTCCGGAACTGCTGCTTCTGTTCCGGATTCTGAAAATGCATCACTCAGAAAAGAACCGGTTCGTAAGACAGGAACCTGTGTTTCTTTGGAATTGGAGGGAGCCGGGGAAAAAAGAATCAGCAGAAAGAACAGGCACCCGAACCTCAACAGGGTTTCACAAAACCATGGTACTTGATCCCTTTGATCCTGTGTCCAATTTCCGATCCTGAACTCAGCTGGTCTGCTGGAGTTGCTGAAAGACCGGATTAATGATTTCCACATCCGCGGTGTCTCTGAGCCTTTCCAGTTCTTTCGACAGTACCGTTTGCTGAAGCTGTTGTCGGAGCCTCAGACGAATCTGCTGCTTGAGGGTTTTGGGATCCGCTTCTTCCATCCTCTTTCCCTGCAGTTGAACCAGGTCGATCCGGTTTTCATCATCACTGAGGGCAAAGGGACTCGATTCCTTGAGGGAAAGTGCTGTTTTGCGAAAAGTCTCATTCTTTCCCAACTGAGGCAAATACTGAGTCGTTGCAGTAAATTCAAACGTTTGCACTTGGAGTCCATTCTCGGTGGCCAGTTCCTCCAGTTGTGTTCCCCCTTGAGCCTGTGACAGAGCCTGGCTCGCCTTTTTTCGTGCCAATTCCTCAGCACGTTTCATTTTCAAGGCTTCACGTACTTCTTCCTGAACATCAGAGAACTCTTGGATCGCAGGTTCACTAATTTCCTTCAGTTGGTAAACGACATGCCCTTGAAGTGCGTTGCGTTTCCAGACCCCTTTTTCCTCGTTTTGTTTTTGTTCCAATTCGGTAACAAGTCCAAAGGCAGAGCCCAGTCCAGGTATCACATCATTTTTGGAAAAGGTTTTACTGGAAAGAACCGATTTAGAAAATTCACCAGCCACTTCAGAGAGTTCCTTGTCCGGAATTTCGGCTTCTATCCTTGTTAGTTCTTCTTCCAACTTCTTTTCCGCACGTTTATCCGTCAGTACAGCAGTGATTTCTTCTCGAACCTCCTCCAGATCCTTTTCAACTTTATCCTGCCTCTCATCAACACGAATCAAGTGGAGCCCGAAAGGAGACTGAACAATGTCAGAAACTTCTCCTATGGCAAGCCTGAAAGCTGCATCTTCAAAAGCTGGAACCATTTCACCAGGCTTGAACCATCCCAGATCTCCACCTTTTTCTGCCGTTGCATCTTCAGAAACACGTTTGGCCAATTCTTCAAAATCCCCACCCTCTTTGATTTCTTCAAGGAGTTTCTGGAGTTCCTCACGACGTTTCTGAAGTTGTTCTTCATCCGCCTTCGCGTCGAGTTTAAAAAGAATGTGCCGAGCCTTGACTTTGGGAGGAGTAGTATAGGTTTCCAGGTTTTTCTCATAGTAACGCCGGATCTCACGTTCACGGACCTTGACCGTGTCCTGGAAATCTTGCAGTCCGAGCATGAACGAATCGATGCGGAAAGCTTTATCGGTCTTGAACGAATCTCGGTTTTCATCAAAATATTGACGGACTTCCGTTTCATTGATTTCAATTTCAGGAATGAAAACTTGAGGATCAAAATGCAGGTAACCAATCTGTATTTTCTCATTCTCAAGTTGATACATCTCCTCCACTTCATTCGAACTGACCAACAGTCCCGCACCCATCAACTTCTGGAGTTTCCTCACTTTGAGTTCCTCACGGAGGGAGTCTTCGTATTCCTGACGAACGATCCTGTTCTGACTGAGCACCGTATTGTAGGTTTCGAAATCAAAATTCCCGTTTTTTTGAAAATAGGGCTGAGTCCGAATTTCTTCCTGCAACTCAAGATCGGTTGCTTCTAAATTCATGTTTTCTGCTTCGATCTTCAACAACTCCTGGTCAATCATCTGCTCAAAAACACGCTGCCTCAGATTGATTTGCTCGGCAAAAGCATCTGCATTCTCTCCAAATTGCTGTCGTAGGGACTGCAACCGGTTTTGATAGGCCTTGCGATATTCCTTGAGCAGGATTTCCCGACCATTGACTTTGGCAATCACTTCCTTGCGGTCTCCAAAACTGCCAACCCCGAAGGAAATCACGAAGGTGACGCAGATGACCCCCAGCAGAAGCTTAAACAAAAAGCTCTGGGAGTATTCACGAAGTTCCTGTATCATTATTTGTTTTTCTAAATAAATCTGTGCAATGTAGTTTCTATAATTAAACCCTTTAATATCCTTGAATCACAGGTTTTTTTCAAGATCATTTTCCAATTGGAACACAGAACACACTCAGAACTTTCTCGATCATGGACCTCAAACAAAAGATACGCACCATCCCGGATTTTCCTGAACCAGGCATCCTCTTCCGCGACATCACCACCCTTCTCAGCGACGCGGAAGCACTGAATGAAACAATTGAGCGGTTCGCCGAGCATTACAAGAATGAGAAGATCGATGTGGTGGTTGGGGTTGAATCACGCGGATTCATCATAGGCACTCCATTGGCGATCAGAATGGGTCTAGGCTTTATCCCGATCCGCAAAGCGGGAAAACTGCCTGGACCAACTCACGGGGTGGATTACGATCTGGAGTATGGAAAAGATCGGGTGGAGGTGCATCAGGACGCCATCCCTGAGGGAAGCCGTGTGCTGTTGGTGGATGATCTGATTGCAACCGGAGGTACCATTGAAGGCAGTACCAAACTGGTTAAAAAGGTAGGAGGTCTGATCGTGGGTTATGCCTTCGTCATCGAATTGACCGACTTAAAAGGCAGGGAACGATTACAGGAACCGGTTTTTTCCCTGATCGAATTCGAGGGGCACTAAACTACAGGAGCCAGCTTTTGGGAGAAATTCATGAGGAAGCTGAACTGGAACACTGGCTTCTGGCCTTCCGTCAAAAACCTGGAAAGCTGGTTTTCACCAACGGATGTTTCGACATCCTCCATTCAGGGCATGTGGATTATCTCCAGAAAGCACGGCTTCTCGGGGACGCACTGATGGTCGGATTGAACAATGACGCATCGGTCAGAAAACTCAAAGGCAGCTCCCGGCCGATCGTCGAAGAAAATTCCCGGGCCAGTGTGCTTGCTGCCCTGAGGGTTGTG
>Ga0207988_1000837_pt1 | contig 17117 bp, 10 predicted proteins | sample ETNtaG_11_FD_185773 | JGI IMG/M metagenome (GOLD analysis project Ga0207988, IMG submission 185773) | Marine microbial and viral communities from oxygen minimum zone, Eastern Pacific Ocean - ETNP201310SV74 (SPAdes) (version 2) | ecosystem: Environmental > Aquatic > Marine > Oceanic ...
TGAGGGCTACTGGCTTCCCATAGATGCAGATAGATCAGATCAAAGCAACTGGATTGCCACAGACCGTATCGTAAGCCAAGTCAAAGCCATGCAGGCCAAACATGTCATGGTAGTCGCAGACTCATGCTTTTCTGGAACCATTACCCGCGCTATCAAGATAGAACAAAGAACTCCTGAGTGGTTATCTGAGATCGTTAAAAAGAAAGCCAGAACCGCTTTAACCTCTGGAGGCCTAGAGCCTGTGATGGATACTGGCAGTGGCAATCATTCGGCCTTTGCCTATGCCTTTATATCTCTTCTAGAGGAAAATGATGGAGTTCTTGATGCTTCACAACTCTTCAGTAAGTTAAGACCTAAGGTCATGGTCAACTCTACCCAGACCCCTCAATACGGCAAGATTCACATGGCAGGGGATGACGGTGGGGATTTCCTGTTTGTGCGGCGCTAAACGCTGCCGGTTCACGAATTTATATTGGCGCCCAAAACCGAAATGGTGCGGACAGCGCGGTAGCTAGTTCATATAACCTTCCGGGTCACCATCCCGGCTTTCCGACTGATCCCACTTGTAACACGGCTTTTCTTTGTCAGGATTACAGATACGGACACTGTCACCTTTTTTGTACCAGGGACTACAGTTCCATTTTCCGGTTCTGGAACCTTCATAGCACGCCATCCCGTCATCGAATCCCCAGTCGGTCTCGTATATTTTGTTCTTGATTTTGACAAAACGCCTTGCCGATTCGTGGTGATAGGAGGGCCAGGAGTCCTTGCTCAGCTCGCCATTGGTCTTCCTGACTCGGGTATAGACGGTTCTGTTGATTAGGTAGGCCTCCAGCTCATGTTGTTCCATCACTCGATAACCTTCCTCAATGAGCTGTTGCCCGGTCTTGAACTCAGCAGCACTTGTCGGGCTGGAGATCATCGCCATAACAACTCCCAAGCAAAAAAACTTGAGCAGTTGGACACGGCAAAGCGAAGAGAATATGGCTTTTGGTTTCATCTTGTCACCTCCAGAGTAAAGTGGTTAACAAGCGATAAGTAGATACCCTGCCATCATTTGTGCTGAGGAAAGCCTTGTCAAGTCGTGAAGTCAAAAATCAATGCTTTTCCAAAAACGCCGGGGCGAACGGCGCCATTGTCGAACACGACCCGGCCACCGACGATCGTATAGAGTGGCCAGCCGGTCAGCTGACGGCCGGCAAAAGGGCTCCAGCCGGCCCGGCTGAATATTTCTTCGTTTCGTACTGGGCGGGTCGCAGTCATGTCCACCAGCGTGAGATCGGCATCGTAGCCTTCCATCAGCTGGCCCTTGTTGGCAATGCCGTAGACCTCGGCCGGGCCTGAGCACATCCAGGCCAGCACTTGGGCCAGTGTGCACTGTCCTTTTTGCAGCGCGGTCAGCATCAGCGGCAGGGAAGTTTCGACCCCAGGCATACCCGCGGGTGATTTTGGATAAGGCTGGTCTTTTTCTTCCAGGGTATGCGGCGCATGGTCGGTGGCGATGATATCGATGGTGCCCTCGTGCAGGCCGGCCCAGAGCCGCTCGGCGTTACCCGGCTCGCGTATCGGTGGATTCATCTGTACCCGCGAGCCGAGCTGTGCGTAGTCGTGGGTGTTTAGAAACAGGTGATTGGGTATCACCTCGCAGGTTACTTGCGCGGGTTTGTCGTTGCGCAGGTAGTCGACTTCCTCGCCAGTAGACAAGTGCAGGATGTGCAGTCGGCGGCCGTATTTTTTGGAAAGCTCAAGAGCCCGGCCGGTTGCGATCAGCGCCGTTTGCGTATCGCGGATCTGCGAGTGAATCTCGTAAGGCGGCGGTTGTGTTAAGTCATTTAATAGGGCCGCGGTGCGCTCGTTAATTCGGGCCTCGTCCTCGGCGTGGACTGCGATCAGGCGCTCGCCGTTGGCGAAAATGCGCTCGAGATCACTTTGCTGGTCAACCAGCAGATCACCGGTACTCGCACCCATGAAAATTTTGATCCCGCAGGCTGGTTGGACACTGTTGAGTGCGTCGAGGTTGTCTTTGGTCGCGCCGATGAAAAAGCCGTAGTTGGCGACCGCAGTCTGCGCTGCCTGGGCGAGCTTCCAGTCCAGTTGTTCCTGGTTGGTGGTTGGAGGCCGGCAGTTGGGCATTTCTAGGAAACTGGTCACGCCACCGCGCACCGCGGCCCGTGAGCCCGAGGCGAGATCTTCCTTGTGGGTGGCGCCGGGTTCGCGAAAGTGCACTTGTGGGTCAATCACGCCTGGTAGTAGCAGGTGGCCGCCTGCCTCCACGGTTTCCCGGGCCTCGGCGTCGATGCTGGGGGCGATGCGCTCGATACGGCCAGCATGGCAGAGCACGTCGGCAGGCGGCGTGCGGCCATCGGCTTGCGCCACCTGCGCATTGCGAATAAGGAGATCAAACATGGTGTTGAAAGGATGCGCCCCTGGCGCGCTCCATTCTATCTCAGCAAGCCAGGCCGAGGGCCGGAGGACAAAAAAACCGCGGCTGCGGCCGCGGTTCCTGCTAAGGCCTTGCCGCTGTCAAACCTTTTGTTTTTCGCGTATCTCGCTTAAGGACTTACAGTCGATACACTGCGTGGCAGTGGGCCGTGCCTCCAACCGCCTGATCCCAATCTCGATGCCGCATTCCTCGCAATAGCCATAATCGCCGGTATCGATGGTCCCCAGGGATTCGTTGATCTTTTTGATTAGTTTGCGCTCGCGGTCACGGGTGCGCAATTCCAGCGAGCGGTCGGTCTCCTGGGTCGCGCGATCGTTGGGATCGGGCAGGTTGATGGTCTCATCCTGCATGGTATGCACCGTGCGCTCGGTGTCATCGATCAATTCAGCCTTCCAGGCGTCAAGAATTGCGCGAAAATGCTGGTACTGGGCCTCATTCATGTAGTCTTCGCCGCGCTTGGGCCGATACGGCTTGATGCCGTGAATTGGTTCGTCAAAGACTTGCTTTTTTGCTGTGGCCATTGGTTGATACTGGGGCTGGCTGTGCCGCTCTGGCTGGATGGATTCCTGAAAAGCGCGCCAATCTACCAGAGTCCCCGGATGAGCGCAATAAGCGTTGCGGCCACAACAGGCGGGCCGGAATCCGGCGGCGCTGGCATTGGCTCAGGCAGTGACGGGCAGGTTGCCGGTGAGCGGCTATCGGCAGCCATTTGCGGATAAGTACACCGGCCGGTGAGGGCGCTGAAGGTGTTCCCTAAAAGGGGTTTCTGCTCGGTAATTTGGCCAATATCAGATATAATTCAGTCTCAGTTTGAGACGTCTTAACCACCACCATTTTTTCATTCACGACCCGGCATGTGAGGCCAGCGGGCGCACCTCTCTCCGTCCCAGGCGGTTCGAGGTCGTGGGCTGTGGGTCACTGCGGGTATTGACCCGATGCTCCTGAAAAAGATCCACGTTTCCGGTTTTAAGTCGTTCGTCGACCCAACCACGGTCACCATTCCGGCTGACCTGACCGGCATTATCGGCCCGAACGGATGCGGCAAGTCCAACGTCATTGACGCCGTGCGCTGGGTGATGGGCGAAGGCTCCGCCCGCAAGTTGCGTGGGGACAGCATGACCGACGTCATTTTCAATGGCACGGATTCACGCAAGCCGGTCGGCAAGGCGTCGGTCGAACTGGTATTCGACAACAGCGACAGTTCCGCCCCGCCGGCTTATGCCCGCTTTAACGAGGTGTCGATAAAACGCTCTCTTTCGCGCGATGGAACCTCGGACTACCAGATCAACAAAGCCCGCTGCCGGCGCCGCGACATCACCGACCTGTTCCGCGGTACCGGCCTGGGTCCGCGGTCCTATTCGATCATCGAGCAGGGCATGGTCAGCCGCATTGTTGAGGCACGGCCTGAGGACCTGCGCAGTTTCGTCGAAGAAGCCGCCGGCATCTCCCATTACAAGGATCGACGCCGCGAAACCGAAACCCGTATCCGGCACACCCGCGAGAATTTGAGTCGAGTGGGGGATATCCGCCGCGAATTAGAGACCCAACTGCGCCGCTTGCAGCGCCAGGCGCAGGCCGCGCGGCGCTACCAAAAACTCAAGGACGAGGAACGTGTTGTTAACGGACAGTTGTTTGCTTTGCGACACTTGGCCCTGCAGGCGCGAGTCGACGACCAAGCCAGCCGCACCAGCCAGGCAGAGACCGAGGTGCAGTCCCGGCTGGCGAATCAACGGGCGCTCGAGAAATCGATCGAAGAGATTCGCGCCAGTGAACTGACTACTCAGCAGAATGTCAGTGACGTGCAGGGCCGGTTTTATGCTGTGGGTGCCGATGTCGCTTCAGCCGAACAGGCGATAGAGTACGCCCGCGAGACTGAGCAGCAGCAGCGCAGCGAACTCGAGCGACTGGAGAGTGCACTGCAGGACATAACCACTGAGCGTGAGCAGGACGTTACCGAAATTGCGCGGCTGAAAGAAGAACTGAGCCGTCACCAGCAGGAGCGCCAGCGTTATGCCACAGTGCAGCAGGCGGCGGTCCAGGCGCAGGGCGAACAGGAACAGGCTTTTGAGGGGTGGCAGGAGCGGTGGCACGAGTTCACCCATAGTGCCGCTCAGCCGATCCAGGACCAGGAGGTGCAGCGTACCCGGATCGAGCAACTCGAGGCAGTTGACCAGAAGGGCCAGGAGCGCCTGGCACGGCTGGATGAGGAGATGATGGCGCTGCTCAGCGAGGAGGAATCCCTCGAGGTAGATGCGGCCCGGACAGATGCTAACGAGCGAGCGGCTGCGGCCCGTGAGTGTGAGCAGGAAGTGGAGCAATTGTCAGCCGCTATTCAGCAGTTGCGGACACAGGCCGAGACGCTCAGTGGCCAGGTCGATGACGGGCGCCAGCAGATGCACGCCGCCCGCAGCCGCCTTGAATCGTTGCAGGAATTGCAGGATGCTGCCCTGGGCCAGGACGAGGAATATCGCAAATGGCTGCAAAAGCGGGGCCTGGCCCATGCCCCACGCCTGGCTGGTGAGATAACGGTTGCCGACGGCTGGGAGCGGGCGGCTGACGCGATCCTCGGCCGCCGCCTGACCGGGCTGGGAGTGGGCAGTCTTGACCAGGCCTTGGTCGACGGGGCTGGGCTGCCGGCTACCAACCTTTTCTTTATAGAGTCAGGCGAGGCGGCAATGCTGAAAAGTGATCCGCAGACCCTGCTCGCACACCTGCGTTGCCCACGCTACGATCTGGCACCCCTGCTCACCGGCATCTATGTTGCCGACGACCTGGAGCAAGCCTTGGTGCGGCGTCGCACGCTGGCACCGCAGGAGTGTGTGGTGACCCGTTGCGGTATGGTGGTTGGCCCCAACTGGGTGCGGGTATCACGTGGCCAGGACCAGCAGGAAGGACTGCTCGCGCGCGAGGAGGAAATAAAGCACCTGCACCAGGATGTGTCAGCACGGGTATCGCGGACCGACGCGCTCGAAGCCAGCCTTGATGATGCCCGCGAGCAGGTCCGATCGACAGAACAGCGCCAGCACGAGCGCCAGGGCGCGCTGAAGCAGTGGTTCACAGCCCGCTCCGAGGCGCGCCAGGTACTGGCCGACCGGGAAGCCCGTTTTGCCCAAATCGAAGGGCGGCGGCAGCAGCTGGCAACCGAGATTGACGAACTAATGACCGAGCTCACCACCACCGGCGGGGAACTTGGTGAGGCTCGCCGCCATTTTGCCCTTGCTGAAGATGAGACCGGTACGCTGGAGGAAAAGCGCGCAGCACTGTTGGCCGAAAAAGAGCAGCTCTCCGGTGCGCTCGCTGCGTCACGGCGACAGGCGCAGGAAGCCCGTGAGCAGTTGCATCGTACAGAACTGGCGCTGCAGCGGGCGCAGGCGTCGCTCGATTCGTTGACTGCCAGCCTGGAGCGGCTGGCTACGCAGAGTGAGCGTATGCATGAGCGGCGCGGCCAGTTGCACCAGCACCTGGATCGTGGCGACGAGCCGGAGCAGGCATTGCAGGATCGTCTGGAGCAGTTGCTTGGCAGCCGCAAGCAAGTCGAAAAAGAACTGGCAGCGGCCCGCGACCAGCTTGCTAGCCTGGAGGAGCAGGTCCGCGAACTGCAGGGTCAGTTGTCGGAACGCGAACAGGAGGTTGCTACGGCCCGCGATGCGTTGGAGCAGCAACGGCTCAAGGCACAGGAACTGACCGTACGTGCTGAGACGCTGCAGGAGCAGATTCAAGCGGCAAAATACGCACTCGCCAGCCTGCTCGCGGAATTACCGGAAGATGCCAGCGAGCCCGGCTGGGTCGAACGTGCCGACGTCCTGGCCGAGAAGATATCTAGGATTGGGCCGGTCAACCTGGTCGCCATAGAGGAGTTCGACGAGCAGTCCGAGCGCAAGGAATATCTGGATACTCAGCATGCCGATCTGGTCGAGGCGCTGGATACGCTGGAAGGCGTAATCCGCAAGATCGACCGCGAGACCCGCGAACGCTTTAAGTCAACCTTCGATCAGTTGAACGAAGGGTTCGCCGAGTTCTTTCCGCGTCTGTTCGGGGGTGGTAGTGCGGTGTTGCAGCTTACCGGGGACGATATGCTCATCGCCGGTGTCACGGTCATGGCGCGACCGCCGGGCAAGCGCAACAGCACCATCCAACTTCTCTCCGGCGGGGAAAAGGCCCTGACCGCAGTGGCACTGCTGTTTGCACTTTTTCGACTCAATCCGGCGCCATTTTGCATTCTCGACGAGGTTGATGCGCCACTCGATGATGCCAACGTCGAGCGGTACTGCCAGACCCTGCGGGCCCTGGCGGAGCGGTCCCAGCTGGTCGTTATCACCCATAACAAGATCACCATGGAGGCGGCAGATATCCTACTGGGTGTGACTATGGTAGAGCCTGGAGTTTCATCGATAGTGTCGGTCGACGTGGACCAGGCCGTCAGGCTGGCGGCGCAGTAAAGTGAGCTTGCAGCTGGCATTGGTCTTGATGGGCGTGGCCGTGCTGGTGCTCGTGGTGGTATGGTCCTATGCCCAGTGGCGCATCGATTTAACCACGCTCATCGTGCGGCTGGGACAACGCCTGCGTAAAGACTGGTGGCCCTCTCTGCTCGAACTGCTCTCGCGCAGGGGGAGTGCGGGTCGAGGGCAACAGCGAGAGCCCTCGCTGGTCGCTGCCAGTGAGTTCCGTACCGCGACACCGCACACAGAACCTGGTGACGCTCCAGCCGGAGCGGGAGCATCGGGGCAGCAAGCGCCGGCAGGAACTGACGGCGCCAGGGCGACACTGTCATTGGATTCACAGGCCGGTCTGGGGCCGCTGAAAATCGACTACTGGGCCCGTATCCACGGCGAGCAGTTGGTTACCCGCAATGCCGCGCTGACGATTTTTCGCCAGCACGAGATAGATCTCGACCACTCGCACGCGATCCACGGTCGCACCGAGCCTGGCAACGCCTGGCTGGATTTGCGCGAGGCGAGCGTTGACGAAGTTTTTACTGATCTCATCGTCAGTATTCAACTGGCCGACGGCAACGGGCCGGTGGATGAGTCTGAACTGACCCGTTTCAATAACCTGGTCTACACACTGGCCGAGACGCTGGGACGCCGGTTCCAGTTTGACTGCTCGGTAGAGGAGGCGCTGCCGCAGGCCGCGCGCCTGGAGCAGTTCTGTCAAGAGTTCGACTTGTTGGTAGTGATCAACGTGGTGCCCGCAGGTAGCAACACCTTTGCCGGGCCCAACCTGTCACGGGTCATGGGCCGGGCCGGAATGCGCCTTGGCGAGCAAGACGTCTTTCATTTTTTTAATTCGCGCACCGGTGTCAGTCGGTTCAGCCTGGCCAATCTGGACGGGTCCGGGGGTTTCGGCTACGACGCGCTCGACCGCGGCAGTTTCATCGGCCTCACCCTGATGATGAATGTTCCACGGGTGGAGCGTCCCGGGGCCACCTTCTTGGAATTGCTCTCGGTGGCGGAGTACGTGGCTGCCGAACTTGGCGGCAGTCTGGTTGACCCCGACGGTGTACCGCTCGCTGCCGCCCAGTATGCCCGAATCAAGCACCAGGTCCGCAATATCGAGTCGGCGATGACCCGCTATGGCGTGGTTCCGGGAAGCGATGAGGCGCGCCGGCTTTTCTGAACACAGTCGAAAATGGAATGTCAGGCGCCGGCGCTAATACCGTGCCCTGGTGACAGTATGATCCGAAAACTGGCACAGGCGCGGCAGGATGCTGCGCGGCTGCGCGGCGAGATCGAGCGGCACAACTACCAGTACCATGTGCTCGACGACCCGCTGATCCCCGACGCCGAGTACGATCGGCTGCTGCGTACGCTCGAAGACCTCGAGCACCAGTTCCCGCAAATTGCCACTGCTGATTCTCCTACCCAGCGGGTTGGCAGCCTGCCGCTGGAAAGTTTTGTCACTGCTGAGCATGCTGTACCGATGCTCTCACTGGCTAATGCATTTTCCGAACAGGAAGTCGGTGATTTTGACCGGCGTTGCCGTGAGGGTCTGGCCGTAGAGAGCGTTACCTACGCGGCCGAGCCTAAGTTGGACGGGCTTGCTATCAGTCTGCTCTACGAAGAGGGTGCATTCAGGATGGCTGCTACCCGGGGGGATGGGCATCGGGGGGAGGATGTCACCCTTAACGTGCGGGCAATCCGCTCGATTCCACTGAAACTGTTGGGCAAGGGATATCCCGCCGTGCTCGAGGTTCGGGGTGAAGTCTACATGCCGCTCGCCGGGTTCGAGCGGCTGAACCGCGCCCAAGAGGAAAAAGGCGAGAAGCGCTACGCCAACCCACGCAACGCGGCTGCCGGCAGTTTGCGCCAACTCGACCCCCGGCTATCGGCGGCCCGGCCATTGGATTTCTTTTGTTACGGCGTGGGCCGCTGGCAGCGGGGGCCAATGCCGGTAACACACCTGGCAACGCTGGCGACTCTGCGGAACTGGGGTCTGCGGGTCAATCCCCTGGCGCGGGAGGTGCGAGGGGTGGAGCAGTGCCTTGCCTACTATGCGGATCTGTCCGCGCAGCGTGCGAAGTTGTCTTACGAGATCGATGGTGTGGTGTACAAGGTCAACGACTACGCCAGTCAGCAAGCGCTGGGCGCTGTTTCCCGTGCACCGCGCTGGGCACTTGCGCATAAGTTTCCGGCGCAGGAGGAAATGACGGTGGTACAGCGAATCGAAGTGCAGGTTGGACGCACTGGCGCTATCACCCCCGTCGCCAGGCTGGAGCCGGTTTTCGTCGGCGGGGTTACTGTGTCCAATGCCACTTTGCACAATAAGGAAGAAATAGAGCGCCTCGATGTGCGGCCGGGTGATACTGTCATCGTGCGTCGTGCTGGTGATGTTATCCCCGAAGTGGTATCGGTAGTGCGCGAACGCCGTCGCCGAAACGCCCGGCGCTATCGTTTTCCGAGCCAGTGCCCGGTCTGCGGCTCGGATATCTCTGCGGACGATGACGGCGTCATTCTGCGCTGCAGTGGCGGGCTCTATTGCAGCGCCCAAGTCAAGGAGTCGATCAAACACTTCGTCTCGCGCCGGGCCATGGATATCGACGGCCTAGGCGCCAAACTGGTCGAGCAACTGGTGGATACCGGTCAGGTGACAACCGCGGCTGATCTTTACCATCTCACCGAGGAGGAGCTGGCGAATCTTGAGCGGATGGGGGATAAGTCTGCCGCCAACCTGATGGTGGCGCTTGAACAAAGCCAAGCAACTACGCTAGGTCGTTTTCTCTACGCGTTGGGTATCCCCCAGGTGGGCGAGGCCACGGCGCAGATATTGGCCGTGCACTTTGGCAGCCTCGAGGCTCTGGCCATGGCAGATGCAACGGCGCTCGAGGCGGTACCGGATGTGGGTCCGGTGGTGGCAGCGGGTATCCAGCGATTCCTTGCACAAGATCACAACCGCGAGGTCATCGAGCGATTGCGTCAGGCCGGTGTGCATTGGCCCAAGGTGCAGTCAACGGTTAGTGGTGACGGGCCGTTTGCCGGCACTACGGTCGTTGTAACCGGTACGCTTAGCGGGATGAGTCGTGACCAGGCCCGTGATTGGCTAAAAGCGCAGGGCGCCAAAGTTACCGGCAGCGTGTCGGCCAAGACCGACTATGTCATCGTTGGTGAGAATCCAGGCTCAAAACGTGACCAGGCCGAGCAACTGGGGGTGACCGTTCTCAGCGAAGCACAGATGCAGGAGCTTGCCGGCAAGTGAGCGCCATCTGCTGGCCGTCTGCGGTACTGAAGGGTAGGGGGTACCTGCGGTAGAATTCCGGCCCGCCCGACAATCCCCACTCCAGACAGGAAAGAGCGCGCCGACAGCGCCCGCCGGCCAGGGACAGATACAGGAATTGCAATGAGTGACACCTTTGGCGTCCGGACATCGCTCGATGTCCACGGCAAACGCTATGAAATCTTTGCACTGGACGCATTGTCCGATCGGTTTGACCTTGCCCGGTTACCGTACTCGCTGAAGATACTGTTAGAGAACCTGCTGCGCAACGAAGACGGGATTAACGTGTGCGCGCCAGATATTGAGGCACTGGCTAGTTGGGACGGCACGACCACTGCTGCCAACGAGATTGCTTTTACGCCAGCCCGTGTGCTGATGCAGGATTTCACCGGGGTGCCGGCGGTGGTTGATCTGGCAGCCATGCGTGAGGCCATGCGTAGCCTCGGCGGTGAGCCCGAACTTATCAATCCATTGTCGCCGGCCGACCTCGTCATCGACCATTCGGTGATGGTGGATTACTTCGGCAGTGCTGATGCGCTGGAGCGCAATGCCGAACTGGAATATTCCCGCAATGGTGAGCGCTATGCGTTTCTGCGCTGGGGTCAGAGTGCTTTCAGTAACTTTCGCGTGGTGCCACCGGCTACCGGTATCGTGCACCAGGTAAATATCGAATATCTCGCTAGCGTTGTGTTCAGTCGTGAGGTGGCTGGTGTTACCCGGGCCTACCCAGATACGGTAGTGGGTACGGATTCCCATACCACCATGGTCAACGGCCTGGGTGTGCTGGGCTGGGGTGTGGGCGGAATAGAGGCTGAAGCCGCTATGCTGGGACAGCCGGTGACGATGCTTATTCCCGAGGTAGTGGGAGTCAAACTGACCGGCACGTTGCCTGAGGGAACAACTGCGACCGACCTGGTGCTGAGTGTGGTCGAGATGCTGCGTCAACACGGAGTGGTCGGAAAATTTGTCGAGTTTTTCGGTGACGGTCTCGATCACCTGTCGCTTGCCGACAAGGCAACTATCGCCAACATGGCACCCGAATACGGTGCAACCTGCGGAATTTTTCCGATTGACGGCGAAACACTTAAATACCTGCACTTGACAGGGCGTTCGGATGAGGAGGTCGCCCTGGTTGAGGCCTACGCCCGTCGCCAGGGTCTGTACCGCGAAGCTGCTGTGTCCGCGGCCGAAGCGGCCATCTATAGCGAACGACTGGCACTGGACCTTGGTAGCGTCACAGCCGGCATCGCCGGCCCCAAGCGCCCCCAGGATCGCATCAGCCTCAGCAACGCCCGCACCACCATTCAGGCAGCCTGTGCCAGCATGCGCCAAAGCGGACCGGGCAGGGTGCAGCCGGTGATGCTTGACGGCCAGCACTTCGAGTTAACTGACCTTGCCGTAGTGATTGCGGCTATCACCAGTTGCACCAACACCTCCAATCCCGGCGTCATCATCGCTGCCGGCCTGCTGGCGCGAAACGCCGTGGCTAAAGGTCTTACCGTTAAACCCTGGGTCAAGACCTCGCTGGCACCGGGTTCGCAGGTCGTCACCGACTACCTGGGCAATGCCGGGCTGCTTGAAGACCTCGAGCGTATTGGTTTCGGCGTGGTCGGCTACGGCTGTACCACCTGCATCGGCAATTCCGGACCACTGCCCGGGCCGGTTAGCCAGGCGATACACGATGGTGATCTGATCGCCTGCTCGGTATTGTCAGGTAACCGTAACTTTGAGGGCCGGGTGCATGCGGATGTCAGGATGAATTTTCTCGCCTCGCCGCCGCTGGTGGTGGCCTACGCGCTCGCCGGTACCACCAACCTTGACTTGGCCAGTGAGTCCCTTGGCCATGACAATGACGGTAACCCGGTCACCCTGGAGGATATCTGGCCCAGCCAGGCTGAGGTCAACCAGATTGTGTCGAGCAGTGTTACTCGGGAGATGTTCCGTAATCGTTATTCAGATGTTTTCCGGGGTAACGAGCACTGGTCGGGCATTCCGGTGGGCGGTGGCAGTCTGTTCGACTGGGATGCTGAATCTACCTACGTGCGCCGGCCACCGTACTTTACCGAAATGACGCGGAAACCTCGGGAGATCGGACAGATAACTGGTGCTCGGGCACTGGCCGTTCTGGGCGACAGCATCACTACCGACCACATCTCGCCAGCAGGGGCGATCAAGGCCGATAGTCCGGCCGGTGAGTATCTTTTGGCACACGGCGTAGCGCAGGCGGATTTCAACTCTTATGGCTCACGCCGAGGCAACCACGAAGTGATGATGCGCGGTACATTTGCCAATATCCGCTTGCGTAACGAGCTGGCTCCGGGCACCGAGGGTGGCTTTACCACCTTCCAGCCCGGCAATGAGCAGATGACCATATTTGAGGCGGCTACCCGTTACGCTACGACCCAGACCCCGCTGATATTGATCGGTGGCAAGGAATACGGCACCGGCTCTTCGCGTGACTGGGCAGCTAAAGGGCCGGCGCTGCTTGGCGTCCGTGTCGTGCTGGTGGAGAGTTTCGAGCGCATCCACCGTTCGAATCTTGTCGGCATGGGTGTGCTGCCGCTGCAGTTTCAGGTCGACGACAGTCGCCAGAGCCTTGGCCTGACCGGTACCGAGACCTTTGCTCTGGTCGGTCTTGAGCGTGGGGCCCGTGAACTGGAAGTGCAGGTCAGCTGTGCCAGCGGTGAAGCCAGCGTTTTCACCGCGGTTGTTCGCATAGATACGCCCAAGGAGTGGGACTACTACCTGAATGGCGGCATCCTGCCTTTTGTCATCCGGCAACTGCTGGAGTAGCAAATCTCCTCTGCTGGCGTGGTATGGTATCGCCAGCGAAATGCTCGCCACCGGTGGTAAGCGGAAATAGAAATGCAACTGCAGCTTAACCAGAGCGGCCAGATGCCGGTGCTGGCGGACGACGAAAACCCACCTTTTGAGATCGACAACCCGAATGGCAGTTCACGGGTGGTGGTTGTCTGCGACCATGCCCGTAACACGGTGCCGCGGGTGCTGGATGATCTTGGGGTGGACGCGAGCGTACTTGCCCAGCACGTAGCCTATGATATCGGCTGTGAGGGATTGGCACGCCGGTTGGCACGGCTACTGGATGCGCCGCTGGTGCTGTCGCGGTTTTCGCGGTTGGTGATCGATCTGAATAGACACTTGACCGACCCGACTTCTATCCTTGAGATAAGCGATGGCATAGTGATCCCGGGCAATCGCCGCCTATCCCGCGAGCAGGCCATGCGCCGGGCAGAAGAGATTTTCCTGCCATACCACAATGCTGTTGCTGCCCAACTTGAGCACGTGCGAGTTACCCGCGGATTACCGGTACTGATAACAGTGCACAGTTTTGTTCCGCAGATGAATGGCGTGGACCGGCCGTGGCATGTTGGTGTCCTCTGGAATAAGGATGACCGCATCAGTCGGCCGCTACTTGAAAGCCTGACTGCCGAGGCGGATTTATGCGTCGGCGACAATGAGCCGTATAACGCCCATGATCTGGCGGGATACACCATGGAGACCCAGGCAGAGGCTCGTGGCTATCCGCATGCGCTGCTGGAGATTCGCCAGGATCTCATTGCAACGGAGGCAGATGGTTTGGTGTGGGCAGAGCGGCTTGCCAGGCATTTACAGCCGATACTCAGCCACCAAGAATTCTATGAGGTCAACCGCTTGTCGTGACTGCTGAACCGAGTTTTACCATTGGTGTCGAAGAGGAGTATTTGATGGTGGATCAGGCCAGCCACGCCTTGATCCGCCAGGCACCGGATGGCCTGATGGAAGCGCTTACTGCTCGTTTGGGTGACCAGGTCAGCCCCGAGTTTCTGCAGTGCCAGGTCGAGGTCTGCACCCGGGTGTGCGGGCCTGTTTCTGAAGTGCGTGAGGATTTGCTTAGTTTGAGGCAAACGGTGATCGAAGTGATTGCTGAGTTCGGCCTGAGCCTGGTGGCAGCATCTACTCACCCCTACGCCATTGCCAGCGAACTCGAACATACTCATAAGACACGCTACGACGATCTCGCACAAGACATGCAGCAGGTGGTCAGACGGCTGTTGATCTGCGGCATGCACGTGCACGTCGGAATAGAGGACGACGAGTTACGCGTCGATCTTCTGGGACAGGCTGCTTACATAATTCCGCATTTGCTGGCGCTCAGTACTTCCTCGCCGTTCTGGGAGGGGGAGAACACGGGTCTGCAGTCCTACCGGATTTCGATTTGGGATGAGATGCCCCGGACCGGTCTGCCGGAATCGTTTGACAGTTATGCCGAGTACCAGCGCTATGTAGACGTGTTGGTAAACGCCGGCATCATTGAGGATGCTACCAAGATCTGGTGGGATCTGCGCCCCAGTGAGCGGTTCCCGACTCTGGAAATGCGAGCGCCGGACGTCTGCACATCGATTGACGATGCCATTTGTATTGCCGCGCTCTATCGTTGTTGGCTGAGAATGCTTTACCGGTTGCGCCAGGACAACCAGCGCTGGCGGCGTTATGCCAGTACGCTGATCGCCGAGAACCGATGGCGAGCCCAGCGCTATGGCAGTGAGGCGTCACTGATCGATTTCGGGCGCGGTGAGTTGGTTGCATACTCCAGCCTGATCGAGGAGATGCTTGAGTTGATCCGCACAGATGCTGAGCACTTTGGTTGCGTGGCCGAGGTCGAGTATGCCCGCGTAATACTGCAGCGGGGTACCAGCGCGCAGCGGCAGGTGACTGTGTACCAGCAGGCTCTGGCCGGTGGTGCTGACCAGCGCCAGGCCCTGGATGCGGTGTTGGACTGGCTGGTTGCAGAGACTATGCGGATACCGACTTGAGGCCGACGCCGAGGCAGTCGACCTCGAAGTCATCCAGGGCCTGGAGGTACTCGCGGGTACTTTTGGGCATGGGCACCCGTACGCCGGCCATGTAAGAGATAAGGTCGGCGCCATCGTATAACAGGCGACAGCCACGTTGTAACTGGGCGCCGGCAAGGGCGCTGAGGCCGGTAGGCGGGACTGGCTCGAACTCCCTGATCTGTTCCTTGAGGGTGACAAATTCGGGCCAGTTGAGAAAGAAATCCGGATCGCTCTTCATCATCTCGCACTCGATTCGGCCGGCTCGCGCGAAACTCAAGACCGTGGCGCCGATCCCGTGGAATGCCGGCATGGAACTGAATACCTCAATGATGCGCCCACTGATATTGTCGATCGCGCCCATGGTCTGCGCGATCTTTACGTAGCGGCTCTCATAGTAACCGGCGATGGAGCGGGTAAATACTTTGAACGGTTCGCCCCAAAGTTCGTCGATGCCTTCGTGTCCGCTGGGGTGGCGAACCTGCTTGCCCAACTCCAGTGCCTCTTCAAAGCAAGCGCTGCACTCACGCATCAGTTCGTTGTCGTGAGTAACGGAAATGCCTTTGCTCTCCAGGTTGACGATGCTGGTAAAAATATCGGTCGCCCGGTTGAACAAGGCTCCGGCGAGCATTGCCGCATTGACTCGCTTGCAGGCCGGGTCGGTTTCAGCCTGGTAGGCGCTGCGGGCGTCAGCCACCTTGTTTCCGGGTGTGTTGATGCCAGGCTCGGTGTGATGAAAAGTCCTGCGGGTCAGCATTATCAGCAGGTCGCGTTTGGCCGACAAGGTTTCTGGTGGCGGCGCGTAGTAGCGGATCCAGTAGCCGTCATAGTAGATATGCGGCCTGCCGTTGATGTCTTTGCGGGAACCGTTCTTGATTTTGGGGCTCATCAGAGGGTACGAAAATCGTCGGTTATACCAGTTGCGCGCCCACCCACATGGCGGAGCCGGTGCGCTCGGTTGGCCGGTGCTGGTAAATCGGGGCCGGATTGTACGCTTCCTGTTGCCGCAGGCAAGCCCTGTCGGGCGCCGGCACGGCTCAAGTCGTGGTGCCGCCAGGGCGGCCGCTGGCGGTAGCAGTGACCCGACATTCAAAAAATACCGGATTTTCCTGTTCTTCACTGGCCACGCTCTGGTGCTGATGGCTGATCACGGTGTCGATTACAACCGCACCAGCTTGCAGCGCTTTTTCTCGGGCGCTTGCGCTGGCCCAGCATTCGGCCTGGGATAGTGCGCTTGCCAGGTCCGCGTGATCTGCTGGCCCGGCGCTGCCGTAGACCCGGTAAACCCCCTGGTGGGGCTGGGTGATGGTGATGTGGGTACGCTGTACGATGCTGCCGGCTACGGCGCCGACAGCGTTTGCCACCGCGCCGTGCTCGGGCAGTGCCAAATGGATGTCGAACTTCTCGGCTGCCGCCGGATAATAAAAACGTGCCGCTGCGCCGACCGCGACTAGCGTGCGTTCGCGGTCGAGATTAAGTGAAAAAATGCCGCTATCGATCCGGCTGGTGCCACTGATCCAGTCAGCGAAGAGCCGTGCCGCCCGCTCCAGTTCCCTACTGTCCCGTTGTCCTGGGTCGGTCGCCAGGCAGGCCCGGATCAGTGTTTGCATGATCATGGCGATGAGTTTTTCGTGCACCGCCTGGCTGGGGCCAACCGGATCGTGCGATTCGAAATCACCCCAACCATAGACCTGGCGCATCTGCCGGGCCCAGGTTGTTGCGGCCAGCCGGGCTGCCGCCGTTGACCAATGATCAGTAAGTCCCAGCACGTGCGCAGCATCGGTCGGGGTAAAGCCGCTGTAGATGGCCGTACCGCTACGGACCAGTCGCGCTACTGCCCGGGCCAGTTCCCGGTCTTGGCACGCCAGTTCTTCGAGTTCCACCGGGCCCTTTTCCAGCCGCGTCCAGGCTTCGCTCTCAGCTGGGGTAAAAGCCTGACGCTGACTGTCATCAGCGAACAGCTGGACAGCGTAACGGTTACTGCGCGCTGTCACAGCGGCGGCTGCCTGTTGCTGTAGCGATTCCAGGGTCTCGGGCCAGGTGTGGACCAGCAGGCTCATGGGTATGACCCGGCGCGGGCCAATGCCCAGTCCCTGGCCGCCTTGGAAACGGGCCTCACTGTCACCGCCCAG